>Ga0134127_10002037_pt1 | contig 14758 bp, 11 predicted proteins | sample KB31753_FD_96459 | JGI IMG/M metagenome (GOLD analysis project Ga0134127, IMG submission 96459) | Terrestrial soil microbial communities with excess Nitrogen fertilizer from Kellogg Biological Station, Michigan, USA - KB3-175-3 | ecosystem: Environmental > Terrestrial > Soil > Unclassified ...
CTCTGCCACCCGCGAAGCCTTCCTGCCGACCTCCAGCGAGAAAACGCTCGATCCTTTAGCAAGCAAACTCATCAACGGTTTCGGCACACGCTGCAAGCTTCGCACGGTCTCAAAACGGCGCTCCAACAAGTCGAAATCGTACCAGGCGAGAATCTCATCACTTCCATCGACAGACAGAACAACCTTCACGTTCTTTTGCGCCAAACGGCTGACAGCGAGTAACGGTACAGCGGCGAGATCCGCAAGTGGCTCATCGGAGTAGTAAACAAGTTCTGGCAGCATTTCGAGGAACTCTTTCTGCCCGATGACCACCTCGTGGTAATTTGCGCCGACGTGATCGGCGACTTGCCGCGCGTAAGGCAGTTCAGAGTAGTAGCCACCTTCCTCAAAGCCTACAGAGAAAGTGTGAAAGTTCCGGTGACCGAGCTCGATTGCCGCAGCGGCAACCGCGCTTGAATCCAAGCCTCCACTCAACATCACGCCGACCGGAACGTCGGACGCTTCAAGCCGCAACTTAACCGAGTCGAGAAACAACCCGGCAAACTCCTGATCGAGCTGCTCTTCAGTGTGGTGATTTCCTGATTCCGGCGAAAAGCGGACTTCGGTCTTCCAATAGCATGTTTCAACCGGTTCTTTTGGTGGACTGAACTCGAGATAATGACCAGGCGCGAGCTTGCGAATGTTGGTCCAGATGGTTTCCGGTCCGGGGACAAACCGGAATGTGAGGTAGTCCCAAAGTGCCTGACGATTGATTGCCCGGCTCACCAGGCCCGAGGCCAGAATCGCTTTGATCTCTGACGCGAAAAGAAAATTTGTTCCGTCGTAGTAATAATAGAGCGGCTTCACGCCCATCCGGTCTCGTATGAGGACCAGCTTCTTCTCATTACGATCCCAGGCGCCCACCGCAAACATTCCATTCCAAGAATGAATGCCGCGCAGGCCGGATTGCGCCAGGGTTTTCAGAACGACTTCGGTGTCGCTGGTGGTGCGAAAGTGGTGGCCTTGTTCCAGGAGGTGTTCACGCAAAACTCGGTAGTTGTAAACTTCGCCATTGAAAACAACGCCTAACCCCTGCTCGTCCCACATCGGCTGATGCCCGCCGGCGAGATCGATAATGCTCAGCCGTCGCATCGCAAAGCCAAAACCGTCCTCGGCCCAAACCCCCTCGTCGTCAGGTCCGCGATGCACGATCGCGTCGTTCATCTTTTCCAAGATCTCAATACAGCGTTCGCGCGAAAACGGCCCTGCTAGTCCTACAATTCCACACATATTAATTTCTCTGTGTTTCTTTGCCCTTCACCAGTATGCAGGTAACCGCGCTTACTAAAAACTCGCGCACGAAAGGAATCTTCTTGACCAATGGCAAGTTTTTAGTTGCAAAAAAGTTCTGGTGTTCGACGGTAAGGCCGGAATCTCGAATGATTCGTTCGAATTTCGCCAGCGTCATTTTGTTCAGGCCCGACAGAATTTCCTCGTACCGGGTCGCCCCATCATCCTTAAATCGCGAGCGCACTGCCATCACCGTCTTCTCAGAGAAAAAAACATTAATATAGGGAAGTCTGCAAAAGTTATCCATGTGACTTCCGTGAGGTGACAGCCAGGGCTCTGCAAAAGTAATCAGGATTTTTCCGCCTGGACGAGTCATCAAACTCATGTTAGCAAGCTCTTTCGCTGAATCCGCGAAATGCTCAAAGCTTCCACAACACAGCGTCACGTCAAACTTTTCGTGATTTGAGCCGTCTGCTAAAAAGCGCTCCGCTTCCCAGAAAGAGACGCGGTCGCTGCATTGATTTTCCGCCGCCAGCTCATTCGCCCGCTCGAGCCACTTCTGGTTGATGTCCACGCCGGTTACAGACCTGGCGCCGCGGCGCGCCATCGCCACCGCCTGGTAACCGGGACCACAACCATAGTCCAGCACCGACCTATTCCTAATGTGGTCGAGCAAACCCGGAATGGTCTTCATCGGGAAGTCGAGCGCATTCTCAACCGTGTAGTTGAGCGTCGCGCCGCCATATTCTCTGCTGCCAGGCTTGCGGGAGATGCTTAGTAATATGCGTTCACCGAGCTGCATTTCAGATTTCCACCCTTATGAGCGCGCATCAACGACACGTGACCAGGGCGAATGATACCTCCTCCGTCGTTCGCAATTCGACACTCACGCCAGACTCAGCCGTCCAGCGTTGCAGTACTTCCGGCTGACCGGGTTCTTTCGCGTCGTCAAATAGAATCACAGTGCCGGGCTTCAGACGATTGCCGAGAACCGGAAGCAGTCCATAGCGGCCGCCATGAGCCAGGTCCGGCGGGCCGTCGCAAATCACAAGACTAAACTTCTCAGGCATTTTGTCCAAAGGTGGATTGTACCAATTGAACTCGTCATATTCGCGCAGTGGCGCCGAACATAAGTTCACTTTGGGTACGTGATGTCGTTCGATCGCATTCAATACGCGCCGGTACCAGTCAGCATTATGTTCGAGTGACCATGTTTCAACTTTCCGTTTTCCGGCAAGATGGCCCACGACGAGCGTCGTCAAACCGCTGCCACACTCGAGAATCGGACCTTCCGTGGTCGCAGCCCGTTTTACGATCTCCTCGAAGTAATCCAGCTTGGCATCCCAACCCAGGTTGTCCCATCCGAGTCGCAACTTCTTCAGCATCTCTCGGGACGGCACCTCGCCGGGCTGAAGTCCTGCGAGATCTCGCATCGCCTGGCGAAACATGTAAGACAAGAGTGCCGCCCGCGCCGGGCGCTTAATTTGTGCTGGGAACAGGCGTTTGATTCGGCGAGGAATTTCGGGAAGTCTACGCATGAATATCACGAAACCGAATTTGCTGAGCGCCGAAGATAAACGAATTGCTGCAATCGTCCGACCCCGCGGCGTACTTTCTCGCGTTCGTCACTGGTTGGGACGCGCAGCAACAGAATCCCCGGCAGGTAGATTGACGCGAATACAGCAGAGCAAACGACCAGTACCACAAACGGTCGGGCGCCGCTGGTGATCATCATCGAATGCACAAACATGCAGACAACACCCGCTACGACTGATGCTACTGCAACTTTCACAACGTCCTTCAAAAGCAACAGGTCATGGAAACGCGCGCCGAGCACCCTGCTGAACCTCGCTGCAAGCACAACGCGCAATACGAAGTTGATCAGTACGACGACGCTGATTGCGCCAATCAGGCCAAACCGCGAAATGCCATACCAAAGCGCGAACACCATTACGACAGACAGCACGATCTGGAGCTTGAGCAGGAAGAAGCGATGGCCCTCATAGGCACGCACCACAGCATCCACTTCGAACAGCGCAAGCGGAAGCAACGTCAGATTAATCGCAAAGATCGGCCAACTAGCTGCATAAGCTGACGTGAACATGAAAGTCAAAAACTCTCGCCCCGTGATCATCAATAAAACGTAAAGCGGAAGATAGACCATTGCCAGCTTACGAACCGCATTCGTCACCAGTACGATGATCTCGCGCGCTTGCCCTTGCTCCTGCAGGTAACTGATACGTGGCAGTATTACGGAGCTGACTGAATCTCTGAGAATTCCGACGAGTGGCAGTTGCGCGACGCCAATCGAATAAACGGCAAAAGTCGCGGCGCTGAAGCGGTTTGAGACGAAGTAGTTGTGAAGATCGGTCTGAATCGTAAAGAGGAGTCCCGCAAGGCCGAACGGTAAAGCATATGCAACCTGCTTGCGCGTTAAAGACCAATCGAATGCTCGCCAGAAGCCGGGGAAACGAGAGGAGACGTACCAGAGCAGAGCCAGACTTTGCAGAACGCCGTGAATCACAGCAGCGTACACCAGCGCCTGGACGGTATCGAAAATAATCGCTGCCGCCAGTAACAAGATCGTCCGCGTAAGCTGACCGGCGATGATAAAAATCGTGGCCAGCCTCAATTCCTGATTAGCTATCGGGACAATCTCTAAAAACGCTGCGAATAACCACAGCAGGATCACCACGCCGACCAGTGGCGCATACCTGGGAATTGAAGGGTCTGTGAAAATTGTCGCAATGAAACCCGGCCAGAATACGAGCACCGCACACGCGGCGGCGCCCATCATAAAATTAAAGAACAGGATATTCAGAATGATTTGCCCGCGGCGCCGGACGTCGTTCTCGCGAGGAAGATAGTAATAAGCACTCATGCCAAACCCCAGTGGGAGCAGTGCTATTGCGGTATTGACAATGAGGAAGACCTGCTTGAACAACCCGTATTCATTTTGGCTCATGCTGCGCGTCAACAACACGGGCAGCGCAAACGCAAAAGCGAACGCCAGGGTTTTGGCAATCAAGAGCCAAAACGCCTGAACTGTTAACGAGCTGCGCTGTTTCTGATCAATCATTCGTCAGCCGCTCGTTGTAGCGCCGTTTCGCCGCGAGTAAAAACGCCACAGCATTTCGGGAGCAATTCTTACGCCCAAACTAACCAGCGTCAGTTTCCAGTTCCAGCGAAACTTCTTTGCCTCACTAAAATAATAGAGCGCTCCGTCAAAGTCTCTGGCAAGCAGTTTTTCTTTTCCGTTTTCGACCGCGAGCTCCATGAGTGCCCTGTTCCAGTTAACGTGTAGTGCAGCGTCTTCACTTGCAGTCAACACCTCTCGAGTCTTAATCGCCTCGAGCACATCGAGCGTACGCTTGAGCTGGCTCTTCATATTTCCTGAAAGACCACTCTCCACGATCCGGTGTTCGCACAGAACTTTGCACTGGTAAGTGATTGCGACCCCGCGTTTTGCCAGGCGCAACCAGAGGTCAAAGTCATGACCGCGTTTCATTCTCTCATCAAACAGTCCGACTTCGAGTATTGGTCTCTTGCGGGCCAAAACAGCCGAAGTCAGAACAGTAACATTTACCGCCAGCAGATTCTCGGGCGTGACCGCGCCGAGCGATGGCGCCACTTCCATGAAACTGCGGCGGTTATATGGCGATTCACCAAAGAGCAACGCATCTGAGTAAACAAGATCCGCATTACTCGATTTAAGAAACGCCAGCTGCTCCTCCAGAAAAGTTGGTCGCCACCGGTCGTCGGCGTCGAGAAACGCTACGAATTCCCCTTTCGCAACGCGGAGTCCGGCATTGCGGGCAGCAGCGGCCCCCCGATTTTCTTGTTTGATATAGCGAATGCCGTTCGTGTACTTTTTTAGCTTCCGCTCGAGGTCATCGGTATCTGGCGAGCCGTCGTTGATTACGATTGCTTCATGAGAGGTGAACGTTTGCGCGAAAACTGAGTCGAGAGCTTCGCCGATGTACTCGGCGACATTGTATGCAGGGATTATGACACTAACGGTGGGGACAGTCTCAAAGTGTTTTTCCTGTGGTTGTACTTCAGTCGTTATCATCTTTGCTGAAGGCTCAGTGGACGTTCCTGGCGTGGCCACAAAAGCCATTTCTCTCAGCTTGTACTCGTCAAAGCCTGCCTTTCGACGATTCGTCGCACTCCTTATTTAAATGGTAGATGAAACACTCTTACCATTGAATTTAACACAAGCCTTCATCAACACAGAACGAACTGCGATTCCAGTCTGTATCATATTGCGGCGTGCTGATGGACCTTCCTCGCGGTGGCGACAAAAAAACCATTCCGCTCAGCTTGTATGTCTTCAAAGCCGGTCTTTCGAAGCAGCTTACTAATGCCCCTGGTCGTTTGAAAAGATTCGTAGTAATCCTTCCGGAACGGCAAGTGAAACTCCTTGCCCACTGAATTCAATGTTATGCCATTCGCAATGACGTACACGCAAACCATCGCGCGCCGGAAGTTGAAGCGCGATAACGCTCCCGCAGTCTCTTTGAGAACCATCGAGTAGGGATGTAACGTCAACCACACTCTGCCACCAATCTTAAGCACACGCCAAATCTCAGACAATGTGTCATGCAGTTGCATGTATGGCAAAGCAACTCGCGAGAACACAAAATCAAGTCGTTCACTCTGGAAAGGAAGACTCTCGGCGCGTGCACAAACGAAAGAGATCGTCTTATCAAGCTGCCGTCCCAAAGCAAGAGCTGATCTATCGACGTCGAGACCGATTAATGTGGTGTCTGGCTCGAAGTTAGTTGCGATCAACGTCTGGCCTGCACCACATCCGACGTCAAGAACCAGCCGGTCTGCCTTCGTCACAGGCGGCATGATGCGTTGGGAATGTCCCGCCGTGGTTGCGATTTGAAGTTCATCCAGATGGTAGTTACTTGACTCCATTTGCGTTCAACTCCGGCGCAATGCCTGCGACGTTTTCGCAGCAGCGACTGTTTGCCGTGCGCCAGTTATTGGCCGCATCACGTAATCTCGATACTGCGCCGGATCGCCCGACCGACCCTCCAGTGCTGCCGATACCATGTTGAAGACTTCTCTCGCCGTCGCAAAATGGACCTTGAACCCGCCCTCCGCTTGCCCAAACTCCATGACTTCGGTCATGAATCGCCGCAGTTCGTCGCCCATCATCTCATCTTGATCCTGCTCGAAGAACGCGTGGCAATGAAGTTTAATAAAGATCCAATCGGGACGGCCTTTCACTCCGATGTGTGCGCCCTGCCAACGCCTGAAGCGATCCATTTTCAATGGATAATTGCGTGCGAGCGCGCCGTCGTCGAGTCGTGGCACCGGCAAACCATGAACTCGCCTGGACCAATCAAAAACCAGCGGCCCGTTGACGATTATCGGAAGAGTTGGTTTATCCCCGACTTTCAAGTCCGGCCCCGATCGATGTGGTTTGGCTTCGGTCAGCGGATTTCCACACTGGTAGATGGAATTGATTTTAGGCACCTGTGATTGGTCCGGGGCGGACGGCAAAGTGAAATCGGCATAGCAGCCCGTCTCAGCCAGCACTTGCATCTCTGAGTCGACGCCACAGTTTCTGCCACCGGCAGAGTTAGCCAGCGCTACGTTGCCATGAACGAAAGCGTACCGCGGTGGCGCCGCCGGATTTTCGTGTGAGAGGCAACCGTGTTTGTACGCGAGGGTGTCTCTGAACGATTCCAGCGCGTACCGAGTGTTTTCTGCGTTGTCCGGTTTGTCTACTCCGTGATGAAGATGGACCTCGACCTCGCCTAAACCCTCAGCCTGCAGTGCGCATAGCTTTTCAATAGACGCATGATCGTATTGCTCGGCTGGAAAAAAATAGGTATGACGGAAGTGAGTGCCGTCATGATCCTGAAGTGAAAGACCAGTGCGCCTGGCCAACTTGCACCAGCGGTCAACGGGGCCGTCTGCTTGCTGGCCGACTCCGGGCTCGAAGTGATTTGCAACTACAAAGACGACGTGCGTGCGGCCATTTTTACTCTCGCCCGCCTCCATCAAATTGCGGGCTCGCCACAACGGATATCGCACAAGCCAAGGTAAAGACCACTTGAACTTGCTGACAATATCTGATTGCTTTGTACCCATAGTTCCCCGAATGATATGCCTTTGGCTGGTACGTGAGGGCTAGATAATAAATCAGTCCAGCCACAAAAATGAAGCGGTTTCCATTATTGGTAGTGACTTAATTTGACATTTCTTCTCTGGGCAGCCTCTGTGTTCTCTGTGTCTCTGTGGTTGTTGTAGCGCACATTCCTTATAACCACAGAGACACAGAGAACACAGAGGTTGCACAGAGAAATCCGAAATTAGGGCACTACCCCATTATTCGTACTTGAACCAGTAATAGATCAATTTTACGTATTCACCGGCGACACTGCGCCAGCCTTCGGGGTGCAACCACCAGAAAGCATTCGACGAGACCGGAACGGCATGAAGACCGATCCTCGTCCCCATTCCCGCGAAACTCTGTCGCAGGCTGCGCAACGCTCGTCGCGAATGGTATGCCGAAGTGACGACTAATACGGAGTGCACGCCCTGCGACGATGCGTAGTCTCGCAATATCAAACATTCATCACGCGTAGTCGAAGCAACACCCGGAACAATTCGTATCCTGTCCGCTGGAACACCTGATTTGATTAGTTCTTCTGTAGCTCTCTCGACGAAGTAAGGATTTCGCTGCAAAGCGCTGGACCATCCGCCGCGAGTGTGATCGTCGGTCAGCCAAACCAGCGGCGCTCGACCTTCACGATATAACTCCGCGGCTTTGTGTGTGCGCTCGACATAAGCACTCGAACCGCTGAGTACGACGATCGCATCCGCGGAACTCAGATCTGCATTTACGACGAGCGCGCGCGCAGCCACCCAGGCGACAACTTCCCAGGCAACAATGAACACCAGCAGGCCTAACAGTATTCTCCGCCAACGTTTCAAAACCACTTTGCTCTTTTGATTAAACAATCAATGACGGTCAAATCCCCGGTAATACTAATCGTATGAGTGCCTACTAATTTCTTGTCCCAGTTAGGAAAAATGCTGGAGACTTGTTCTTCACGAAATGCTTCCTGATCGAGCCGGGTTACTCTGTTTATCGAAATCGCATAACCATAAAGCCCGGAAGAATCCTGTGCGGGTCGATAAAGATCTCCATTCCACTCAAACAAACCGCCTGCCGGACGAGAGCCTCTCACATCCGACTTAACGGGATTACGCGGGTGCGGCGTCCATGGTCCCAGCGGGCTTGCCGCCGAGAACAAAGACAACTCGTCAGGGAAGCTGTTTTCCGCGATCGAGACGAACATCCACCACTTGCCGCCAATCTCAGCCAGCGTCGCGTCCTTCGCACGCACGCCAGTCATCAAAACCTTCTCCAGTTGCCATGCAAATGGAAAATTTGTGCTGCGGTATAACTCGACAGTTCGATTAGCGGCAGTCTCGGGCACCATGTAGTAGTTATCATTCCACTCAAATACAAACGGATACGACAGGTGATAGTCGCGTTCAAGCACCTTCGTTGGACCATTCACAACACCTTTCCTGTCCAATTCAATCAGCGAGATGTGGCCCTTCCCGGTCTGGTTCAAATACTCTTCCAGAAAGACGTAGTAGCGATCGCCCTCTTTGACTGCGCACGGATCGGCCCAGAAACGATCTTTCGGAGGCAGCAGAGTCTTGAACCGGTACATCGTGTTGTTCGAATCATTCGGTCCGGATCTGAACCTGTAAGAGAGCACCCACTGATTGTTATTGAAAGCACTTCGTACTTTGTCGATTGCATACTTCGTCCCAAGCCGCGAAAGCCGCGAAAACAACTCGCCGTTGGTCGGCATGCGGAACAATCGATTCGAGTAAGGACGGTACAGTTGACTGTCGGACGTGCAAACCGGGTGACCCGCGGCAAGATCTCTGAGTTTTCTGACAACAAAGTCCGCAGACTTCCAGTACAGGTTGTTGCGGTTCGCCTTCACAGAGAACCTGTCCACCGTTGGCGACATTGAACGGTAAATGACGCGGCCGTTGTCGAGATCTTCAGTCAGGATCTGTAGCACCGATCCGGTTATGGGCACGCCATCCATCACTTCCCAGAATCCGGCTGGACCACCTCGATTGACTAAGTTGTCGCCGTGATGAAATGACCAGATACCGTGGCGCGCAATCTTCAGCACGTCGCCTTTCAATATGCGAAACCCGAAACACAGAGCGACGTCGAGATCAAACTCGCGAATCTGCTTGAGCGTTTCTTCCGGGAACCAGTCAGAATAGACCTTCATCTCAGGCGTGACCGCAACAACAGGACAGTCAGAAAGCAACGGCTTTATGTCGGTTGGTTCGAAAGCGTCTGGTTCGACTTTGACTTTACGTTCGTCGAACTTTCCATAAAGCGCATACAGCAGATACTTTCGATTGCGCCAGTAACTCTTGAACCTGCCCTGCTGTGGCTGGGTCGCTTCGTTTTTTATTACGACGGCGATCTCGGCGATACCCGAGGACTGGATGTCTTCGATGACTTTATGAATCCATTTACGCTGAACGAAAGAATCGATCAGCAAACCGACTCGGAGGGGTAAACGCGGCGTTGAAGAGACATTATTCAAAGGCTTGAATCGTTACCAGCAGATGCCCTGGTAGTTTTCGCTCGAGCTCCGCCCATCAAACAGACGTACAAGATCGATGAGTTGCTGATTCGGCCGCAAACGCTCGCTGACGCCACGGAACTCTTCAGCTTGATTGCCGATGATGATGATCTCGGAATCGGCTAACACGGCATCGATCGTGTCGCGCATCAGCTTTGAAATATGAGGTATCTCACGCTCGATGTACTCCTTGTTCGCGCCGACCAGTCGCGCGAGCGACACGTCGCGATCGTAGATCGCAAGTTCGAAACCTTTTCCGATCAGGGTCTCGATCAAAGTCACCATCGGCGATTCGCGGAGATCGTCTGTTCCGGCTTTGAAGCTGAATCCAAGCACTCCGACGCGTGACTTTCCTGACTGCCGCACCATCTCGACCGCGCGCTCGACTTGTAAACGGTTGCTCGGCAAGATCGCCGAAAGCACGGGAACTTCGACGTCGAGTTCTTTTGCTTTGTAATTGATCGCGCGGAGATCTTTCGGCAGACACGAGCCGCCGAATGCGAAACCCGGCTTCAGGTAGTAAGGCGACAGATTCAGTTTCGTGTCCTGGCAGAAGACGTGCATCACTTCATGGCTGTCGATTTCAAGCGCCTTGCAGATGTTTCCGACCTCATTCGCAAAGGTGACCTTCAATGCGTGGAAGCAGTTGCAAACATACTTCACCATCTCCGCCGTCTTCAGCGACGTAACAAACACCGGTGCGTTGATGCTTGCATAGAGGCTGCGCACCGCTTCGATTGTTTCTTCATCGTCCGCGCCGATGAGAGTGAACGGAGGATTGTGGAAGTCTTTTAACGACGATCCTTCGCGCAGGAACTCCGGATTGATGCAAATACCAAAATCGGTTCCGGCTTTTTTCCCCGACGTCTCTTCGAGTGCCGGTATTACAGTGTTCTGAACAGTTCCCGGCAGCATCGTGCTGCGAATCACGACGATGTGACGTCGATCCTTCGTTTTTATAGCCGCCCCGATTTCGCGGCAGACCTGTTCGACGTGACGGAGGTGCAGGCTGCCGTTTTGATTGCTGGGCGTGCCGACACATATCAGCGAGAGATCCGAATCGTGAACCGCGCGGGTCGAGTCCGTAGTGGCATGCAGGCGGCCTTCGGCCACGACTTTGCCGATCAACTCGTTGATGCCTTCCTCGATGATCGGGGTCTTGCCGGCATTTATGATTTCCACTTTGGTGGGATTAACGTCGACGCCGATAACGTCGTTTCCGTCATCCGCAAAACATGCCGCCGAAACGCAGCCGACGTAGCCCAAACCAAAAACGCTCAATCTCACTGAAATATGTTCTCCCGGTTAACCTAAAAATGTACTTGGGTCTTTCCAGGGGCGGCACTCCGTGGCCGCCCGTGTCACGATTATGTGTGTTCGAGCGACGGGCGGCCACGGAGTGCCGCCCCTACAAAGGATCCAAGTTTCATCGCGATTGTTCGTTCACAAATGGACGCAAAGCTCTCTGCCACAGTATCCCATCCGAATTGCTCCCTGACCTTTGCCGCCGCTCGTTGTCCAATCTCACTCGCTAAACCTTCCTGCTGGAACAGCCTGATTACGGCGTCAGCAAACGTTTCCGGGGTGTCGGCGAGGAGAATGTCCTCGCCATCACTCACAGGTAAACCCTCAGCACCAATAGAGGTTGAAACGATCGGTTTTTCCATAGCCATCGCTTCAAAGATTTTGAGTCGCGTACCGCCGCCGATTCGCAGCGGAACGATATAGACTGCCGCCTCCTCAATAAACGGCCGAACGTCGTCGACGCGGCCTGTAACCACGATCGACGAATCACGTCTACTCAGTTCGACCAGTCCGGGGTACGGATCGCGGCCGACGACTGTCAGCGTCACGCCGGGAATCGACTGTTTGATTCGCGGCATAATCTGTTCCGTGAAATAACGAATTGCGTCTTCGTTTGGCAGCCAGTCCATAGAGCCGGTGAAGACGAGGTTGTGCGGTCGAGTCTTCGTCTGTCCGCTCGGTCGAAAGAATTCTGTATCCACACCCGTCGGCACGTCGTAGATATTTTTGACGTCGTACTCTTCCTGCATCTGTTTCTTGTCTTCGCGCGACACCGCAACGACGCAGTCAAACTGCGGACACATTTTCGCCTCGAAGTCTCGCATCTTCCGCCACTGGCGAAACAGGTACGCCTTCTTTGCTGCATTCGTTTGCACTTCGTAGTGACGCTTCCAAATCATTGCTTCGACGTTGTGCTGAAACAGAACTGATGCGCACTCGAGATTCGTCGGAACGTTCACGGCCGGCGCGAGGAAATCACAAACGAGCACATCGAAGCGACGGTCTGCGATTCTTTTCGCGACCTCATCCCGCATTGCCGCCGACTCGTATTTCTTGATTGCGTACGGCAAGTCTGAAACCAGGTTCAGCACTAGCTCGACGTAAAAACCAGTGGTGAATTTTTCGCGCCGCCGGTGGGGAATGCAGACGAGTTCGTGACAGTACTCGCTCGCCAGTTCGCGCGCTTGGGTGTCGGCAGTTCCGTCGTCGAGTGTCAGGTACGTGACGTGGCAGTTACGCTTCAACGCTTTGAGCATGTTGTAACTGCGAATCTTCCCGCCCTTGTCGACCGGATGCAGCAATTCGGTTTTGAGCCAAACTATGTCCACTCAGGAAACTCTGTGTTGATTTGGATTCTCTGTGCAATCTCTGCGTTCTCTGTGTCTCTGTGGTGGACATCAACCACAGAGACACAGAGGACACAGAGGTTGCACAGAGTTTTAACTGGCGTGGACAAGTTCGGGTTCCAGGCACTTCGATTCGAAGGATTTCTCGCCGTCAAAGAATTGCCGCAGCCATATTTCAAAGTTGATCAGCGCCCAGAGACGTTCAGAGTGATTTTCTCCACCCTGCTGGTGTCGCTTCACCAGTGCCCGCACAAAATTCGCGTCGAAGATTCCGCGACTCAGCGCACGATCACCGAGGATGTATTCGTCGACCACCGGTGCGTGTGCACCGCGCAGCCACGCTCCAATCGGCACCGGAAAGCCCATCTTCGATCGCGACAGGATCGCTTCCGGAAGCACATGCTTCATGCTCTTCCGCAGAATGTACTTGGTGGTCCAACCTCGTAACTTCAATCGCTCCGGCAAACTCGCCGTAAACTCGACCAGCTTATGATCCAGGAAAGGCACGCGACTCTCGATCGACGTAGCCATGCTCATCTGGTCCTGTTTCATAAGCAGCTCGTGGAGGTAAGTCTTGATATCCGAATACAGCAAACGGTCGAGCAAAGATTTCGCATCGGTCTGCTCCAGCAGTTTATGAACCGTCGCGTACGGATCCAGTGAACCGATCTGTTCGCGAGCTTCAGGCGTCAGCAACTGCGGGAGCGTCGGGCGCGAGAACACGGCGAAGTTGTCGAAGTAGAGACTCTCGATATCCGGCGTCAGCGTTAAGAACGTGCGCAACAGTTTTTGTTTGACGCGCGAAGAGTTTGGAAGCCCGTTCAACTGTTTGCGAACTTCATTTTTGATTATCTCGGGCGTGACCTGGTGGTAGCGGTGTCCCCACGACAAATTCAGCAGCGTCTTTCGATACCGCGCATAACCAGCCAACAGCTCATCGCTTCCCTCGCCCGTCAAAACAACCTTCACATGTTCCGACGCCAACTTCGAAACGAAGTAGAGCGCCACACTCGACGGATGTGCGAGCGGCTCGTCTTCGTGCCAGACGAGTTTCGGCAGCGCCGTAAAGAAATCTTCGGGACTGACGACGATCTCGTGGTGGTCCGTCTTGAAAGTCTGCGCAACAATTCGCGCGTACTTCAGCTCGTTCGCTTCGCGCTCACGGAACGCAACTGAAAACGTCTTGATCGGCTCATCGACCAGGCCGCTCATCACAGCCGCAATCGCCGACGAATCGATGCCGCCCGACAGAAACATTCCGAGAGGCACGTCCGCCATCAAACGCAGCTTGACGGACTCACGAAACAACTCCGTCCACTGTTCGATGTAATTGTTTTCGCTGTATTCCTCGTCGCTCGTTTTAACGAAACTCACGTCCCAGTAGCGATTGATAATCACGCGTCCGTCCCGCCAGAGAAGTGTGTGGCCCGGCAACAGACGTTTCACATTCTGGAAGAGGGTGGTTTCGCCTGATGGCGCGTGATTCGCGAGATAGTCGGGTAACGCGGCGTAATTCAGTTCCGGCTTTAGAGCGCCGGCTTCGAAGAGCGTCTTGATTTCGGAACCGAAGTACAGCGACCCATCAGATGTGTGAACGTAGTACAGGGGCTTGATACCCAAACGATCGCGCGCGATGAAGAGCTCTTGTTTGCGCTGGTCCCAGATCGCAAAGGCAAACATTCCGCGCAAGTAATCGACACACGCCGCGCCGTATTCCTCGTAAAGGTGCAGGATCGTTTCAGTATCGCAGTGCGTGCGGTAGACGTGTCCGCGCTCTTCCAGTGACTCGCGATAATCAGCGTGATTGTAAATCTCGCCGTTGTAGGTGATGTGCAGGGAGTGATCTTCGTTGGTCATCGGTTGATGACCAGCGGCTACGTCCACGATGCTCAACCGGCGATGGCCGAGACCAACGTTTCCGTCGATAAAGATTCCGTGGTCGTCGGGTCCGCGGTGCGTGATGACGTCGCGCATCGCTTCCAGGACTGGCCGCGAAACCATTCGCCCAGACTTACTCGATAACGCTATACCGTTGATCCCGCACATATCTTTACCGGTCTAAAACTTCAGATACGAAGCTTCACCTTGCCGGGGCAGAACGACGACTTCCCTCACTTTTCGAATCGGCTCGTGTGACAGGCGGAGCCACTCCCACTCTTCCCCACGAATGATAACAAGATC
>Ga0134127_10002040_pt1 | contig 14744 bp, 14 predicted proteins | sample KB31753_FD_96459 | JGI IMG/M metagenome (GOLD analysis project Ga0134127, IMG submission 96459) | Terrestrial soil microbial communities with excess Nitrogen fertilizer from Kellogg Biological Station, Michigan, USA - KB3-175-3 | ecosystem: Environmental > Terrestrial > Soil > Unclassified ...
CTCCATCATGCCGTTCCTCAAGTCCGGCAAGGCGAAAGGGCTCGCCGTCACCACCCCGAAGCGCTCCTCGGTCCTGCCGGACCTGCCGACGATGGATTCCATGTACCCGGGATTCACGGCGGACAACTGGTACGCCATGTTCTATCCGAAAGGCACGCCGAAAGAAATCGTGAACAGGATGAACGCGGAGATCAAGAAGGCGGCCAACTCGCCGGAACTGAAAGAGTTCTATCCGAAGCAGGCATTGGATGTCGTTGCCAGCAGCCCGGAGGAGCTAAGGGCGCTGCTCAGAAACGAGATCCCGAAGTACGCCGAGGTAATCCACAAGGGGAACATCCGGGTACAGTGATCCCGCGGCCCGTCCGGAAAAACCCCGCTGCGGCGGGGTTTTTGTTTTGCCTTATCGGCAGCAAACGGCAGGACTCAGGTTATCTCCGATCGCGGCCATCACGATCACGGCCGTCATGATCCTGGTCCGCGCCCCGTCCATCATTGCGGTGCTCATAAGAGCGGCCTTTGAACCTGGTTTCCCTGGGATAGTGGCTCCTGGGGAGATCCTGCCAGGGACCCGATCTTGCCTGTGCGTAGGTCCAGCGGTCATTGCTGTAGTGATAGTGATATCCGCTTTGCTGGTAATAGGGCTCTGAGCCTAGTTGCACAACCACTGGCAGTGCTGGCGCCACAACCACGCTACCGCCGCCCGCGGGGGTCACCGTGCACGCGGTGAGCAGAAGCGACATAAGTGGAACGATAATCAGCATTCGATACATTTCTGTTCTCCTCAATGGGCGGCGCATCAAATCGATTTTCACTGGCACTGCGCCTGCCGGTGCCAGCAATTTGCCCGCTGCAACTGCAGCGATGCCCTTGGATATTGGATGCTCGCCCGAGAACAGTCCGTACGGTGCCGAACATTGGAATTGACCCCGATCAATAGGGTCGCCTGAATGTCCGGGGAGGAGGAGGTTCCCGGACGCTGGATTCGGACGCTTTCCGTCCGATCGAGTCGAAGTTCCGATTTACTCTTGCCGTAACAGCGCGAAAACGTTCTCGCCGAAGCGCTTGCGCATTTCGTCGTGAAGCGGTTTGACGGCCTTCACGAACTCGGCGCGCGCGGCAGGGGATAGTTCCAGTACTTCGCCGCCCGCAGCCGCGATTGCTTTGCGCGCGACTTCCTCTTCCTCGACGGCGAGCTTGCGTTGCTGGAGGATCGCTTCGCGCGCGGCGCGCAGGATGCCTTCTTGCATTGCCTTCGGCCAGCGCTCGAACTCCGCGCGGTTCATGTAGATGCCGCGCGAGAGATAGCAGTGGTTGGTGAGCGTGTGGTAGCGGTGGACCTTGTGCGCGCCGTAATCTACCGTGTTGGCGAGCGGGTTCTCCTGTGCGTCCACGGTGCCGTTCACGACCGCTTCCAGGCCCGGCTTCAAGTCGAGCGAGAACGGCACCGCGCCCTGCAGTTCGAAGCTCTTCGCGTGGATCGGCCCCGGCATGAGGCGAACTTTGAGGCCCTTCAGGTCCGCGAGGGTGCGCACCGGGCGCAGCTTGTTGGAAACGTGGCGGTAGCCGTTTTCGAAGTAGCCGAGAATCTTGTATTTCGGGATGCGCTCCTCGATCTTGCGCGTCATCCAGGCCCCGAACTTGCCGTCCATCGCGGCGCGCGCGTGCTCGAGTCCATCGAACAGGAAGGGCAGGTCGGCCACGTCCAGTTCCGGCACCCGGTCGGCCAGGTAGCTGGTGGACTGGTACGAGAGCGTGAGGATTCCGTGCTCGGCCATCCACAAGAGGTCGCCGCCCTTGTAGCCGAGGTCCATCACGTTCCAGATGTATTTCACATCCACGGACTTGCCGAAATCACGCGCCAGGGCGTCGCCCATGATCTTCAGCCCGCGGCTGCACGTTGTGGAGGCGGGGCCGTAGCCGCCCATTCGAATCTGGATCGCTTCGCTCATTTTGGGTAGTGACGGGTGACGAGTGACGAGTGACGGGAGTATAGAGGCAGTCGGGCGTCCAGTGCTCGGCGTCGCTTAGGGGTCCCTAAAGCAGTATCGTTGTGTGGCCGCGTTCGCGGTGCCATGATAGATGGCGTATCGGCAATCTATTACACGTTAACGTGCATTGTGCTTTCAAAGACGAAGCGCGGAGCCTGAGCGAGCGATGACCAATACAAATTGTGACCCGCGTTTCAAGGGGCGACGCGCCCTGTGCGCCTTTGCAATTATCGTCATGGTTGCAGCCACCGCAGGGTGCAATGCAGGCCCGGGACCATTGCATGAGGCCGCGATGGTCGGGAACGTTGAATTCGTGAAGTCCTGGATCGCGCAAAAGCGCAATCTCGACGTCACTTTCGACGAGCCGACGCGAGGCCTCGAAGGCAACTACGCCCGGGCGCAAGGGGTGACCGCGCTGATGGTTGCCGCCGGGATGGGGCGGCTCGAGATTGTGAAACTGCTGGTGGAAGGCGGGGCGAATCTGTACCTGGAATCGCATTGGCCCGGGGGAGAGCATCTACGCAACGCTTTCGACTACGCTGTCGAGCGCGCCGTGCGGGAATCGGGAAGCCCCGAAGTCGTCGAATACCTGTGGGCAAAATCGGACAAGGTCCGCTTCTTGGCCCGGATCGATGAACATATTACAGCGAGCTGCCCCCGTACCTGCAACGACAAATCTGGCGGCGATGCACGCAGCAACCTCGCCTTGTTCCTGATCGGCGTCGCGCCCGATCGGCAGCGTGGCAAAGGCATAAGCGACGCGGCATGCTATTCGCAGCAGCCGGTCGAGCTCCTGGCTTTTCTCGAGAAACACGCGGTGAAGTTCCCGAAAAACACGCTTCACTGCGCGGTCTATTACCCCACTGTGAAAGGAATGCGTTCCCCGGAAGAACGAATGGCGATCGTGGCTTTTTTTCTCGACCACGGCGCCGACCTGGAGGATCCCGGCACCGGCTTTACGCCGCTGATGGGCGCCGCCTTCGGACACGATATTGAAATGGTGAAGCTTCTATTGGCGCGAGGCGCAAACATCAACGCGCGGAACTCCGCGGGTGTTACCGCGATCGGCCAGGCAGCCAATATCTGCATATCCGGCGTAGGGACGAACGACGCCGAGCCACGGCAGAAGCCTCAACTCGCCGTGATCGAGCACCTCGCCCAGTCCGGCGCGGACGTGAAGCAGTACGCAACCGCAAGCGGGCGTTCGCAATTGGGTATCCTGACGAGTTGCTGCAGCCGCCAGCCGCACAGCGGGACGCAGCGGCGGATTTGCGAGGTCTTCGGCCTATGATAAATAGGGCCGGGGTCATTTTTGATCAGCGAAATGCGGACTGTGAAAATCACTCTGACCCCATTTTCGCACCACGACGTTAGGCGTCCTAAAATGCTGTTACCGCGCACGCTCAAGATTTTTGCCGTTCTGCTGGTCGCGTACGTGCTGCTTGCGATTCCCGCTTATTGGGGGCCTGCCTTTCTTGAGCCGATGAGCAGCTATGTGGTCATAGTGCCGCTATTCTCGATTTACGCTTTTCACAAGCTTGGAATTCCGGGCTTGCTCGAGCACCACGGGGCGTGCGGTTGGGGATTGTGCGGCCCAACCGCTTTTGGCTGGATTTTCCTTGTTATATTCTGGACGGGAGTTACCTGGCTCATTGCCTGGGGGCTGGCACGCTTGATCTCAAGTTCGAGAACAGATGTGTCTTGAAGTGGCGTTAGACGGATGAAATTGCGATGAATCCTGAAACAGAGCAGAAAATCCTCGAAGTGCTTCGTGAAATCCGGGACGGCCAGCGCGAGGCGTTGAAGGCCATGGAGGAGCACCGGGCACTTGTGAAAGAACAGCTCCAGGTTTCGCGGAACAACGTGGCCGAGTCGGTCGGCCTTCAGCGGTTGGCGCTTAGCCGCCAGCGGACCGTTACATTGATCGCAGTGCCGGGGATTCTTGCCTGTATCGCAGCAATTGCCTTTTTGGTTTTGCGGTACTTTTAAAACCGGCGGACGGGGTACGAAAAAAAAGCGGACCGACCACAAGGGCACGGCCCGCCTCCGGGGGAGACGTTTCTAGATCTGGCTCGCCAGCGCGGAAACGCGCCTCATGAAGGCCGGCTCGAGGGGCGCGGACTCTTCGGGCAGTTGCGGGCTCAGTTCCTGCGGAGTCTGGTAGCACGACAGGGCGACCGCGCCGAATGCCGGGTTCCAGTTCACGCACAACAATTCTTCTTCGCGGTAGCTCACGGCCAGCTTCGCCGCTTGCGCTTTCCGGTAGTCATCCAGGTAGATCACCATCGCAATCTCCAGTGCCGCATTGGTTCCTGGCCACATACCCGCAGGTTCCATGCCAATGAAAGTCCGCCCAAGAGTGGATTATTTATGTATTTGATTTAATTAACTATTTATGTGTGATGAGGGTAAACGGCCCGGGCTCGAAGGGTGTCGAATACCGGACGCCAGTCGGGTCTTCCGACGTTTCGCCATCGAATTCTCGACAGCCGTGGCGACGGCGATGTGAAATAGCGCACATGCCCGACACCACCGCTCCGCGCGCACCCTACGCAGCGGCGCTCTACCTGGCCGTCGTCCAGTTCCTGTTCGTCACGTGCTGGACCGTCTACGTGATTTACCTGCCGGCGCTGCTCGAAGCTTCGGGGCTGCCCCGGCATTACGCGCCGTGGATACTGATCCTCGACCAGCTCACGTTCATGGTGATGGACGTCGTGATGGGTTTGGCGGCGGACCGCGCGGCCCGTACGCTGGGACGCATCGGCCCTCTCATCATCGGCCTGACGACGCTCTCGTGCATCGCGTTCCTGCTGATCCCGCAGGTCGCCGGCCCGGGCGCAGTCTCGTCCGGCCTGTTGCTCGCGCTGATCCTGGTGTGGACGGTGACGTCCTCGGCATTGCGCGCCCCGCCCTGGGTATTGCTGGATCGCCACGCTGCGGCGCCCAGCGTGCCGTGGATGAACGCGCTGATGCTGACGGGGCTTGCGGTCGGCGGCGCGGTGTCCCCGTACCTGGGCGTCACGCTGAAGAACGTCGATCCTCGCCTGCCGTTTGCCGTATCCAGCCTGGCGCTGCTCGCGGCTACCGCCGGGTTGATCTGGGTGGAACGCGCGTTGTCGAAACAGCCCGCGCGGCCCGCGCCTCCGGTCGGCGCGCCGTTGCGATTGATGCCCGGTTCGTGGCTATTCGCCGCAGGCTGCCTGTTGCTTGCGCTGGGATTCCAGGTCCATTTCTCGATGAACAGCGCCGGGCAGTACCTCCGGCTTGCATCCCCCGATCGCCTGCCGTACTTGATGCCGGTGTTCTGGATCGGCTTCAACCTCGTGATGTTTCCGGGAGCAGCGCTTGCCCGGCGCTACGGCACGCTGCCCGTGATCGCGGCCGCCGCACTGGTCGGGGCCGCTGCCACGCTCGCAAGCCTGCTCGCCAATGACCTCGATTTGCTTCTTGCCGCGCAGTTCACGGCTGGCGGGGCGTGGGGCTGCATCATGATGGCGAGCTTTTCTGCCGCACTCGAGTTCGGGCGCACCGGTCGCGAGGGACTTGTCCTGGGAATGCTGTTTGCCGCGCTCGCCGGCGCAACGCTGGCGCGCATTGCGGCGGTGCTCGCGGAATTGCCGCGGCGCGAGGGGCTCGCCCCGGCGCTGGCCTGGGCGCCATTCGTTCTATGGTTCGCCGCCGGACTGCTGTTCGCGGCGCTGGCGTCCACTGCGCGGCGTCCGAACAAAGCCCCGACCGCCCGCCTGTAATTCGCGGATCGCGGGGCGCGGATAGGTTTCGCCCGAAGTCGGTAATCAAGAGACGGAAGTCGAAAGTCGTTCTCCCACGATCCGCCAGCCGCAATCCGCGAGCCGCGCTTTTCCAGGTATTGAGGTACACTAGCGCGCTTTTTGACTGTTAAGGGCTTCATGTACTTGCACGCAGCAACGATATTCCTGAGCGCATTCCTGCTGTTCCTGGTCCAACCGGTCATCGCCAAGCAGATCCTGCCGTGGTTCGGCGGCGCGGCGGCGGTGTGGGCGACCTGCCTGGTGTTCTTCCAGTCGATGCTGCTGCTGGGATACGCCTATTCCGACGTAACGACGCGGCTGCTCGCGCCGCGCAAGCAGGCGTGGCTGCACATAGCGCTGCTCGCGGTGAGCCTGTTGCTGTTGCCGATCATCCCGAACACGCTATGGAAGCCGGGCATCGAGGGCGGGGAGCCCTCGCTGCTGATACTGGGCCTGCTCACCGCCACCATCGGCCTGCCGTACTTTCTGCTGTCTACCACCAGCCCCCTGGCGCAGGCCTGGTACTGGCAATCCTTCCGGCACGCGGTGCCGTACCGCCTGTTCGCGCTGTCCAATTTCGCGTCACTGCTCGCCCTGCTGTCGTATCCCGTGCTGATCGAGCCGTTCATGCCGCTCGCCGCGCAATCGTGGCTCTGGTCCATCGGCTACGGCGGCTTCGTGGTGCTGTGCGGAGTGACCGCGTGGAAGAGCACCCGCGGCGCGGCCGCAGCCCCCGTTGCACAGGACTCTGCCTCTGCCGCGGAAGCGCCGCCGACCATGGGTACCCGGCTGCAGTGGGTCGCGCTCTCGGCGACCGGTTCGTGCCTGCTGCTGGCCGTCACCAATCACCTGACGCAGAACATCGCCTCGATCCCGTTCCTGTGGGTGGTGCCGCTGTCGATCTATCTCATCACCTTCATCCTGTGCTTTGATCACCCGCGCTGGTACCGCCGCGGCGTATTCCTCGCGGCAGTGGCGGTGCTGCTTCCGGCGATGTCTTATTACGGCGCTTCACTCGAACTGTATACGGCCGCGCCGCTCTATGCGGTGGGACTGTTCGCGTGCTGCATGTTCTGCCATGGTGAGCTCACGCTGCTGAAGCCCGGGCCGCGCTACCTGACCACGTTCTACCTGATGGTGTCGGTCGGCGGGGCGATCGGCGCGCTGCTGGTGGGCGTCGCCGCACCCAACCTGCTGTCCGGTTACTACGAGCTTGGGATCACGCTGGTGGCGTGCGCAGTGCTGCTCTATTTCCGCACCCTCACCACCCGCTGGTGGATTGCGGCCGGCACGCTCGCCGTGGTGACGGCGACCGCCGCCTTCACCTTCATCAACATCGGCGACTTCCTCGAGAATACGCGCGTCAGCGTGCGCAATTTCTACGGGGTCGTTCGCACGCGCGACTATCACAGCCCGGTGGAATTCCGCGTGATGTTCCACGGCGGGATCAACCACGGTGGCCAGTTGCTGGCCCCGGAATTTCGCATGCGACCCACCAGTTATTTCGCGCCGACCAGCGGCTACGGCCGCGCCTTTGCCAGCCTGCCGGAGGGCCCGCGCAAGGTGGGCGTGATCGGGCTCGGCGCGGGTGCCATCGCCGCTTACGCGCGGCGCGGCGACCTGTTCCGCTTCTACGAGATCGACCCGCAGGTGGCGGCCGTCACGCTGAAGGAGTTCACGTTCCTGAAGGACAGCCCGGCGCACACCGACATCATCCTGGGGGATGGGCGGCTGTCGCTGGAGCGCGAGGCCGACCAGCGCTACGACCTGCTCGCGATCGACGCATTTTCCGGGGACTCCATCCCGATGCACCTGGTGACGCGAGAGGCGATGGCGACCTACGTGCGCCATCTCAAGCCGGAAGGGGTCATCGTGTTCCAGGCGACCAACCGATTCGTGGACATTGCGCCGGTGGTGGAGCGGCTCGCCGCCGAGTTCGGCATGACCGCCGTGCTGGTGTCCGATGTTCCGGAGGACGACAGGGGCGTGGCCTACTGGGATTCCTCCACCGACCAGATCATCGTCTCGAAGAACGCGAAGTTGCTGGCAGCCGAGCCGATCAGTTCGGTAGCTCAGAAGATCGCGCCGCGCCCCGGGTTCCGCGTCTGGACCGATGACTTCTACAACCTGTTGCACATATTGAAGTGGAATTGGAATTGGGATTGGTAACGCGCCGGGCCGAGGGGCCCGGCGATTATTTCGGGATCTCACCCGAATAGGTGCGCGCAGGAGGTTTTAAGCGAGGACCTCGCCGCTTGCCGGCATTCCACCCGCCTCCGATGCCGGATTGCTGAAATTTTGAGCAACCCAGACTCAAGCCCGGCATTACGCCACGCTCCCGCCGGTGTTTTCGAGTTACCCACAACGTTATCCACAAAAACTGTGAATTATTCTTTACGAAAAACGACGTGTCTGTTGCGGGATGGCGGCCGAGGCGACCGCCGCTCCCGCTGAGCGGTCCCGGCCGTGCAATTACCGGGCCGCGGTCATGACCGCCGCGCCCCGCGTTCTCCGGGCAAATACAAGGGGCTAGCCGGTCGGTAAAGGCCGACCGGGGTTGCGCATGCCGCGCGCCAGCAGAGGCTCGCCGGGGCGCAGCAGAGAAGCGGCCCGACTCGCCTCGCCCGAAGGCCTCCAGGGCGGGAGATCGCTACAGCCGTTGTAGTGGGGCGGTGACAGGGATATCAACACCCCGGAAATGCCCATCTGGCGCGGCTTTCCGGGGAGTGCCCTTGGATCTTCGGGGCCGGCACTAAAATTGACCCATGTTTTCGCGTACCGCGGTTCTCGGTTTGAGCGCAGTGCTGGTGCTGACACACCCGCCCGGCCTCGGCGCGGAAGAGATAGCCCGCGTGCTCGGCGTTGCCGTCGACAGGAGCGAGCTGTCGGCTGCCGGGGAGGGGCCGGCGGCGGAGCTGGGCAGGCTCTACGACCGGGTCTGGACCGCGGTATCGAACCATTACATCGAGCAGTACGGTCTTGGCGCCACGCGGGATGAGATGGCGGAGGTCCAGGGCTACGAGCGCGAGTTCGAGCGCAGGGACCGCGCCCAGCGTGCACGCAAGCTCGAAGAACTCGACCGGCAGCTGGCCGATGGGAAATTGGAGCCCGCCGAGCGCGCGCGGGCCGAGGAGTTCCGCGCCGTCCTGGGGCGCCTCGCGCAGGACGACCTGGAGCGCGACCGGGCACCGCCCCCAGACCCGGAACGCCAGGCCGCGCAACAGGCGCTATGGATCGAGTCGTGGAAGATGCGCCGGGCGCTGCATGCGCAGTTCGGCGGTGTTGTCGCGCTCACGCGCTTCGGCCCGTTTCCGCACGGCGCGCGCCTGGCGCTGCTCGAGGACTACGAGGGGCGGGGCCTGCTCCAGTTCTCCGATGCGCAGTTGCGCGAACGGCTGTTCGCGCTGCTCGCAATCCGCCCGCAGATGACGCTTACCCCGGACCAGGTGGATTTCACGCCGTACTGGAAGAAGCCGATCCCGTCTTCCTACTATCCCGACTAGCGCCGAAATCAAGCAGCTAGATCTGGCGGACGAATTCCTCTATGCCGCGCAACAGCATTTCCACCGAGATCGCGGTTAGGATCAGCCCCATCAGCCGCTCCAGGGCAAGCAGCTCGCGCTCGCCGACGAGCTTGGCGAGGCGCTCGGCGAACAGGAGCACGGCCAGCATTATGAGCACGGCGACGGTGACGGCGGCGCACCATTCGAGCATCCGCTGAGGAGCCCGCGAAGCCAGCAACATGACCGTTGCAATCGCAGCCGGGCCGGCAATCGAGGGCACGGCGAGTGGGACGATGAAGGGTTCGCCCCCGGGCCCAGGCGTGTCGCCGAAGATGCCATCCGGGTGGCGGAAGATCATTCTCAGCGCGATCAGGAACAGGATGACCCCGCCGGCAATGGTGAGCGAGGGCTCGGAGAGCCCGAGTATCCCCAGGATCTCCCGGCCAAAAAATACGAAGGCGAGCAGCACGGCGAGCGCGATCGCGCATTCGCGCGCAATGACGAAGGAGCGCCGCGCCGGGGCCACGTTCCGCAGCAGCGAGACGAACAGCGGGATATTGCCGATCGGATCCATCACGAACAGCAGGATCGCCACGGCGGAGACGAAGGAGACGTCCATAAACTACCAAGTCGAAAGTCGAATGTCGAAAGGCGGAAGTAACCCCACTTCTAAATGCACTTTCGACTTTCGCCTTCCGACTTTCGCCTTAGACTAGAAACCGAACAGGTTTCTACGGGCATGTTGGAGGTGGGTGACGATGGCGGCGCGGGCGCGGTCCGCGTCGCGGTCCTTCAAGGCACGGACGATGTCGCGGTGCTCGGCCTGGTACTGCAACCGTCGCTCGGGCGTGACGATGCGGTCCTTCAGCTTGCCCCACTCGGCCTGCTGGCGAAACGCGGTGACCATGTCGAACACGCGGACCACGAACCGGTTGTGGGTCGCCTCCGCCAGCGCCTGGTGCAACGCCTGGTCCCACACCTCGAACTCGTCCAGCGTGGCGGATTTTTCCGCCTTCTCCAGGCACGCTTCCATGCGCTCGAAGTCGGCGGGCGTGGCATTCGTGACGACCAGCTCGGCGAGCGCCGGCTCGATCCGCAGGCGCGCGTCGAGGATCTCCGCGGGACTGGTATGGGCGACGCTCGCGGCGGACATGTCGCTCGCGCGGGAGTCTCCCGCGAGAAATGTTCCGCGACCGACGTGACGGGTGATGGATCCCTCGGCCTCCAGCTGGGCGAGCGTCTTGCGCACGGCATTGCGCGGCACGCTGAAGCGCTTGGCGAGCTCGCGCTCGGTGGGCAGCCTCGCCCCCGGGTCGAGCGCGCCCTGCGCGGCGCCGGACAGGATGAATTCACGGATGCGCTGCGCGCCTTCGCGCGAGCGTGCTCGGGGCATGAGGCTGGTCACTTTGCGTTTCCTCTGTCTGGTGCGATGCCGGTCCGGCACCCGGGCGGCGAGTCAGCCAAAATAAACCAATCCGCGAAATTGGTCCAGATAATGTTGACACTTGGTCTATCGCTACCTAGTATGTGAAACGCGTTTTGTCCCTGCATTGAAACGCGCCCGCGAAGCCGCCGGCGCGACGTTACACCCGACATTCATATCAATTCGCTACGGCATGGCTGACGCCCTCGTTCAATCCGCGATTTCGCACTGGGCGCCGCGCTTCGTCTCGAACGGCGTGCCGCTGACCGACTTCGAGGAAGTGACCCGGGGCCTCGAGCGCTGGGACGACTGGTGCCGGGCCTGGAGCGCGCGCGCGGCAATACACGAAGGATTGGGGCGCGAGGCGCTGGCGGACGGGTTCCGCTTCTCGGCCGGCGAGCACCTGACCCGCGCGGCGGTGTGCTATCACTTTTCCAAGTTTGTTTTCGTCGCCGACTACGCGCAGATGAAAGCGGCGCACGCCAAAGCGGTGGAATGCCGCAATCTCGCGCTGCCTCACCTGCAGCCGCCCGGCGAGCGCGTGCTGATTCCTTACGAGGGTGGGACGCTTGCGGGCAACCTGCGCAAGCCGGCCGGCGTTGCCCGTCCGCCGGTGGTGGTGATGTGCATGGGGCTCGATTCGGCCAAGGAAGAGATGGACAGCAACGAAGCGGTGTTTCTCGCTCGCGGCATGGCCACGCTCGCTTTCGACGGCCCGGGGCAGGGCGAAGGCGAGTATGAATTCGCGATCCGCGGCGATTATGAGGTTCCGGTGAAGGCCGTGGTGAATTACGTGGAAACCCGCAAGGACCTGGACGGCACCCGCATCGGGCTGTGGGGCGTGTCCCTCGGCGGCTACTACGCGCCACGCGCCGCGGCGTTCGAGAAACGCGTGAAGGCGTGCATCGCGCTGTCCGGTCCGTTCGACTGGGCGGACTTCTTCGACAAGCTGCCCGACCTGACCAAGCATACTTTCATGGTGCGCTCGAAATCCCGCACCGAGGCAGAGGGGCGCGCCCGGGCGGCGACACTCACGCTGAAGGATGCCGCGAAGAACATCACTTGCCCGCTCTTCGTCCTCGCCGGCAAGCAGGACCGGATCGTGCCCTGGCAGGAAGGCGAGCGCCTTGCCGCGGCGGCATCCGGCCCGGTGGTGCGCTGTTTCATCGAGGACGGAAACCACGTCGCCAACAACCGCGTGTACCGGTATCGTTCCCAGTCCGCCGACTGGATGGCCCGCCAGCTGTCCGTTGCGGTGAATTGAAAAACAAGCGAAAGGGAGGAGACATGTTGCGGATATCCTGCATGACATTCCTGGTGCTGGCCGTTACCGCGGGCGCGGCGGGCGCAGCCGAGAAGTACCCGAACAAGCCGATACGCATGCTGGTGCCGTTTTCCGCCGGCAGCCAGACCGACATCCTGGCGCGCTGGATCGGCGAGAAAATCAACGAGAACTGGGGCCAGCAGGTGGTGGTGGACAACCGCCCGAGCGCAGGCGGCACGATCGCTTCCGAGTACGTGCTCGCCGCCAACCCCGACGGGCACACGCTGATGATGGTGTCCACCGGCCACGCCGGCAACGCGACGCTTTACTCGAAGCTGTCGTACGACACGGTCAAGGATTTCTCCGGCATTTCGCGCGTGGCGAGCGTGCCGAACCTGCTGGTGGTGGCGCCGACGCTCGGTCCGAAAACGGTCAAGGACCTGGTCGCCTACGCCAAGGCGCGCCCGGGGCAGATCAATTTCAGTTCGGCGGGTATCGGCAGCGGCACCCAGATCAACGGCGAGATGTTCAAGGTCGCCGCCGGCTTCGAGGCGACCCATGTGCCGTACAAAGGCGCACCGGAATCGCTCAACGAAACTGCCACGGGGCGGGTGCACTTCACGTTCTCGCCGATCCTGGTTGCGATGGGGCAGGTCAAGGCGGGGCGAGTGGCCGTGCTCGCCGTCTCCACCGCCAAGCGCTCGCCGCTGTTTCCGGACGTGCCGACGGTCGCCGAGGCCGGGATACCCGGGTTCGAGTACGACCAATGGTATGGCCTGCTCGCGTCGGCGAAGACGCCGCGCCCGATCGTGAGCCAGGTCAACAAGGAGATCGTGCGCATCCTCAACCTGCCCGACATCAAGGAGCGGATGCTGACCCAAGGCGCGCAGCCCGCGCCGACCACGCCGGAGGAATTCGACGCTTTCATCCGCTCCGAAGTGAAGCGATTTGCCAAAGTGCTGATCGCCGCCGGCGCGAAAATCAATTGAGCGCGCCGATGAAGACCGCCGTCGGGAAACTATCGGTATTTGGCCTGTTCCTTGTACTGTCGGCGGCCGCATGGGCGGCCGATCCGGCGGCGAGCTATCCGAACCGCCCGGTGCGCCTCATCACCGGCTCGCCGGGCAGCACGTCGGATTTCTCGGCGCGTTTCATCGCGCAGAAACTCGCCGAGCGCTGGGGGCAGCAGGTGGTCGTGGACAACCGCCCCGGCGCGGGCGGCATCATCGGCACGGAGATTGGCGCGGTGGCGGCGCCCGACGGCTACACGCTCACCGTCGGCCATATCGGCACGCATGCGAGCGCGCAATTCCTGATGAAGAAACTGGCGTACGACCCGATCAAGGACTTCGCGCCGATTTCGCTCATGACGGTCTCGGGAATCGCCATCGCGGTGCACCCGTCGGTCCCGGCGAAGGACTTGAAGGATTTCGTCGCCTACGCGAAGGCGAAGGCGGGCGGCGTCAATTACGGATCGGCCGGCGGCGGCACCAGCAGCCAGCTCTCGGGCGAGTTGTTCAACCAGATGACCGGGGCGAAGCTCGTGCACATTCCGTACAAGGGCGCCGGATTTGCGCTGACCGCGCTGGTCTCGGGCGAAGTCCAGGCCGCTTTCCTGTCCACGACGACCATCGCCGTGCAGGCGAAGTCCGGCAAGGTGAGGCCGCTCGCCGTGCTTAGCGAGAAGCGCTTCCCGGCGTCTCCCGAAATTCCGAGCTCGGTGGAGATGGGATTTCCCGGGCTCGACGCCAACGTGTGGTTCGGGTTGTTTGCCCCGGCGAAGACGCCGCGCGCGATCGTGATGAAGGTCAACAAGGAAGTCGTGGCGGCGCTGAGCCTGCCGGAAGCGAAGTCCGCGCTGCTCGCGCAGGGCGCGGAATCGTCGCCGACCTCGCCGGAGGAGTTCGACCGCTTCCTCAAGGCCGAGATCGCCAAGTGGAGCAAGGTGATCAAGGCTGCGGGCATCAAGGCCAACTGATTTTGAACGCGTGACCCGTGATCGGTGATCCGTGATCGGTGCTGAAATTGACAGGGAAGTCGCTCATGGCCAGCAAAAAGAAGATCGTTGAACCGAAATCCATCAAGGCCTCGGGCATAGACCCGAAGCGCGCGCCGAAATCGGGACCGGACGGGCTCTACGACCCGGCCAACCCCGGCCATCGCTGGGACCGGCCGCTGCAGGCTCCGGGGCGCATGCAGGTGGATTTCGAGGAGCGGGTGGATTTCCGCCGGCTGCACAACTACCGGCTCGCGCGCACAAGGAAGGCGTTGAAGAAATCCGGCCTGGGCGCGCTGCTGGTGTTCGACCAGTACAACATCCGTTACATCTCGAGCACGGTGATCGGCGAGTGGGCGCGCGACAAGCTGACGCGCTGGTGCCTGCTGACCGGCAACGGCGAGCCCTGGGTATGGGATTTCGGCTCCGCCGCGCGCCACCACAAGCTCTACGCGCCGTGGCTGCCGAAGAATCACTGTCTCGCCGGCAATGTCGGGCTGCGCGGCGCGATCAGTCCCCGGGTCGGCCTGTTCGAGGCCGCCGCGAAGGAGATCCACGACATCCTCAAGCAGGAAGGCGTGGCCAAGATGGCGCTTGGGCTAGACGTCTGCGAGCCGCGCTTCCTGTTCGCCCTGCAGAAGCTCGGGCTCAAGGTCGTGGACGGCCAGCAGGTGATGCTCGATGCGCGCGAGATCAAAAGTCACGACGAGATCACGCTCCTCAATATGGCGGCAGCGATGGGCGATGGCGTCTACCAGGACATCTTCGAAGCGCTCAAGCCCGGCGTGCGCGAGAACGAG
>Ga0134127_10002041_pt1 | contig 14740 bp, 13 predicted proteins | sample KB31753_FD_96459 | JGI IMG/M metagenome (GOLD analysis project Ga0134127, IMG submission 96459) | Terrestrial soil microbial communities with excess Nitrogen fertilizer from Kellogg Biological Station, Michigan, USA - KB3-175-3 | ecosystem: Environmental > Terrestrial > Soil > Unclassified ...
GCTTTTTCCCCCAACGGCCGTCTGCTGGCAACTGGAAGCGAAGGATCTGAGAAGACTAGCGAGTCCGGCGAGGTAAGGTTGTGGGATTCGCAGACTGGCGTACTGAAGCAATCGCTTTCTGGTCACACCGCCCTTGTCTGGTCCGTGTCGTTTTCCAGAGATAGTAGACGTCTCGCGAGCGGCAGCGACGATCGGACTCTACGAATATGGGATACAGAATCGGGAAGGTTGTTGCAGATCCTGACGGGACACACTGGGCCAGTCTATTCGGTTGCCTTCTCAGTCGATGGAAGAATGGTTGTCAGTGGGAGTAAGGATCAAACGGCGGTACTTTGGGACCTGCCCAAGCGCGCGGTAAAGCAGATACTAAGAGGCCATACGGATACGGTGACTTCAGTTGCTTTCTCCCCGACTGGGAAGACGCTTGCGACCGGTAGTCTCGACAAGACGATCAAGTTGTGGGACTCAAGGACTGGACAGCTTTTGAACACTTTTTTCGGGCATACCAGCTACGTCAGTTGTGTCGCCTTTGCGCCCGACGGCAATACTGTCGCGAGTGCAAGCTCAGATCACACCGTGAGACTCTGGACATTGCCCCGAGAATCGGAAGCTCGCGACAAATAAAGGGTGACTATCAAGAAGACGGCATTTGAGTGGAGGGTGGAGGGAATCAGTTTGAGAGCGTGTTGTTACGACGATTGAATCCAACTGGAGGGGTCAGGCTTCACTTTGTTGACATTTGGACCTACACCCGGTTGTAGCCCACATGCCCAGGAAGCCAAGGATCGAAATCGCCGGAGGCCTTTCACATCATTTCCCGCGACAAGCACAGGAAGATGTTCCGTTCTCACGAGCAGCCTTCCAGACGAGTGTAAGTGCATGACTCAGGAGTGAAAAGCGGGATAACCCAGATTCAGATTGGCCTGGTGCTTCGTTCAATTGGAAACGACACCATTGCTATGACGGAGCCCCGCATTGGGCCACAGTTTGGGGCAGGGTATCGTGCACACGTGCAAAGGAATCCATCTTACTCTGGACGTAAGTTGATGAAAACAAGAACGCAGGAAACCTGTGAATTATTGACTGCGAAAATACGCTATGTTAGTTTCGACGCAGATGATCACCGGGTTCAACACAGATGTCCGGCACGAAGGAAACGTGTACCATGTGCAGACCGAAGACGGCGGCAAGGATAACCCGATTCTCGAATCGCTGATATACATCGGCGGCACTATCGTCGCCAAAAAACTCACTCCATATCCGGAACAGATTGACGACGACGCGCGCCACGCTACGCTCGCGGCACTCCTCAAACGCCAGCATCAGGTGATTATTGCAGCAATAAAGGCGGGCAGGATCGAGGATCTCATTCGACACTCGCTAAGGCAACAGAACGGGCAGGTGGCAAAGGACGCCGAATCCAGCACAGGGCCAGAGCCGGCCAAGGCCGAGCCCTCGCGCACCATAGCCGATCCGATCAAATCAACGGAGCACCGACGTTCGAAACGCGAGTCAGCGCCGGCCGAACCCGAGGCGTCGCACTCGGTAGCCGATCCGATCAGATCAACCGAGCACCGGCGTTCGAAATACGAGTCAGCACCTGCCGCGGATAGTTCCAGTGATGCTGTTGCACCCGCGGCGAACTCACACTCGGCGCGACCTTCCTCGCGAGCTCCGAGCGGACCTAAGGCTGGGGCGACGCCGGGGCGCGGGGACACCGCTGGACTGAATCTGGACCAGGTACTTCAAGATTACTTAAACCGCGGCGCGGGCCACGCAAAGTTGGATGTAAAGGTGCTGACTCCCGAAGTTTTCTCCGCTGGAAAAGCAATCGGACTGCGAGTGCAGGTTACACACGAGTCGAAACCCGACTTTGACGCAACCGTGACAGTGAAGATCATCGGCACGGCTTTCAAACCCCAGGTGTTCATTGGACGCGTGGGCAGGGATGGCGTGGCAAGCTTCAACATGACCCTCCCGTCATTCAGCACCGGAACCGCCGCAATAGTGATCGAGGCACAGTCCGCAACCGGACACGGCGAACTTAAGAACCTCATTCGCAGGGCGTAACGCCTATTACCGCAAGGACTCAGTTGACCATCGTCGTTAACGGGAATCAAACTGACATAGCTGAGGGGACCGACATAAGCGATCTAGTCAGCTCGCTTGGTTTGGTTGCCGAGCGGGTTGCGGTCGAGCTGAACAAGCGCATCGTGCGTCGTGCCGATTGGGTCTCGACAAGGATTTCAGAAGGTGACAAAGTAGAGATCGTGCACTTTGTAGGAGGCGGACAGGAATGATGCGTGATGCGTGACACGTGATGCGTGATGCGTGACACGTGATGCGTGACTCGGAAAACACTTGTAAATTATCACGCATCACGCATCACGCATCACGCTTCACTTTTCACGCATCACTGGACTCAAAAATGGCAGATTCACTAACAATCGCAGGGCGGGAATTTGGTTCACGCTTGATCCTGGGTTCGGGGAAATACTCGAGCTTCGATCTGATGGTGAAGGCCCTGGAAGCGTCGGGCACCGAAATGGTGACCGTTGCCGTCAGGCGGGTCAACCTGGGTGATCGGTCGAAGGAATCGTTTCTCGATCATATAGATACTAAGAAGTACCACCTGCTTCCGAACACCGCGGGATGTTACACCGCGGACGAGGCGATCCGCACGGCTATGCTCGCTCGCGAGGTGCTCGATAACAATTGGATCAAACTCGAAGTCATAGGCGATGAGAGGACATTGTTTCCAGACAACCAGGGACTCCTCGAGGCCACTCGTGAGCTGGTGAAAGAGGGTTTCGTAGTTTTGCCGTACTTCAACGACGATCTGATTGTGGCGCGCAGGCTGATCGAGGCTGGGGCCGCGGCGGTAATGCCTTTGGCCGCGCCGATCGGTTCGGGTCTTGGAATCCAGAATCTCACCAATCTCAGGATACTTCGCGAACAGATCAGCGAGGTTCCGTTGATCGTCGACGCCGGCGTTGGAACTGCGTCGGACGCGGCGGTTGCGATGGAGCTCGGGGTGGACGGTGTGCTAATGAACACCGGTATTGCGGGCGCCAGCGATCCGGTAGCGATGGCCGAGGCGATGAAGTTGGGAGTGCGCGCGGGAAGGCTTGCGTTTCAGGCCGGACGGATTCCCATGAAGCTTTACGCATCGGCGTCGAGCCCGTTGACCGGGGCTATCGAGTAAAAGGCAATACCTGAGCAATCCACCCACTTTCCGTGGGTGGGACTCAAAAGGGCTGCCGAGTCGCCTTGTTTGTAGGCAGCGTCTGAACGATCCACCCACTGCCGTGGATGGGATTCCAAACTCTTCGCGCAGTCGCTTCCGTGGGTGGGATTTCGCACTCTTACACAGTTGGTTCCTGGTATTACCGTGAAATCAAACTCGAAGAATACCCAGACCCCGACCATTCTCTCCTGCGACGCAACTTATGAGAGTCAGTGTGTGGCTTCCGGCGCGAAGTTTGTGGCCGGAGCCGACGAGGTCGGCCGCGGGGCGTTGGCCGGTCCGGTCGTCGCCGCTGCATGCATCCTGAATCTCGATGACCTCCCGGACGGAATAAACGACTCCAAACAGCTTACCAGGCTTCAGCGCGAGCGCCTGGCCAGCGAAATCCAGGAGCGCGCCGTTGCCTTTTCGATCTCCCGAATCGAGCACGACGAGATCGACCAAATCAACATTCTAAAGGCCTCTTTAAGGGCCATGGAGCTGGCAATAAAAGCATTGCGGCCCATTCCCGACTATGTTTTAATAGACGGGCATTTGAAGGTCCCCAACCTTGACTGCCCCCAGTCGACAATAATCAAAGGTGATTGTCTATCGGTTTCCGTCGCGGCCGCTTCAATAGTGGCTAAGGTAAAACGCGACGAGTGGATGCGAGAGTATGACGAGCAGTATCCGGGCTATGGTTTCGCGGCCCACGCAGGATACAACACTCGCTTTCACCAGGAAGCCATTGTGCGGCTCGGTCCGTCGGCAATTCACCGACTGAGTTTTCGTGGCGTGCTCTTCTCACAGCCGTCATTCAACTTTGACGGCCCCGAAGATGACTCGTCCTGGTCTTCGCTTCCAACCTCGGATTAAGCACCCCGCCCCTTGAACGAACAGAGAGAGTTGTGTGTACGGAGGCGCGTTCGCCTCGGGAGGGGTTTATGTCACTAAACAAGTCTAAGGTTCTGCGCACCGCCGAGAAGTATGTGCTTCAGGGAAAGATCCCGGCGGCAATTGATGAGTATCGGAAAGTGGTGAGCGCGGACCCAGGCGACCTTACGACAATCAACACGCTCGGCGACCTCTATGTTCGCGCGGGCCGAATCCAGGACGCTATCTCCAACTTCTCCCGGATCGCCGACAGCTACCGCGAGGGCGGATTTACTCTCAAAGCCATCGCGATGCTCAAAAAGATATCGAAGCTTGATCCCACTAATATCGAGACCGCGATGAAGCTCGCGAATCTCTATTCGCAACAGGGGTTGCTTGTCGAAGCCCGGCAGCAGTACCTGCAGGTCGCAGACGCTTACGCTCGCGCCGGCCAAACGCGAAAGGCGCTCGAAGCCTATCAGAAGATTGCCGATCTCGACCCTTCCAATACTTCAGTACGTATGAAACTCGGTGAAATATATTCCCGTGAGGCTATGACCGAGCAGGCTCACGAAGCTTTCATAATGGCCGGGGCCGAGTTCCTGCGCAAAGGCGACTCCGAACAGGCGCTCAACGCGAATCTAAAAGCCATTGTCATCAATCCCGATAGTCGCCAGGCTCTGACCGCGATTGCTACGATTTACACTCAGCAGGGCCAAACCGATCGCGCGATTAACATCCTGTGTGAGGCGTTCGAGCGGAATCCGGGTGATGTCGAGTTGCTGACCATATTGGGACGCACATATCTGTCGGCGGGCATGATGGATGACGCCGAGCAAACATTCCTTAGCCTGGTTGAGCTGGACAAAAACCGATATCACTATCTACTGGAAGTCGGACGAAGGTTCTTACAGATCGGGGATCTCGACCGCGCCACAGAGCAGATCGACGGTTGTATCGAGGTGTTGATTGCCAAGCGCGAAGAAGATAAGGCTATCGATTTTCTGCGTCGCGTTCTCGACAAGGAGATGAATCACATCGGAGCGCTGAAAAGGCTGGCTCAGATCTTCCTGCGTATCCGTGAAGACCATAATCTCATCGCGACGCTTAACTCGCTGGTTGAAGCAGCGATGCGAAAGGGAGATGAACAGGAAGCGATCGCCGCACTCAAGGAGCTGGCGCGACTTGAGCCCGATGAGCCTCTTCATCTTCAGCGGCTGTACAACCTCGGGGTACAGGATATCGCGGAAGGCGACTCGCCCGATGTTGTGCGCGCAACCGGCCCGCTCGATTTTCAATCGGCGGCTTTCGACGATACATTCGTAATCAGACAAGTATCAGAGGCCGAGATTCTTGCGGGGCACGGTCAGGTGCAGCATGCGGTCGAGATACTTACAGCGATCCTCACTTACACACCGGAGAATGTTCAGGTTCATCTTAAGCTGAAAGATGTTTACCTGCGTGCCGGAATCATGGACAAGGCCTCGGAAGAGTGCCTTCATCTCGCTCGGATACACGAGAGCCGTGGTGAGACCGCCCGGGCAAGCGATTACATGGCAGAGGCGCATCAACTCAATCCGTTGATCGACTCGACCCTCCCGGCACCCTCCGATGAATCCTCTGAGTGGGCTGACAACCAGGCGACGCGATTCACCAACCCTGGAGTCCCTGAACCTGCCTCCGTGACGGCTGGTGCAAAAGATGGGGGCTTTGAGGTTCGCGAGGCATCCCCCCTGGATTGGAGTCATTATCAAACCGGCGGGCTCTCTAACAGCTCTTTCGTTACCGTTCCCGAGAAGGGCGTGGGTTCCGGCAACGGCGCGGGTGGCGATAACGGATCAAACGAATCCTTTCCGTCAACCGGTGCGGATGACTTTCGTTATGACAATACGCTAGTCAGCCAGCCCGACCGCCATGAAGCACCGGGCGCAGAGAGGGTCTTCAGTTCGGCGAGTGTCTTGCCGTCTGACACAATGCCCCGAGTTCTCCGCGACGAACTGGAGGGGATCGACTTCTATATTGCTCAGGGCTATGTTGAGATCGCGCGGGATACGTTGGACAGGCTCCGGGAAGAGAACGGAGACCATCCGGAGATACTGGCCAGATACAAGAGACTGGATGGAGAGTCAGGCCCACTTCCGGCCGAGCGCGCCGAGGTAAGCTCCGGCAAGGCCAACAGCGTGATGCCGGAGTTTTCCAGCCCGGACATCATCGAAACCATAGATGAGTCGCCGGCTGAGTTGGAACTGAATGTTGTCGATGAAGAAGTGGAGGCTCCGAATTACGAACAAATCGAAGGGGATTTCACGCCGGAAGAGGCTGACGACGCCGATAAGCCATTTCTAATTCAGAAGGATTCAGGTCCGTTGTATCCGGATCTGCTGGTTCGGCTTAACACCAGCGATCTGACGATCCCGCAGCCGGACGAAGCTCCAGGGCCAATGGATGAGCCGCCAACCGCCGAGGCCGCAAGCGTCGAGGACTTTCCGCAAGTCCTCGAGGATACGGCTCCGGTACCTCAGCCGCCGCCTGTTGAACCGCGCTACGGGACCGGCGATCTGATCGAGTCGCTGTTATCAGGCATAGATAGTTCTTTCAACTACGTTCACCCGGAACCGAGCGCGGCCCCGATGGAACCGCAACAGGAAGCGTTTGTCGAAGCACTTCCTGATTATGATTCAATGACTCCAGACACGCCTGACGTGGCCAGTCTGTCGCCTGAGATTTCCGACTTCGAAACAAGTCCTGAGCCGCCCGCCGAGCGGTCTGCAGGTGACGAATTTCAAGAGATATTCGAAGAACTGAAGGCACAGACAGGCTACCTCAAGCCGCTTATTGATTTCGAGACGCATTACAGTCTTGGGCTTGCTTACAAAGATATGGAGTTGTTGGACGAGGCGATCTCTGAGTTTCAGATGGCCTTTAGAACGGCCGGCACCGGCGATCTCGGCGACTGCATACAATGCTGCAACATGCTGGGCTTCTGCTTTAAGCGGAAGGAGATGCCGGGGGTTGCAGTAATGTGGTTTGAGCGTGGCCTCAAGATACCCAACCGTCTCGATGATGAGTATCAGGCTCTAAGGTACGAAATCGGAATTTGTTATGAGGAGATGGGCGAAATCGACAGGGCCATAGATGTGTACACTCAGGTCTACGGAATCGATGTCAACTATCGCAAGGTGGGCGATAAGATAAAGGAGTTGCAGGCAGCGCGGGGCGTAGAATAGACTTTAGCCGGTGTCGAGTTCATCGATTCGCCGACGTCAAAGCAGCCCTATGTCTGTCAAGCTCACCATAGTCTTCTTCATCTTGATCTGTTTCGAGATTGGCATACTGCTGGTTGTCCTACCGTGGGTCCCAAGCCCGTCCTGGAGCGAGAACTACCTGCTGGTGCTTGCAGCTGATAAGATTCATTGGCCCTGGCTCGCGCTTGCTATGAAGAGCGGGTACACCCGCGGGGCAGTCACCGGTCTCGGCGTGTTGAACATTTTGCTGGGCGTGTGGGAGATTATCAATTTCAAGAAAACTGCTCGCGCGTTCCAGACAGAGTGGCAAAGTGAGGAAGCTTCTTCAAAATCGCCCGACACCGCTGGTATACCTGATAACCGACCGCCGGCTGTTACCACAGCAGTCCACCAGCCCGAATCTGAAATCTCTGATTGAGTTTGCGGAAAACGCACTTGCTGCCGGCGTGGATATGGTTCAGATCCGCGAACGGGACCTTCACGCCAGGGATCTCCTCACCGTGACTGAAGCCATTGCAGAATCGGCGCGAGGCCAACTCGCCTGCGTACTGGTGAACGATCGGGCCGACATAGCGGCGAGCACCAGATCAGGCGTACATCTAACCACGCGTTCTTTGAGTGTTGAAGTGATACGAGCAGCATTCCCGGCAGACATGCTGGTAGGAGTCTCAACTCACACATCTGAAGAAGCGAAGTCCGCTCAGCGGGGCGGTGCGGATTTTGTGGTCTTTGGACCTGTATTCGAGACCGCTTCCAAGAAAGAATTTGGCGAGCCGGTTGGGCTCGAGGCTCTTCGCCAGGTAGCTAATGAGTTATCGATCCCAGTGGTTGCCCTGGGGGGAATCAAGGCCACCAATTTTCGAGATGCGCTTGCTGTAGGCGCCTCGGGTATCGCGGGGATTTCAATGTTCAGCGCAGCGCCGGACCTCAGTGCCCTTGTTACGGCAATCAAGGAAAGTCGCCTCGCTTGAGCTTGAGTCCTCATTTCGACGATGACCGAAGTCAAGAAGCAACCTGTTGTGTTGAGCATCGCGGGATTCGATCCGTCGGGAGGGGCGGGTGTGCTCGCCGATATCAAGACGTTCGCCGCGTTTGGTTGCTACGGCCTCGCCGCGGTTACCAGTTTGACCTTCCAAAACACAAAACGAGTCTACGGCATTATGAACCAAAGCGCTGAGTCTGTACTGGAACAGCTCGAGCCGCTCTTCAATGACTTCGAAATCTGCGCGATCAAAACCGGGATGCTACCGAACGCTGAGATCATCGGCGCCGTCGCTGGTTTCATCAGGGCCCATCCGGTCGCGCATATAGTGGTTGATCCGGTGCTAAAGAGCACCAGCGGCCTTGAGCTCATTGATGACCAGGCTCTTGGTGCGTTGCTGAATGACTTGTTTCCGCTGGCTTCGCTGGTTACTCCGAACGTCGTCGAAGCGCAGCGCCTTAGCGGAGCCGATCTCAAGAGCCGGCAGCAAATGGAACGCATTGCGGAAGCGATTCTGAAGACCGGAGCCGGCGCGGTGCTTATCACCGGGGGCGATTCAGGGTCGAGCCTTGCGACTGATGTGCTGATGGACGGCCAGGGGACGGAGTTGTTCAACGAGGAGCGAATCGAGTCTAACCAGACTCATGGCACGGGGTGCACGCTTGCTTCCGCGATTGCGTGTTTGCTGGCGCGAGGCAGACCGTTGCGCGAATCGGTTCCAATCGCCAAAAGGTATGTGGCGCAGGCAATCGCAGCCGCACCGGGGCTTGGGGAGGGCAACGGTCCGGTCAATCACTTTCCGCCCGGGTTTCGGTTCGAGCGCTAGCGGGCGCAAATGCCCTATCAGCCGCAAATAGTGATTTGCTATACTCATGGCCTCGTCCGGCAGGGGCGTATACCTCCGAAATAGAAATCGCCAATTACGCATCTCACAGTAGAATGCAGACCGTGGCGAAGCAGAGTGGGACAAATCCTCTTCAGGCAGGGAATGGGATGTGTGACGCGCGCTCGGTAGCTGTTCAACTGACGGTTTCCGAGTTACTAACGAGATGTCTGCAGCGGCCTCCAGACGAGGACGCGTGGCGGGAGTTTGTCCGGCGATATCACGGAGCTATCAAGGCCAGTGTCGCAAAGACATTTCATTCCAGGGCGACCCAGGAGACTGAGCGCCGGGCGCAGTTTCCAGACGACTTGATCGAAGACCTGGTGCAGGTCGTCTACGTTCGGCTTGTCGAGGAAGGGAATCGAGCCTTGGATCGATTTGAAGGGCTGCACGAAAACTCCATCTTCCAATACCTGGGCATTATCGCAATCAACGTAGTCCGCGATCACTTCCGAGAAGCAAAGGCTCAAAAGAGACCAAAGATCAGTTTCTCTCTCGATGAACTCCTGGAAAACGCAGGCGAAGGGGGGATGCTGAAGGAGGCGGTGAGCGGCCCTGCCGGATCGTCGACCGGGCCGGTATCCACCTTCACAATGGACGATCTCGAAAATGCGCTCAATCGAGCCGTCAGTCGAAAAAACCGCGATCGCGACGCGCTGATCTTCAAGCTTCGATACTTCGAGGGTTTGACGCTCGAAGAGATCAAGAAGGCCCTTGCGCTCGATATCTCACCGATTGGCATCGGCTCGATCTTGAATCGGATCAATCAAAAACTGCGCACAAAGCTAATCCGCTCCGCGTGAGTGCTCCGCACCATCAAACTGATGATCGCTCTAGCTCGTCAGATCCGGAACTCATAACAGCAATTGTTTCATCAATGTCCGAATGAGCCGTCTCAGCTGCCCAGTAAACTGACAGGGTTGTCACTCCCGCCATTCCAATTATCAACAGCGCTATGGGCCATGAAGCGGAGTAACGCCTTAAGAGGCCTGTTGCGATTAACGGCGATAGGCCTCCGGCTATTACCGACGCGAGCTGATAGCCCAGGGATGCGCCGCTGTACCGAACGCGCGTGCCAAAGAGCTCCGAGAAAAAGCTTGCCTGGGGTCCGTACATCGCCGCGTGACCGACCGCCAGCGCCAGAACAATCGCCAGCACCATCAGACCCGCGCTCGCTGTTTCGATCAACCAGAAAAACGGAAATGCGAACAAGCCGGTGAAGATCGCGCCAAAAAGGTACACCGGCCGCCGTCCAAAGCGATCTGACGCTGCTCCAAATAGCGGAATAGCAAAAATGCCCACCATAGCCGCGATCGAAATTGCCTTGAGCACTGACGAGCCCTGAAATCCGATCTTCGGTTGCGTCGCGTAAGCCAGCACAAAAACCGTGTACAGATAGAACGCCCCGTTCTCGGCGATCCGCGCCCCCATCGCCAGTACCACGTTCTTGGGATGATGCCGAATCGCATCGAGGATAGGCAGGCGAGCGCTTGTGCCGGACTCCTTCAGCTTCGCGAATACCGGTGGCTCGACTACCGCTAGTCTTATGAACATACCGACGCCGACCAGCGCTATGCTGGCGAGAAACGCAACTCGCCAGCCCCACGACAGGAATGCCTGCTCTGGAAGCTTGGATACCTGGCCAAAAACGAGCGTCGATAACAACAGTCCCGCCGGCACCCCAATTTGAGGCCAGCTTCCGTAGAACCCCCGTCTTCCTGCTGGAGCGTGTTCCACAGCCATCAGCACGGCTCCACCCCATTCCCCTCCGACGCCAAAGCCTTGCGCCATCCTAAGCACGATCAAGAGGATGGGCGCCCAGATCCCAATCGTGTTATAGGTCGGCAGACAGCCGATCAGGAACGTCGCCACGCCCATAATCGACAGAGTGAGAATCAACATCGATTTGCGGCCGAGTTTGTCACCGTAATGCCCGCACACTATTCCACCGATTGGGCGCGCGGCGAATCCGACGGCATAAGTTCCAAACGAAGCGAGCGTGCCAGTCAGAGGATCGTAGTTGGGGAAAAACAGTTTATTGAAGATCAGCGCGCTGGCGGTCCCGTAGAGGAAGAAGTCGTACCACTCGATTGTTGTGCCGATGAAACTGGCGATGGCGACTTTGCGAATTGTAGCGTGGGGAGAAGGCTGAGTTTTCAAATCAAGCGATCCTGCATCATCGAAATCACTCTCGTCAAGGAACCGTAGTCGTTACCCGATTCGTGCGCTCTGACCGCCGTCAACCGGCAGGATTACGCCGGTGATAAACTTCGCTTCATCTGAAGCAAGGAACAAGGCAGCGTATGCTACGTCCCACGCCGTTCCCATCTTCCCGCCCAGAGGGACTCGCGCGTTCCGCTGACTGATCAATTCCTCTTTAGGAATCCCGCGCGCCCTGGAGATTCCCTCGCACGGCGCGCATTCGGGTGCCGGGCCTGCAATTCTGTAATTCGACCTGTGCGAGATCGAGGCGCTCCAATAGCCCTTAGGCGGCTGGGATTGGATTACACGTACGGTGTGCTAGATGATGGTGAGCTCGATGAAAGGAAGAACAACGGCAACGTCGAAAGCCAGACGATCACAGTGTCAGGGAAAACTTTCGTGCAGAGCTACGTTTACGATTCGGTGAACCGGTTGGGTGGCGTGACCGAGAAACTCAACGGCAAGGCGATTTGGACCCAGAACTACGGGTTTGACCGATGGGGTAATCGCACGAGCCTGGTCAACAGCGGCGGGACAGGGCAGTACTTGCCAACGCAGAGCACTCCCGCGGTAGACAGCGCAAGCAACAGGCTGCTGGACTACTCCTATGATGAGGTAGGGAATCTGACGGTGATGCCGGCAGGCGTCTATATGACATACGATGGGGAGAATCGGCAGGCGCTCTTTGGCGGGTACGACGTGCGGTATGTGTATGGCTATGACGGTGATGGTCGGCGCGTGAAGAAGATCAACGAGGATGGAGGGCCCGAGATAATCGTGTTCGTCTACAACGCTGCTGGCCGGATGGTGGCGGAGTATTCATCTATCACCGAAACTCTTCCTAATGTGAAGGTGAGCTACCTGACAGCAGACCACCTGAGCAGCACACGAGTAGTGACTGACGCGACCGGCGCGGTGGTAGCGCGGCACGACTACATGCCATATGGAGAGGAGATACCCATCTTAGTGGAACGGATAGGGATCGCAGGCTACGGCGCAGCGGATGGTATCCGTCAGAAGTTCACCCAAAAAGAAAGAGATAATGAATCAGGGCTGGATTACTTCCTTGCGAGGTACTACTCGTCGGCTCAGGGAAGATTCACTAGCGTTGATAATCCAAGGTATGCCAAGGCGACAGACCCGCAGACTTGGAATCTGTATGCGTACGTGCGCAACGGGCCTCTCAACAAGATTGATCCGGATGGACGTAACTGGTTCCGCATTGGAGACCACTATGAATGGCACGAAGGCAACAAGTACACATACAAAGACAGCAAAGGGAAGACTCATACTGTAAGAAGTAACTTCACGCATCTTCTGGTCTTTGAGCGGACTGGAACAAATTCGCAAGGAGCGGCAACGGGGACCTTGAAACTATACGAGCAAAACAAGGTTATTGCCACCGCCAACGCGTTTTCGGGCGGGAATCGGAATGTCGAGATCCCACCTGGAAATTTCATGATTCGTCTCGATATCAGAGGCAAGGCTGATAGCCTTGAAGCTGTGAAACCTAATGGGCGGGAGCTCAAACAATTCTACGGCATCCAAGAAATCGCCCCTTGGATACCGGGCAGTGGCAACCACAGATGGGAGTGGGGATCTGTCAGAGCAGCTCTAAATGAAGAGCCCGGCGAAAAGAGACCGGAATACCAGGGCAATTATCTGCATGGCAAGCAAAGGCCCGGAGACTACACTCATGGATGTATATGCAACAGGGATGAGCATATACTAAACATCTTGTTGGGGTTGGACTACAAGCAAGTGCCCAAGGTTCCGGTTGTAGTCCGATAGGATGACCATAGATGGTACCAGCGATCTTTCTAACAATTCTGCTTGCAGTGCAACAGAGTCCGGTCACACAGAAGATTGACCTTCATTGGGTCTATGTGAATAACAATCTTGTGTGGGAGTCGCCTCCTAAGGAACTGAGGAAAACGTACGTCCTAGCTGAAAATGCTAAACTCGTCATTTTGTATCCGACAGGAAGTTTTGCTGAAGTATCGTGCACACTCTTTCGTGACCGTAAGAGTGGCCGTCTTTCGATCTGCCGTGGATGCGGTTTCTCCATCAGTAAGGGTAACTGGACGCGCAACGCGGATAACTCTTTTGGGGTCAAGTCTCGCCTCGTCTACCGACCGGTATTAATCGAGAACAGACCACTTCCAGAAGCAGAAGTTGAGCAGCGTTGGGTCTCTCGCGGTCGATCTGAAGGCAGAATGGCTGCTGTTGTTCAAGCGCCAACGGGAAAATATATACCGCTATCCAACCTGTACAATCTCGATTTTCTAGCCAACATCATCTCTTCTGAGGGTGGCGATCAGAAATGAGGCAAACACTCGTCTGCATGCGAGAAGTCGCTACGAATTAGCGTTGCGAAGCAGCGGCAGCGGCAGCCCAGCCACCTTGGGGGCGTCGGCGCAAAAATCCCAACAGCGTCGGGAGGGGTCAGGCTTCACTTTGTTGACATTTGGAATGCAACCAGCATAGGCTCCAGCGACCATGCCCAGGAAGCCGAGGATCGAAATCGCCGGGGCGCCTGTATCACATCATTACTCTCGGCAATAACCGCAGGAAGATATTCCGTTCTCACGACGACTATCTCAAGTTCACCAACGTTCTCGCGAATCAGAAATTGAAGCTGCCTTTTTAAGCGTCTACAATGATCCCTTCGACCGCCCGACCCAGGTAAAAGCCGCACTGGGTACACCGCTGGAGAATCACACTGCGATGTACTATGCGCCGTAGACAAATCCATTCGGCATTACGCTGAGCAACAACGATGCTCTGACCGCCAAGGACCATCTTGAGATCGATGATGGTAACCTTCGAAGGTGGACAAAGACCGACGGGTTCGGGCGGACAATCGAGAGCTGGACGCACGCTCCCGATGAGTTCTATCAAGGCAATCCAGTGTCTGGCGACATCGTCGTAAAGGCCAACTACGACGCATTGGGGCGATCGAAACAGACCAGCAATCCATTCCGCCCGGCAGTCCTGAGTGAAACCGCGCAATACAGTACGACTGCTTACGATCTCGCCGGGCGGGTGAGCACAGTGACCACACCCGACAACGCAACCGTGAGCACGTTCTACAACGGACCGCGAGTGCTGGTGAAGGATCAGGCAGGAAAAGAACGGCTCAGCAGGATGGACGGACTGGGACGGCTGACTGACGTGTGGGAGGTGACCGCTTCAGATTCAGCAACAGAGGCAATACCGGCCTTCCCGAATCATCCTGAGGCTGCGTTTGGCTACCGCACCAGGTACAGCTATGACGCGCTCGACGATCTAACGGAGGTGAAACAGCAGGTCGGCTTAAGCGGCACAAC
>Ga0134127_10002042_pt1 | contig 14739 bp, 10 predicted proteins | sample KB31753_FD_96459 | JGI IMG/M metagenome (GOLD analysis project Ga0134127, IMG submission 96459) | Terrestrial soil microbial communities with excess Nitrogen fertilizer from Kellogg Biological Station, Michigan, USA - KB3-175-3 | ecosystem: Environmental > Terrestrial > Soil > Unclassified ...
GCGCCGGAAAACCCCAAGGCCGGTGACGTGCTGCTTAAGCTCAAGCTCACAGACCAGGCCGGCAAGCCGGTGACCAACGCGCAAGTCCTGTTTGTCTACACGATGCCGATGCCGGGCATGACTGATTCCAAGGTGACGGCGCAGCATATCAAGGATGGGATCTACGAAGGCAAGGTTATGTTCGGTATGGGCGGCACCTGGGTGGTAACGGTCAATGTGACGGTACCAGGGCGACCACCCGTTGCCGAAAAGTATCAGTTCTCGGTTGGCGGCGGGGGCATGTAATCCCCCATGCTCGCACGACTCATTGATAGAAGCGCCCGCAATCCGATTCTGGTCATCCTCTGTGTGGTGCTGTTGGCAAGCTGGGGCCTATGGGCGGGATTTCAGGTTCCACTGGATGCGGTTCCTGACTTGTCCGATGTCCAGGTGACCATCTATACCGAGTGGCAGGGGCGCAGCCCCACATTGATTGAAGACCAGGTCACCTATCCGATCGTCACGTCCTTGCTTGCCGGTCCGAAAGTGAAGCGAGTGCGGGGCGTCTCGGAATACGGGGTCTCCTATGTGTACGTGATCTTCGAAGACCGGACCGACTTGTACTGGGCAAGAAGTCGTGTGCTGGAATACATGCAAAAGCTGACCGGGAAGTTGCCTTCCGGCGTCGCGCCGACGCTAGGCCCTGACGCGACCGGCGTCGGGTGGGTGTATCAGTATGCGCTGGTCGATGAGTCAGGCGCACACGACCTGGCGCAGCTCCGCAGTCTTCAAGATTGGTATCTGCGCTTTCAATTGGAAAGTGTGCCGGGTGTGGCAGAAGTGTCGGCGGTCGGCGGGTTCGTGAAGCAGTATCAAATCGAAGTGGACCCGAACACGTTGGCCGCTTACCGGTTACCGATCAAAACGATCATCGAAGCGGTTCGGAACAGCAATGCGGAGGTGAGCGGCCGTGTCTTAGAAATGGCCGGCACGGAATACGTGATTCGAGGAAGAGGCTATCTGCGCTCAGTCGATGATATCGAGTTGATCCCGGTCGGGACCGATGGGCGAGGCACGCCCATCCTTATTCGGGATATCGCTCATGTCCACATCGGGCCGGATCAGCGGCGAGGCGTCGCTGAGTTGGACGGCAAGGGCCAGACAGTCGGCGGCATCGTCATCATGCGCGCCGGAGAGAATGCGCTCGCCGTGATCGAGCGGATCAAGGCCAAGTTGGCAGAAATCACGCCGGCTTTGCCGAAAGGCGTCCACATCGTTCCGACCTATGACCGGTCCGATCTCATTCATCGGGCCATTGCCGTGCTCCGCGAGAAGCTCGTGGAGGAAAGTCTCATCGTCAGCCTGGTCGCAATCGTATTTCTGTTTCACCTGCGCAGCGCCTTGGTGGCGATTCTCATTCTGCCCGTGGCCGTGTTGCTGGCCTTTATCCCGATGGCCTATTTGCATATCACGTCCAGCATCATGTCGCTCGGTGGCATCGCCATTGCCATCGGCGCGATGGTGGACGCGGCCATCGTCATGGTGGAGAACGCGCATAAACGCCTGGAGCAATCGCCGCATGCAGACCGAATCGAGACGATCATCGCGGCGGCCAAAGAAGTCGGACGTCCCTTGTTCTTCTCGCTGCTGGTGATTGCGGTATCGTTCCTGCCGATCTTCGCGCTGGAGGCGCAGGAGGGGCGGCTGTTTACGCCGTTGGCCTACACCAAAACCTTCTCGATGTTGTTCGCCACAGCGCTCTCGGTGACCCTGGCTCCCGTGCTGATGGTTCTCCTTATCCGGGGGCGCATTCGAGCGGAAACCAAGAATCCGTTGAACTGGCTGTTGGTCACGCTGTATCGGCCGATCATCGCCGGCGCTCTGCGTGTCCGGTGGCTGACGCTCGGACTGGCGGTGGTGGTCGTGGGATTCACAGCGCCGATCTTTTCCCGCCTCGGCGCAGAATTCATGCCGCCGCTGAACGAGGGCACCATTCTCTACATGCCGACCACCGTCCCCGGCCTCTCGATTCCTGAATCGGCCAAAGTGTTGCAGGTCCAGGATCAGTTGCTCACGACCTTCCCTGAAGTAGAACGGGTGTTCGGCAAGATGGGGAAGGCTCCGACTGCCACCGATCCGGCCTTTGTTGGAATGGCGGAAATCACGGTCACCCTCAAACCGGAATCGCAATGGCGTCCCGGCATGACCTGGGACCGGCTATTGGATGAGATGGATGCCAAGTTGCGCATTCCTGGATTTCCGAACATCTGGTGGATGCCGATTCAAACCCGCACTGAGATGATCACGACCGGTGTGCGAAGCCCGGTCGGTATCAAAGTCCTGGGGCCCGATCTGAAGACCATTGAGAAAATTGGCCTAGAGATCGAGCAAGTCTTGGCAAATGTGCCGGGCACGAAAAGCGCGTTTGCCGAACGGTTGAATGAAGGCTATTACCTGGATCTCACTGTGAACCGGCGGGAAGCGGCCCGCTATGGCCTGACGGTGGGAGATGTGCAAGCGGTCATCACCACCGCCATCGGCGGCGAGACCGTCACCACCACGGTCGAGGGGCGCGAGCGCTATCCGGTCAACGTCCGCTATAAACGCGAACTGCGCGATGATCCCGATCGGCTTAAGCGGGTACTGATTCCCACGTCAAGCGGTGCACAGATTCCACTTGGACAGGTCGCGGAGATGGTCATTACTCAAGGACCGCCGTCGATCGCGGATGAAGCGGGAGCGCTGGCCGGTTTGGTCTCAGTTGCGGTCAGTGGACGAGACCTGCGCGGTTATGTGCAAGACGCTCAACGCGCGGTGCGAGACCGGGTGACATTACCCTCCGGCTACCGGCTGATCTGGACCGGTCAATACGAGCATTTGGTGCGGGCGGAAGAGCGGTTAAAGCTGGTCGTTCCCGTTACCATTGGCATCATTCTCTTGCTGCTCTACGTCAACTTCGGTTCGCTGGCGAAATCGCTGATTGTGCTCCTGTCCGTCCCCTTCGCCGCAATCGGGGCTATCTGGTATCTCGACTATCTGGGCTACAACTTGAGCGTGGCGGTGTGGGTCGGCATCATCGCCCTGGCCGGGGTGGCAGCGGAAACGGGCGTGGTCATGCTCGTCTATCTCGACGAGGCTTATGAGCGGCGGGTGCGCGAAGGCCGCATGACGACGGCTCACGACCTGCGGGAAGCCATTATGGAAGGAGCGGTCCAGCGGGTCCGTCCCAAGATGATGACGGTCGCCGCGATTATGGGTGGGCTGCTCCCTATTATGTGGACCACCGGCACGGGCGCCGACGTCATGAAACGGATCGCCGCGCCGATGATCGGCGGCATGGTCAGCTCAACCATCCTCACGCTGCTGGTGATTCCCGTGCTCTATGCCCTCTGGCGTGGGTGGTCTGTGTCCGGCGGAACTCCGTCCTTACTCACCGGAACCGGCCGTGCTCCGCAAGAACTGGAAGGTATCAACGTTTCCGAGAGGCAAAGCATATGAAGGGCCGTGAGCGATTGACTTCTTTTGGGCAGAGAGTATCATTCAACTCCATGCTCAAGATGCTCATCATAGGATTTCTCGCTCTCCTGTTATTGTGTATGGTTCCCCTTATGGGAGGCATCTCTCACAGTGGCGGCCACCTCCATCACGGTGCGTCCGCCTCCTGTGCCAGCTGCATGGGATCGGTTGACTTACCCTTTGCGATTTTTCTTTTGACTTTCCTTGGTTCGGCAACATTTATGCTCCTCCTGTCCCCTCCATTGGTACCTTCTCGTTCACCATTTCATCCTCCGCGCCTCAGCTCCTGAACTTTTCTCATTTTCTTCGTAAGTTGCAGAGGGCACGGAACCTTCCGCTGTTGCGAGCTACAACTAGTGCAGCCTCGTCACCGGTCGATTCGTGTGCTTCAACACTGCGAAGATCCGATGAACAGAGGCAAGAGGCTATTGAGTGGTCCAAGGGGAGGGCCCACACCATGAAGTCCGATCTTCTTTCTCGACGGCTTCTGCTGAAGCACGTCATAGCGTTGGGCATGCTGGCAGCGGTGGAACGACTCATCCCAGCCTATGCCATGACGAACACCGCCGTCAGTCCCGGTTCACAGACTCCGCTGAGCGGAGACGTGATTGATCTATCGATCAGCGAGCAGTTGTTCCTCCTCGACGGGCGAACCGCAACTGCCATGACGATCAACGGGACCATTCCAGGTCCCATCATTCGTCTGAAAGAAGGGCAACAGGCAACGCTGCGCGTCACGAACCGCCTGGAAGAAAGTACGTCGATTCACTGGCATGGGTTGCTGCTCCCACCCGTCATGGACGGTGTGCCGGGCGTGAGTTTCCCCGGCATCGAGCCAGGCGCGACCTTTACCTATCGCTTTACGGTTAAGCAAAGCGGCACCTACTGGTTTCATAGCCATTCGGGTGGCCAAGAGCTATTGGGCATGTACGCACCGATGATCATCGATCCCATCGAGCAGGAGCCCTTTCGCTACGAGCGCGAGCATGTGGTTATGCTTTCGGATTGGAGTTTTGAATCGCCAGAAGCGCTGCTCTCCAATCTGAAAAAACAAGGAGGCTACTACAACTTCCAGAAACGTGCCGCGGGTGAGTTCTTGAAAGACGTCAGGCGCATGGGGTTATGGGCGGCGATCCAGAACTACTTGATGTGGGACCGGATGCGGATGGACCCGACGGACTTTGCAGATGTCACCGGGTACACCTTCACCTATCTGATGAACGGCCTTTCTCCCGCCGGCAACTGGACGGGCCTGTTTCGCCCCGGTGAGCGGGTGCGCCTGCGATTTATCAACGCGGCCGGTATGACCTTCTACGACGTACGCATCCCGGGTCTCATGATGACGGTCGTGCAGGTGGACGGACAGAACGTCCAACCCGTCGTGGTGGATGAATTCCGCATGGGAGTGGCGGAGACCTACGATGTCATCGTCGAACCTGCCGAGGATCGCGCCTATACCATCTTTGCCGAGACCATGGACCGCAGCGGCTATGCGCGCGGCACGCTCGCTCCGCGAACGGGCATGGCGGCGGCGATCCCTGACCGTCGGCCCCGACCGCTTCGCACAATGGAGGACATGGGCATGCGTATGGAGGGCATGGACATGGAAAGCATGAAGGACCCCCATGGCGGCATGACAATGCCAGAGGTGGAGCCATCCGGCGACATTCAGAAGATGAAACCGTCTGACGACAATCCACACAGGGAGCACATACAGCACGGTTCGGGAACGCCGCCCGTGCAAGATAGGCATGAGATGCCGGCCATGGATGCGGGCGATCAAGGCCGATCGAAGATTCCTGGCGCCGAGCCCGTCAAGCATGGTCCAGACGATCATGGTCCCGGCAATCAAACGGTGGCCGAGTATTCGCAGAACCGGTTGGGGGAACCGGGGAGAGGACTGGAAGACAGTGAGCGGCGGGTGCTGCTCTACACCGATTTGAAAAGTCTTGCACCGTATCCTGACCAACGGGAACCGGCGCGCGAGATTGAACTCCATCTCACGGGCCACATGAACCGGTACATATGGTCGTTCGACGGCAAGAAGTATTCAGAAGCCAAAGATCCAATTCGCTTTCGCTATGGCGAGCGTCTGCGCTTGACCTTCGTGAACGACACGATGATGGAGCATCCTCTCCATCTGCACGGCATGTGGATGTATCTGGAAAACGGGGCAGGCGAATACCTGCCCCGCAAACATACGGTCATCATCAAGCCGGCAGAGCGGCTGTCCGTCGCCGTCACTGCGGACGCCCCGGGACGCTGGGCATTCCATTGCCACTTGCTTCTCCACATGGAGGCGGGAATGTTTCGGATCGTCGAGGTGTCAGAACCATGAACGAAACAGGCTCTCCCGCCAGATTCTCTGTAAGCCTCCTTGCAGCTGCTTTGGTTTTGCTGTTGGGCGACGGCATCGCCGCTCAGCCTTCGACTGAGCCCATGATTCCGGTCACGTCAACGGCGACTGATATGATCCCAAGCGGGAAGGCCTCTGTGACCGTCGGTCCTTCAACCATGCAGGAAAGCACTCCGACAAAGTTTTCTCCACCAGGCGGTTGGCCTGCTCCAGTCAATGATCAAGAGAATCGTCTATTCACCCTCGTCGATGTTCTCGAATATCGTCCGAGAACAAGGAGCGGTGAAAGCACGAGCGACTATCGGTGGGACATCGAGGGCTGGTATGGCGGTGACTACAACCGACTCTGGTTCAAAACCGAAGGGCAGCAGGACACCGCCTTCAAAGCGGACTACGACGTAGACTTTCAATTGCTGTACGGCCGATTTGTCCGAAAGTATTATGATTTTCAGATCGGTCCACGCGTCGAGACTCAATCCTTCCGCGGACGCAATGTGACGCGTGGGCTGAGCGTGATCGGAATCGAGGGACTCGTGCCGTATAACTACGACTTTGAGTCGGCCCTGTTCATCGATCAGAATGGCGCAGTGTCTGCCCGGCTGTCGTTCACGAAAGATCTGTTACTGACGCAGCGACTCATCCTCCAGACCCGCTTCGAGACCAACGCCGCCGTGCAACGAGTGGAGGAATTCACGACTGGCTCCGGGTTGAACAACCTGGAGTTCGGCATTCGGCTGCGCTATGAAATCCGACGCGAGTTTGCTCCTTATGTCGGCGTCTCCCTCGATAGGAGTTTTGGCGAGACCGCGACCCTTGTGCGCGACGATGGGGGCACCCCGAGTCAGATTCGATTTGCAGTGGGCGTGCGGGCCTGGTTTTGATCCTAAATATTGAATGTTGAAATGGGAATCCGGATGAATATTGAGCTGTTCAGCTTTCGAAAAAGCTTAACGGTCACATAGTAAGGTGTAGAGTGCGCTTGTAGGTTGGCTCGACCGCGCCTTTTGCGGCCCACTGAACTCAAAAGTCAGCAGAGCCCGAGGAACGAAGCAGATGCCGGGTATAGTTTGCTACGGCAGAATAGGCGATGTCGGATGGCCTCCTGGATCGAGCGGGTATTGTTCCGCTCGATCATGCTGAGGCCACAGCGAGGAGCTATTTGGTCGCGACGATCTCGAGGAGTTCGATCTCGAACACCAACGTCGCGCCTGGCTTGATAAAGGGCGGGAGGCCTTTGTCTCGATAGGCGAGACTCGACGGGCAGACCAACTTGCTCTTGCCGCCGACTTTGATCTGCTGCATCCCTTCCACCCAACACTTGCCCATTTCATTCATTCTCATCATGGCCGGTTCGCCCTGCTTGGCTGAACTATCGAACACGGTTCCGTCGATCAAGGTTCCTTGGTAGTGCACTTTCACCATATCCGTGATTTTCGGTGTGGCGCCGCTCCCTTCCTTGATGGTCTTGAGAATTGCGCCGGACTCGGTTTTCTTGGCACCAGGTTCTGCCGCGACTTTTGCAAGAAATGCGGCGCCTGCTTTCTTCTCGGGTTCTGCGATGACCGAGGCACGGGTTTGTTGGAGTTGTTGAATCTTCGGGCCAAACGTCTGGAGGTCTACTTTAGGGGGCCGTTTGAAGACTCCATCGGTGATGCCAGCATTCACGAGATCAAGCTCGGCCTCGCTCAGGCCGAAGGTGCCGATCGATTGGCTGATGGTTAATCCCATGGCATAGAGGGTTTTTTGTTCGTCGGTCGTGGGCTCTGGGGTCGCTGCGAATGATGCAGTGGTTCCAAGGCTGAGTACGGTCACCAAGCAGGAGACAACGAAACGCATGAGCCGTCCTTTCATTTGTGTGTGGCTGCGCCAGACTCGATATTGCAAGATCTGAAGCCCCACACGTTATGCGATGTTATGCATGGGGATCAAGACAAATTTGTCAGCCTGGGTGGGTCCGGTAGGAGACACTCCCTCATCATGCGATCGGGCGATTTTTGTCGAATAGATTGCCACGCGAAGCCGAGCGGGACATGCGCCCGCTCGGCCTTGTGAAGACTTCAGTGGGGGGCTTCCTTGGTCACGATTTCAAGGAGTTCGACTTCGAACACTAACGTCGCACCGGGCTTAATCTGGGGGGGGGCGCCTTTGTCGCCATAGGCGATAGCGGACGGGCAGACCAACTTGCTCTTGCTGCCGACTTTCATCAGTTGCACCCCTTCCGTCCAACACTTGATCACTTGATTCAATCCGAAGGTGGCCGGCTCGCCCCGTTTGACGGAACTGTCGAACACGGTTCCATCGGTTAGGGTTCCGTGATAGTGCACCTTGACTGTATCCGTGACTTTCGGGGTGGGGCCTGTTCCTTCCTTGATGGTCGTGAGGATCGCGCCGGACTCGGTTTTCTTGGCGCCTGATTCTGCTGCGGCTTTCGCGAGGAATGCGGTTCCCGCTTTCTTTTCCGCTTCTGCGACAACCGAGGCGCGGGCCTGTTGCAGTTGTGAAATCTTCGGGCCGAATGTCTGGAGGTCTACTTTGGGAGTCTTTTTGAAGACCCCGTCTGAGATGCCGGACTTCACGAGGTCGAGTTCAGACTCGTTCAGATTGAAGGTTCCGAGCGATTGGCTGATGGCCAATCCCAACGCATAAAGAGTTTTTTGATCGTCGGTTGTCGGCTCCGGGGCTGCGGCGAATGCCACAGTGGTTCCAAGACAGAGTACGGTCGCTAAACAGGAGGCCATGAGGCGCATGAGCTGTCCTTTCTTTATTATGTGTGGCCGCAACGGGGCTGTTGCTGTAAAGCCCAGTTCTGTCGAGGGTATGCGATGTTGCGGCGCGGATCAAGACAATTGTGTTTGGGATAAAGCGGACGAACCGACGGCGGTTCGATCGTGCTACCAACCATAGTAGCTCCGGTAGCGTAGTCCATAGAAGGGCGGGCCAAACGCGAGCGGAGGATAATAGAATGGAGACCCATAAATCTTAGGACTCCCGAAGTTGAGACTGAGCCCTAGCCCTACAGGGGGATACGTGTAGAAAGGAGGAGCTGCTTGCACAACCGCGGGAGGTCGTGCCAATTGCCGTTGCAGGTCGGCATTCGCTGAGGCCTGGCGGTCGGCCTGAGCTTTCAGACTATTGATCGTTTCTTGTTGAGCTTGTACTTTTCCTTGGAGTTCGGCGATCTGGTCCTGCTGCGTTTGCGCGAAAGCTTCCAAACAACGGGTGTGGGCATCGCCGGTATAATTCGAACATTCCCACAGTGTCTGCGATTCGCTCGCGTAGGCCGGTAGCCCGGTCAACATCGTCGCGATTCCGATCGCTCCGATGAAGAGTTGTGCCCACAGCTGAGTTGTCTTCCGAGAGGAGCGTATCCCTTGGATTGCGTGATTGTTCATAGGCCTTCCTCCAGTACAACTGCTATTAGCCTACCATGTGATTGATCGAGGGAACAGAGGCCTTGTTGATTGGTCTTGTTTGTTCGGTGTGTCTCGTGTATTTGGTTGAGCCAGATGAACCGGATTTGCTCTGCGCGTTGCGCCCGTACCACCGCCTCGCTAGAATCCGCCCACACCTATGCCTAAACTCTTTTCATGATTCTCGGATTCGTCATTCTCTATTTACTTGTGTCGGTGGGGATTGGGCTGGCTGCCGCCAGGCGGGTCCATAGCGCGAAGGATTTTGCGGTGGCCGGTAGGAGCTTGCCGCTGCCGATCGTGATCGCCACGGTCTTTGCGACCTGGTTTGGCGCGGAGGCTGTGGTGGGGATGCCGGCGACCTTTGTCAAGGAGGGCTTGCGCGGAGTCGTTGCCGATCCCTTCGGCGCGAGTTTGTGTTTGATCCTGGCTGGATTGTTCTTTGCCCCACGGTTGTATCGGCTGAACCTTCTGACTGTCGGAGACTACTATCGGCTGCGGTACAACCAAACGGTAGAAGTACTCTGCACCCTCTGTGTGGTGGCGTCCTATCTGGGGTGGGTCGCGGCTCAGTTCAAAGTGTTGGGTTTAGTGTTCAACGTCGTGACAAACGGGGCGGTGAGCCAGCCACTCGGAATGGTTCTCGGCGCGGTCATCGTGTTGACCTATACGACCTTCGGCGGCATGTTCTCCGTGGCCATTCTCGATTTTGTCCAACTCAGCGTCATCATGGGTGGGCTGCTCTATATTGCTTCGGTCGTGAGCGGGTTGACGGGCGGGGTCAGTGCGGTGGTGGAACATGCGGCGCAGGCGGGAAAGTTGGATTTCTTTCCGCCGGCGAGTCTCAACGCTTGGATCCCCTTCATCGGCGCAGGTATTACGATGATGCTGGGATCGATTCCCCAGCAGGATGTTTTCCAGCGCATCACCTCGGCGAAGGACGAGCGGACGGCGGTGCGTGGTTCAATTCTTGGCGGAGGGATCTATTTTCTGTTCTGCTTCGTCCCGATGTTCCTCACCTATTCGGCCACGATGATCGATCCGGAAAAGTTCGGGCGTCTGCTCGTGGAAGATTCGCAACTGGTGTTGCCGACACTCATCCTCCAACATACGCCGATCATCGCGCAGATTCTGTTTTTTGGGGCAGTGCTTTCGGCCGTCATGAGCTGCTCGAGCGCGACATTGCTCGCTCCCTCGGTGACCCTGAGCGAAAACGTCATCAAGCGCGTATGGCCGGACCTCACCGATCATCAGTTCTTGCGGATCATGCGCCTGGTCTTGATGATCTTTGCCGCGGTCGATTTGACGATCGCGCTGGTGTCCGATGCCAGCATCTATTCGATGCTCGTCAATACCTACAAAGTCACGTTGGTGGCGGCCTTTATCCCGCTTGCGGCCGGCCTCTATTGGTCTCGCGCGACCACCCAGGGCGCCCTCTGCGCTATCGCGGCCGGACTGACGACGTGGCTGGCGCTGGAAATCTTCAGCCCCAGCGATTCGATCTGGCCGCCGCAACTGGCTGGGTTTATCATGGCGGCGGCGGGGATGGTTGTCGGTTCGCTTCTGCCTCAGAAGATCGGAACTCATAAGGCGCGATGAGCATGATGGGCGAGAGAATTGCATCGTGCATGGCCAAGGCGTAAGGTTCAGGGTTCCAAGCGCGGCGATTCGTATTTTCTGAAACTTCGAACCCTGAACCTTCCTCTATCTTGCTCGTCGCGCCTGTCTCGCGACGCGGCTTGGCGATTTCGCGATGAACCGTCATGAATCATGTGGGCTAGAACGATGAATAGACCTGCCCGATGGGTGACATATGCGAGCATGGGCCTGGCAGGCCTTGTCGCCGCGCTGTGCCTCGTCGTTGCGGCTTATGGCGCCTATTTGGCGACATTCCTTGCTCTGCCCAAGAGCGACGAGCATCCTCCGCTGCGTCTGTACAGCGGACCCTTCCTGCTGCAACCGGATCTTTCGCTCGCGCACAGCCGCCTTCCTGAGCGGTTGCAACGGCTGGGCTATCGACGAGTGAATGTGCCGGTACAGTCTCCCGGCGACTATCGGCTGACCGAAGAGGCTTTGACGGTCTATCTCCATGCGCAGCCGGAAGCCTATGTCGGCGCGACGACGGTGACGTTGCCGTTGAATCAGGGGCGAGTGGTGGAGGTCCTGTCTCAGCTTGATGGGACACCCCTTTTCTCCGTCTTCCTGGAGCCGGAGCTTCTGAGTGGAGTGCGTGGTGAGTCGCGCCAGGTGCGCGAATGGGTTCCGCTGGCGCAGATTCCTCCGCGAATCGTTGAGACGGTCCTGACCATCGAAGATCGCCGGTTCTATTCCCATTTCGGCATCGATCCGGTTGCCGTTGGACGGGCGGTCTGGACCAATTTCACCAAGGGCGGGGTGGTGCAGGGCGGCAGCACGATCACGCAGCAGCTGGCGAAGAATTTATTTTATTCTCCGCAGCGGACGATGGGGCGAAAATTCAAGGAAGCCCTGGCGGCGCTGGTGCTGGAGGTGAAGTATACGAAACAGGACATCCTGGAAAGCTATCTGAATGAAATCTATCTTGGCCAAGCGGGGTTCGTCTCAATCTACGGGGTGCGCGAGGCAGCCAATCGCTATTTCGGCAAGACTCTTCAAGAATTGACGGTCGAAGAGACCGCGATGATCGCCGGCTTGATCAAGGGACCCAATAGTTATGCGCCGACGAAACATCCCGAATTGGCGAAGCAGCGGCGCGATGTCGTGTTGCGGCGGCTGCGGGAGACGGGTCTGCTGACGGAAGAGGTCTGGAAACGCGCGATGAATGCACCGTTGCGCGTGACCCCGTCGGAGGACATCCTGACCGATGCGCCCTATTTCGTCGATGCGGTGCTTCGACAGGTAGAGGAGGCCGGTGTGGTTCCCTTGCCGGAGGGCTTGCGGATCGACAGCACGCTCGATCCCATGATCCAGCAGGCGGCCACCGAATCGTTGGAGAAGGGCTTAGCCAAGTTAGAGTCTGCGCATCCCCATCTCAAAAGTGCGTTGGAACCGGTGCAAGGGGCGGTGGTGGTGCTCGATCCCAAGACCGGGTCGGTGCTGGCCTTGGTCGGAGGAAGGGACTACCGAAGGAGTCAATTCAATCGCGCTGTTCAGGCGCGGCGGCAACCGGGCTCGCTCTTCAAACCCTTCGTCTATCTTGCGGCGCTGGAAGCGGCCCGTGAGGGTCAGGCCGGGCAGTTGACCGCAGCGAGCTTGTTGGCAGATGAGCCGGTGACCTTTGAGTCGGAGACCGGTCCCTGGTCCCCGCAGAACTACGACAAACAATTTCACGGGCCTGTCACTGTGCGGAGCGCCTTGGAACAATCGTTCAATGTGCCGGCGGTGCGGGCAGCCAAGACCCTGGGGGCGAAGCCGATCGTGCAGTTGCTGCATCGTTTGGGCGTGACGAGCGCCATCGGCGACGATCTTTCGTCGGTGGCCTTGGGCAGTTCGTCTGTGTCGTTGGTGGAGATCACGGCGGCCTATGGAGCGGTCGCCAACGGAGGAGTCGCCGTCAAGCCGACTGCTGTGCGATCGACGAGAGATCGACAAGGCGATATCGTGTGGAATAGCGTGCCGGACCGGCAGCAGGCAGTCTCGCCTCAAGGAGCCTATGTGTTGACGTCTCTCCTCGAAGGCGTCATTCAGCGGGGCACTGCGAGCAAAGCCAGAGCGATCGGACTCCAAGGCTCGGTCGCCGGGAAAACCGGCACAACCGACGGGTATCGCGACGCCTGGTTCGTGGGCTACACCTCCGACGTGGTGATCGGGGTCTGGGTGGGATTCGACGACGAACGGCCTCTGCGTCTCACGGGATCGCAGGCGGCCCTGCCGATTTGGATGGAACTCGCGCGTCGCATCATCCCGCCCACTGTTCCTGCATTCGTGATGCCGCCCGGCGTCGTCGCCCGCACGATCGATCCGAAGACCGGGCAGTTGGCCACGTCGCAATGTCCCGAGCAGGTATCGGAGGTGTTCATCGAAGGCACGGAGCCCGACGTGTATTGTGAAGTGCACGGAGGGGGAATATGGGAACGGCTCAGGCATACTTTTGGATTCTCCTAGGTCTCATCGGGAGGAATAGTGTAAGCTGGCGTCAATGATCGAGCGTGAAGGGGAGGTGACGCATGAAGAGTAGCGGCTTTGCTGGAGACGACAACATTACTCTGTTGGCCAAAGGAGTGGTGTTGAAAGGCGAGATTCATGTTGAAGGGACGGTGCGGATCGATGGCCGGCTCGATGGTGAAATTCAGACCAAGGGACACGTCATCATCGGCGAGGATGGATTGGTGGAGGGGACGATTACGGCCGGCACGGTGGTCAGCAGCGGCCGCATCAAGGCGAAGGTGACGGCGAACGAGCGAATCCAGTTGCTGAAGACCGCGACGCTCATCGGAGAAGTCCTGACGCCGGTGCTTATCATGGAAGAAGGCGCCAAGCTCCAGGGCACGACGGACATGGGGGTGGCGGCCTGGTCCGATGACCTTCCGAAGTTGCCGGGCAGTGTCAGCGATCTCTCCGCTCACCGGGCCAAGCAGGTCGTGGTGCTCGATAAAGAGTCCGGCGGCGAGGCGCGCCGATAGGTCCGCCGGTTCGCTCCTGCTCGCATCCGATCCACGACGAAGCCGCAGCTCTTCACGTCCGTGTCCTCTCGATACCCTATTCCAGCGGAATAGTGATGGCGATCCCACCCATCACATCGTTGAGCTTAAAGTCTCGTTTCGGACTGAGCCGATGGCCGTTGTGACAATCGATACAGGTCTGTGAGACGGCGAGGTCGGAATAGATGGCCTGAAAGTATTGTTTGCGCCCACTGGTCACGATTCCGGTAACCGGCAGGTCAGGACTCTTCCGGAGAGACTCCAAGGCATTGCGCTCCAGATCGCTCGCCGGAGCATTGCGTTGGTAAATAGGCCAGAGACCGATCAGTCGATACCGGACCCCGCTTCCGTTCTCCGCCGCAAGCTTGCCCGAATGCTGGAGAAATTGAGCCGGCAACATGAGGGTATTCTCCAGCTCCCAATGTTCAGATGCTGTGGTGACGCCCTTTGCCTGGAGTCGATTGACGATTTCCGTTGTATAGAGCGTGCGATCGGCCTTGATCACGGCATAGACATAGGCCGCCGCTTTCTCAGGCGGGATGCCGGACGATCCAGATCGTTCCTTTGCGGAGGAAGCATAGGAGGTGCACCAGATCTCGAAGGTTAGGACGGTGAGGGTTACGGCAAAGAGTGCGACGTTGACTCGGCGCATGAAGCCTCCTGTGTGGGCGGCTGAGTAGGAATGATCGGAAGGGTCACGATGCAGGTGGTGCCGTTCCCCTCCTGGCTTTCAACTCTGATGTCTCCTCCAAATTTCTTGATGATGCGGCGCGCGACGGTCAAGCCGAGTCCGGACCCCTCGCCTTGCCCCTTGGTGGTAAAGAACGGATCGAACAGTTTTGACAGATGTTGTTTTTGA
>Ga0134127_10002043_pt1 | contig 14737 bp, 6 predicted proteins | sample KB31753_FD_96459 | JGI IMG/M metagenome (GOLD analysis project Ga0134127, IMG submission 96459) | Terrestrial soil microbial communities with excess Nitrogen fertilizer from Kellogg Biological Station, Michigan, USA - KB3-175-3 | ecosystem: Environmental > Terrestrial > Soil > Unclassified ...
ACTACGGCGGCTTCGCCAACGAAGGGCTCTGGCCGCTGTGCCACGTCGTGGACGTCCGTCCCCGCTTCCGCGCCGAGGAATGGGCGGCCTACCGTGACGTCAACGAGCGGTTCGCCGCGGCGATCGACGAGGAGCTCGACTCGTCGGAGACGCCGGTGTTCCTCCAGGATTACCACCTGGCGCTCGTGGCCCCCGCGCTGCGCGCGCGGCGTCGCGCGGTGCGCACCGCGCTCTTCTGGCACATCCCGTGGCCGCACCCGGACCGGCTGCGCATCTGCCCCTGGCGCACGGAATTGCTCGAGGGGCTTGCCGCCAACGACCTGCTCGCCTTCCAGCTCGAGCGCGATCGCCGGAACTTCCTGCAGGCCGCCGAAGAGCAGCTTGGCGCCGAGGTCGATCTCGAGGCGTCGCGGATCTGGGTGCGCGAACGGCCCACGACTGTGATCTCCGTGCCGATTGGCGTCGATTACGATCGCATCCAGGACATCGGGTCGGCGGACGCGCTTCGCGTCGAACAGCAGCGGCTGCATCGCGACCTGCGCCTCGACGCCCCGCTCATCGGCATCGGCGTGGACAGGCTGGACTACACCAAGGGCATCCCCGAGCGGCTGGCAGCGCTCGACGCGCTCGTCACGCGCCGACCGGAGCTGCGCGGGCGGCTCACGTTCGTGCAGATTGGCGTCCCCTCGCGATCGCACCTGCACGGCTACGCCGAGATCGAGGCCGAGATCACCGCGCGGATCCAGGAGGTCAATGCGCGGCATCACGTCGCCGGGTTGCCGCCGCTCGTCGCGTACCGCACGGCGCCGCTCGGCATCAAGAGCCTCGTGGCGCTCTACCGCCTCGCCGACTTCTGCATCGTCAGCTCGCTGCACGACGGCATGAACCTGGTCGCGAAGGAGTTCGTCGCTGCGCGCGACGACGAGGGCGGCGTGCTCGTGCTGAGCGAGCTGGCGGGCGCCGCGCAGGAGCTGCAGGAAGCCATCATCATCAATCCGTACGACGTCGACGGCTTTGCCGACGCGCTCGCGCGCGCCATCGACATGCCCGCCGACCAGCGGCGCGCGCGGATGCGGGCGCTTCGACGCGTCGTCGCCGGCCGCAACGTCTTCGGCTGGGCGTCGGACATCCTGGAAGGGCTCGAGAGCCTGTGGACGCGACCGTTGCACTACGCGGTCAGGGGGTGGGAGGACACCTCGATCTAGCATGCAGACGATTCTTGACGGCCGACAACGCGCCCTGCTGGCGGGATTCGCGCACGCCAACGTGCTGCTCGCGTTCGACTACGACGGGACCCTGGTGCCGATCGCGCCCACGCCGGCCGAGCCGCGCCTGCGCGAGACGACACGCCGGCTCCTCATCGAGGCCGCGCGGCTCTATCCCTGCGTGATCATTTCCGGGCGCGCGCTCGACGACCTCTCGGAGCGGCTCGAGGGCGTTCCCGTGTGGTACCTGTTCGGCAATCACGGGCTCGAGCCGCCGCCGCCCGGCATCGTCTCGCCCACGCCGGCGGGCGAATGGGCACGCGAGCTCGAACGCCTCCTCCCGGATGACCCGGGCATCGTCATCGAAGACAAGCGCTATTCGCTGACGATTCACTACCGCAACGCGCGCGACAAGCGGCGCGCGGTTGAGGCCATCGATCGAGTGGTCGCGCACCTGCCCGACGCACGGGCGCTCGGCGGCGCGGAGGCGGTCAGCCTGCTGCCACGCGGCGGCGGTAACAAGGGCGTCGCGCTGCAGCAGGCGTGCCGCTGGTTTGCCTGTGACAGCGCCATCTACGTCGGCGACGACGCGACGGACGAGGACGCGTTCTCGTCCACCTACCCGGAGAAGCTGCTCACCATTCGCGTCGGCGCCGCCGCGGACTCGCACGCGCGCTTCCACCTCGCCTCCCAGGACGAGATCGACTCGTTGCTCGAGATTCTCGTGGACGTCCGCGCGCGATGACCCGGGTTCACTGGGTCCGGGTCAATCGCCGTCGCCGTACGACAGCCAGGTGTCGGGCGCACGCACCGACGCGCCCTTCCGGCTGTAGTCGCAGACGCCGCCGGGGAAAGCCGTCTTCAATGACGCGAGCTGCGCGTCGGTCAGCGGCCGCGCGTAATCCTTCCGGTCCACGCCCTTCAGCTCGCACTTCAGCGTGGTGGCGCCGATCGGCAGTCCCGCGGCGAGCCGCGGGTTCGAGTACACGGGAAACAGCTGCGCGCAGCGCTGCATGTCGGTGATCTTCTGGCCGTCTTTCGTGTAGCAGGCATCGCTCACGCCCGCCGGCCTGTTGCGGATCACCTTCTCGAGCTGCGTCTTTGCCGGCCCCGTGACACTAACGCGCAAACACGGCCGAAGCGCGTTAGTGTCACCAAGCGTGACAGCGTCCTTTCGACACGGCGCGGCGTTCTCATTGCGATTACGCCGCGCCGTGTCCTTCGCGATGCTGGCCACCCACTGCTCCATCTCGTCCAGGTTCGCCTGCTGGACCCGCTGGATGGGAGTGCCCGGCTCGTAGGTGTGGAGCACCTGGTTCGCCGACGTGCCGTTGGCCGCGACGAGCCGCGCACGTGTGATGTGCGAGTTGACCGTGTCGTGCACGTCGCCCGTTCCCTCGGTGTACGGCCGCACGTCGATCATCGGCACCGCCGCCATTCCCCGGCTCGCGTCGTTGACGCGGCCGCTCTGGTAGGCGATGCGCAGCGCGTCGGGGTCCGCGACGGTGCGGCTCGCGACGGGGTTGCCGTCGATGTCGTGTCCACCGACCCTGGTGTTCAGATCGACGAACTGCTCGAATGAGATCTTCCCTTCATTGAGCGCCTTCAGGCCGTACTGGATGCCGACGTTGTCGAACGGCCGCCGCGCGAAGCCCGTCTTCGGGTCGCGTCCGAACACGTTCACCAGGTTGTCCTGGTACGTGCAGCGCGCCCCCTTGGGATTGGTGCTCGGGTCGTAGACGAGATCGGCGGGCACCGCCATCCGGTCGCAGTTGTTGACGCGCAGGAGCGGATACGCGGTGCCGTTCTTCGTGCAGTACTGCCAGTTCGCCTCGCCGGAGACCGCCGCCTTCTGCTCGTCGGTCCACGTCACAGACGAGGACTTGAACGCGCGATCGAGCAGCTCGCAGTCGAACAGGTGGTTCATGAAGGTGATGGTGTCCGCGAAGGCGGCCGTCGGAAGCAGGCCGTCGAGCAGCCCCGGGTAATTGTTCGCGATGAGGTGCTGCTGCATCGAGCCGCCCGAGCGTCCGCTGCCGATCGTCCATCGCGGCGCGCCGAACTCCTCGATGAAGTGCTCCTTCACCATCATCATCGTCTCGACGGAGATGACGTCGGCGCAGTTGGTGCCGAACGAGTTGAGCGACGAGGACGCCAGCGCGTAGCCCTTCGCGATACCGTAGTCGCCGAACTGCGTTTCCTCGATGAAACTCCTGTTGCCCGCGAGGCCGCCGAGGTTGCGCCCCTGGTGGTAGCCGGCCTGGCAGCCGGGGCCGAAGCTGTAGATCAGCCGTCCGTTCCACGCGGAGGCCGCCTGCGCCCACGGCGTCGGCAGCGGCGTGCCCGGCTCGTGCAGGAACGCGATGGCGTAGACCGCGCGATTGATCGTCCCCATCTCGCGGCGGACGATATAGGGCACGGTCTTGCCGTCGAGCGTGGTCGTCATCGCGAGGTCGGCGGGCTTCGGGCCGCTCGGGTTGTAGGGCTTGAACGGATTCGGCTGCTGTTGCTGCGCCTGCGGGACGTCCGCGCCGGGCTGCACGGCCACGTTGTTGGGTCCCGCCGGCGCGGCCGTGGATCGGTAGAAGTACTCGACGCGCGTCGCCACGCTGCAGTCGGCATCGAGCGGCTGGCCGAAGCCGAACGCCTGCGTCTCGCAGACGAACGGCGACTGGTGCGGTCCGCCCATCACGGGGCCGCTGAGGGGATGGTTCGTCAGCGGCAGCGTGGCGGAGATCTTCTGTCCCTTGACGCCCGCCTCGATCTCGCTCCGGCCAAGCGGCAACTCCTTGACGAGTCCGACGAACGTGTTCGCCCGCGACGCCTGCTTGAACTCGCCGCTCACGTCCCGGCCGTTGACGGCGACCGCGACCTTGCCCGCGGCAACGGTGGCCGGGACGGTGACCTCGACGAGCACGTCGCCGCCGCTGATCAGATCGGCGCGTGTCGAGAGCGGGCGAATCTCGAAGCCGTTCTTCGAACTTTGCGCGTGCGCGAGAGAAACGATTGAAAGGAAAGCAATGGCGGCGCTGATGATTTTCATGACGCCGCCATTCTATCGCCGGCGAGAGAAGCCGGGTCCAGAAGGACCCGGCCTACATCGTTATCGTTCTCTTCCTACGTCGTTCGTAGGGCGGGTCCTTCTGGACCCGCCAGATTGTCCTGAATCCTAGAACTGCGTTCTGAAACCGAATTGCAGCATGCGCGGCGAGTAGGCCGTCGTCGTGCTGGCGTTCGGCTGCCCGTAGCGCGCGTTCTGCTCGTTCAGGGTGAACAGCGTCGGATCGAAGTTCTTCCGGTTGAACACGTTGAAGATCTCGAAGATCCCATCGACCTTGAACTTCTGCGTGATCGAGATCCGCTTCTGGAGGCGCATGTCCACGCGGTGGATCGACGGCAGGTCGATGCCGTTGCGCTCGATGACGGAGCCGTTGGCGCGGAGCCGGCCCTGCGCCGACACCTGACCCGCGGCGCCCTGGTTGAGGACATCGACGCCCGCCTGGGCCGTCTCCCAGCCGTTGTCGCCGAAGATATAGAGACCGCTCAACTGCAGGCCGTACGGCGCTTCCCAGATGCCGTTGAACGTCACGCGGTTGTGCTGATCCTTGCCCGCATACCAGTCGTTTTCGGAGATGTAGTCCGGCAGCGCGACGGCCACGTCGCAGCGATAGACGCCCGAGCCCGCGACGGTCGTAACCGGATACTGGCAACCCGGGTTCAGCGGGAGCTGGTCGAAGTTGCTGGTCCGCGACAGCGTATAGCTCGCCGAGGCCTGCCAGTGATTCGCCATGCGCTTGGTGAACGCCGTCTGCAGCGCGTTGTAGTTCTGCTTGCCGTCCGTGCGGTTCATCTGGATGGTGCCCCAGCCCGGATACGGACGGTTGATGTAGTTGGCCGCCGCCTGCGCGCCGACGAGCGGATACGGAACGCCCGTCGCCGGGTTGAACGCGACGTTGATGTTGCGCGTGTTGAGCTGCGCGCGATCGCCCGTGTACACCCAGTCCATCTCGAGCGACGCCTGGTTGCCCAGCTGACGCGCAAAACCGATGGACCCCTGGTGGCTGTACGGATCCACGAGGTCGGGCGCGGCGAAGTTCTGCGTGCTGTGCCGCAGGTTGCAGGTCGGCGCCGCCGGATTCGGCTGCGACGAGCAGAGCAGCGCCTTCGCCTGGTCGTAAGTCGGCGCCGGGCCGTTGAACGGGTTGACCGCGAAGTCGGGTCGGCCGTCGTTGGTCACCGTCATCGCGATCTGCTGCACGTAGCGGAGCGTGAAGAGCGCCGGCTGCCCCGTCGCCGCCCCGTAGTAGATGCCGTAGCCCCCGCGGATGACCGTCTTGTCGTTCCACGCGTAGTTGAAGCCGAGGCGCGGCGCGAGGTTGTTGAGGTCGTCGGGGCGGTTCGCCGGGATGAACGGCTCGAAGCCGACCCAGTTCACGAACTCGCCAATCTGCGCGTCGTAGCGGACGCCGAGGTTCAGCGTCAGCTTGTTGGTCGCGTGCCAGTCGTCCTGCGCCCACCAGGCGACGACGTGCCGCGGCGCGTACTCGGTGAAGCCGTTGTTGCCCGCCGGGCGCGAGAACGGCGAGCTCGTCATCGCGACGTTGCGGATGTACTGGGTCGTCACCGCCGACAGCGGCGCCAGGTTCCACGTCGAGACGTCGTTGACGTCGCGAATCATGTCCTGAATGACCGCCGCCGGCAGCGTGCCGTTGTTCGCCGTGAACTGGCCCATGCAGGTCTGGCACGTGGTCTCCCACGTGAAGTCCCTCATGTACTCGCCGCCGAGTTTCATGTCGTGGCGGCCCTTGGCGTTGTACGACATCGTCAGCGCGTCCTGGATGTCCCAGTCCTCTTCACGGATGTTCTGCGGCGTGATGGCGTGCGTCTGGCCGAGCGTGAAGCCGCGCAGCAGGATGACCGGCGCGCCGAAACCCTGCGTCTGGCCGACGAGGCTGCCGGCGTTCTGCACGTGCGCGTACTGGTTCCAGTGGAACAGCGAATGCCCGCCCTTGATCTCGTTGACCATGCTCGAGCCGAGCACCTGCGTGAAGCTGCCGAACTCCTGCTCGGAGCGGCGGTTGACGCCAATCGCCGACGCCGGTGTGCGGTCCGAACCGCCCGTGTAGCGCGAGTCGTACGGGATGCGGTTGTCGTAGCGGTTGCCGCGCAGCGACAGGCGCTTGGACGGCGAGAACTGGAAGTCGAAGCGCCCCATCTCGGTGTCCTGGCGCCGCGCGCCGGCGAGCGTCGTGTTGAACTTCGGGTACGGCGTGTTGTAGACGTAGGTTTGCGGCTCGCGCTCGAACTCGTAGTTCAGGAAATAGTGGATGCGGTCGCGGACGATGGGACCGCCGAACGTCGTGCTGATCTGCTGGTCCTGATACGGCAGCACCACGCCCGCCACCGGATCCTTCCCGTTGAACTTCGAGTCACGGAAGTAGCCAGAGAGCGTGCCGGCCATCGTGTTCGTGCCCGACTTGGTGATGGCGTTGACCTGGATGCCGCTCGAGCGGCCCTGTGACGCGTCGAAGCGATTGGACACGAACTCGAACTCGCCAATCGCATCACGGCTGAAGCGCGGTTGACCGAAGGCGAGAGCGACCTGGTTGGTCACTTGCTGACCGTCGAGATTGAGCTGAAACGGGATGTTCGAGCTCGTCGAGTTGATGGGCGTCTCGGCGACCGCGTTGGCGCGGCTGCCCGGCGCGAGCAGCGTCAGGTCCATCCAGTTGCGGCCGTTGACGGGAAGCTCCTGCATCTGGCGCGGATCGACGTTGGTGCCGAGCGTGGATGTCTGCGTATCCACCAGCGGCGCTTCACCGGTGACCGTCACCGATTCCTGCACGGTCGAAGGCGCCATCTGAAGATTGAGCACCGCGGTCTGGCCGACCAGCAGGTCCACCTGCCTGGTGACGGTGCCGAAGCCGGGAAGCTCGGCGTCCACCTTGAACATCCCGACGCGAACCGGGACTCGGTAACCGCCCTTTTCGTCCGTGACGGCCACGAAGGTGTTGCCGGTCGCGGTATGCGTCGCGGTGATGGTCACGCCGGGCAGCACGCCGCCCGTCGAATCGGTAACCGTCCCGCTGAGGGTCGCCTCCTGCGCGTACCCCGCGCCGGGCAGCAGCGCCAGAAGCGCGAGCACCAGTCCTACCCGCCTGAGAATACTCACGTACATTCGTCTCTCCTTGAATGCCAACCGGGCCTGTAAGCAGCCAATCCTTTTAACTGACGGCGGTACGGCCCGTCAAGCAAACTCCGGACTCAAATCCGCGCTATGTTATTGGCCGCTTTCGACATCGGTCCTTCGGGCCATCCGGCACGTTGAACGAATATCCGGTTTTTTGGAGGGCACCGCTTTGAAAGGAATCGCAGCGATGAAGCGCCTCGCGGCACTCGGCCTCGTTGCAGTGACGTGCGTACTCATCATCCCCGTCGCGGCCCGGCAAAACGCGCCGGTTACGGGCCCGGCATTCGAGATCCGCGCGTTGTCGACGCGGGCCGAGCTCGTCAGCGGCGGCGACGTTCTTCTCCAGGTCAAAGGCCCGGCGAACCTCACGGCGAAGAATCTCACGGTCCGGGTCAACGGAAAGGACGCCAGCGCGGCGTTCAAAGTCGCCCCCGACAAGACCTTGGTCGGGCTCGTGACCGGACTCAACGTCGGATCCAACGCCATCCAGGCGTCGATGCGCGGCAGCAAGCCGACCGCGCAGTTGACCGTCGTCAACCATCCGATCACCGGACCGGTCCTCTACAGTCCGCACCAGACGCCGTTCATCTGCGAGACGCAGGCGAGCGGCCTCGGCGAACCGCTCGACGCGGACTGCTCCGCGGCAACGAAGGTCGAGTACTTCTATCGCTCGACGGCAGCCCCCGCGCCGCGCGAAAACCAGGGCGACCTCGCCACGGCGGACAACGCGAACGGCTTCGGCGGAGGACGCGGCAACGCGCCCGCGAACCCGTTCAAGCCGCTCGACCCGAACGCGCCGCGTCCCGCCGACATCGCCATGACGACGACCACCGAGGGCAGAACGGTTCCCTACATCGTCCGGCGCGAGATGGGCACGATCAACCGCGCCGTCTATTCGATCGCGTTCCTCCACGAGCCCGGCACGCCGCTCCCCTCGCCGTGGACGGGTGGCGCCGCGTGGAACGGGCGCCTCGTCTACACCTTCGGCGGCGGCGTCGCCTGGGGCTACCACCAGGGGCGCACGATCGGCGGGCTCAACGGCAATCGCGGCAACCTCGAAGACGGCCAGTACGGCGACTTCCCGGTCGCGAAGGGTTTCGCGCTCGCCGGGTCGTCGCTCAACGTCTTCGGCACCTACGCCAACGACGTCGTCTCCGCGGAGACGATGATGATGGTGAAAGAGCACTTCGTCGATCAGTTCGGTCCGATCAAGTGGACGATCGGCAGCGGGCGGTCCGGCGGCTCGATGCAGCAGCACCTGATCGCCAACAACTACCCGGGGCTGCTCGACGCGATCGTGCCGACCGCGAGCTTTGCCGACGTCATCACCTTCCAGACGACGATGCTCGACTGCGAAGTGCTCGATCGCGCGATGACGGCCTCGAAGCAGCCGTTCACCACCGACCAGAAGACGGCGGTCTCCGGCTTCAGCCACTGGGACTACTGCACGAACAACAAGCTGCGGTATGCGGCGGTCGCCGCCGACATCAACTGCGATCCGCAGACGGTCCCGCCATCGATGCGCTTCGATCCCGCGAAGAAGCCCGACGGCGTCCGCTGCACGTACCAGGATGCGTACGTCAGCGTCTACGGCAGGGATCCCAAGACCGGCTTCGCGCGCCGGCCGTTCGACAACACCGGCGTCCAGTACGGGCTCGCGGCCTTCAACGCCGGCACGATCAATTTCAACCAGTTCCTCGACATCAACCGCCTTGCCGGCGGCCACGACATCAACGGTAACCTCGTTGCCGAACGCACCGTGGCCGATCAGGAGGCGCTGCGCATCGCCTACGAGAGCGGCCGCGTCAACGACGGCGCGCACGGGCTGGCCCTGATTCCCATCATCGACATGCGGCCGTACACGGAAGGGCCGGGCGGCAACGTGCACGACACGTTCGACGGCGTGATCGCGGGCAACCGCATCGACGCCGCCGGCGGCGGCAACCGCATCTCGCGCGTCTACGACGAGCGCGTGCCGGTCGTCCGCGCGCAGGACGCCAACCTCGAGATCCTCGACCGGTGGCTCGCGGCCGTCGCGCGCGACACGGCGCCGGGCAGCCAGCGCGAAAAGGTCCTGCGGAACAAGCCGGCCGGCCTGGCCGATTCGTGCTTCACCGCGCAGCTCGAGGAGATCAGGGACCCGGCGCGCTGCAAGGCGATGTTCCCCGTCTACGCGAACCCGCGCATCGTCGCGGGTGCGCCGCCAACCGACGACGTCTTCAAGTGCGAGCTGAAGCCGATCGACAAGACGGAGTACAAGCGTCCCGTGTCCGACGCCCAGCTCACGGCGCTGCGCGCGGTGTTCCCGCAGGGCGTGTGCGATTACAGCAGGAAAGGCGTCCTGCAGCGGCCGTTGCAGGGAACGTGGCAGGTCTACCCAACTTCCCCGGCGGCCACGACCAAATAGTGGTAATTTGTCCCGCACTCACCACGTCTTGATTGGAGGGAGTATGTTGAGAAAGTTCGCCTTGCCGGTGATCTCCGCGGGTCTGCTCGCGCTGATGGGCGGGTCTGTGGCCACGCAGCAGCAGCTACCTCCGGGTTATGTCGATCCAAAGCCGATTCTTGACGCGGCCATCAGGCAGATCGGCAACGACAAGCTGAATTGCGTCACCATCGCGGGCGAGGGCTACAACGGCGCCGTCGGCCAGCAGAAGGAAGCCGGCAAGAACGTCGACTGGCCGCGTCCCGACAAGCTCGCCGCCTACGTGCGGACGATGAACTGGCAGGCGAAGACGATGAAGGAAGAGTTCGATCGCAAGCCTGGTCTCACGCCCGCCGCGTGGAAGTACGGCGTCGGCTGGGTCGACGGCCCGCTGCAGAAGGAGACGCACCAGATCCACATGCTCAACGCGTCGGGCCCGAAGGTGTACGCGTGGCACATGGACGGCGCGAACGGGCAGCCAACGCCGGTCGATCAGGACGTCGCCGACGTCTACCCGATCGAGCTCTGGATGAACCCGCACGGGTTCCTGAAGGCGGCGCAGATGCCGGGCGCCAACCCGAAGGCGTCGTGGCGCTGGGAGCTCGGTGAGATGGGGCGCGACGGCCTGACGATCATTCCCGAGATCACCAACGTCGTGCAGATCACGGCGCCGGGCGGGTTCAAGATCGACGCGACGATCAACAAGGAGCACAACCTCCAGCGCATGCACACGCTGGTGCCCGATGAGTTCTTCGGCGACCTGAACTACGAGCACGAGTTCACCAACGAGGCCTTCATCGACGCCGGCAACGGCATCAAGTTCCCGACCGGCTGGCACTCGCACGAAGGCTATGACGACAACTTCCAGTCGCAGAACTACAGCGCCGGCCACAACGCGTTCGGCGGCCAGTTCAAGGACGTCAAGGCCAACGTCTGCCCGGACCCCGTCGCCGTGCCGGACTCGATCCGCACGTATCAGCAGCCGGTGAACCCGACGATGACGCGGCTCGCCGACGGCGTGTTCGCCTACGAGCGCGGCAGCTACAAGACCATCGCGGTCGAGTTCCCGCGCTGGATCGCGATGTTCGAGGCGCCGCGCAGCGAGGAGTTCAACCTGCGCGTGGCCGACATGATCCTCAAGCAGATCCCCAACAAGCCGATCCGCTACGTCGTCAACTCGCACCAGCATGCGGACGCGGCCGCCGGGCTGCGCGCCTACTCGCATCTCGGGGCGACGATCCTCACGTCGTTCCACAACATCACCCTGTTCCGCCAGGACTTCATCAACTACCAGGCGCGGACGATGAAGCCGGACATGGTGTCGCAGTGGCCGCCGACCGAGCTCGCCGAGGGCTATTACTGGGAAGACATCCGCGAGAACTACACGCTCGAGGACCAGGGACGCGTGATGCACGTCTATTACATCAACCCGCTGCAGCACGCGGAAGGGATGCTCGTCGGCTACCTGCCGAAGGAAAAGCTCCTGATCGAGAACGACATCGTCAACACCAACAACCTGCCGGCGATGCCGACGCGTGACATGACCACGCTCTACAACCAGGTCCGCAAGCTCGGGCTGGATGTGCAGCAGATCGTCCCGATCCACGGCCGGGTGATGCCGTGGGGCGACTTCGCGAAGATGTTCCCGGCGCAGCCGCGCCAGACGGCGCAGAACTAGGGGGCAGGGGGCAGAGGGCAGGGGGGCGGTAGGAGGCAGGTGTTGCCACCCGCGCCCTGCTGCCCTCTGTTCACCGCCACCTCCTGCCCGCGGCCCCCTGCCACCTCATAGGAGCTTTGCCATGATTCGTCATTCCATCCGACTGGGCGCGCTCGTGGCCGGCACGCTGCTCGCCCTTGCGACGCTGGCGTTGCCGCCATCGCTCGCGCAGGCACCGGCGGCCGGCGGCACCGTCGCGTTCACCAACGCGCGCATCATCGACGGCACCGGGCGCGCGCCCATCGAGCGCGGCACGCTCGTCGTCAGCGCCGGCCGCGTGACCGCGGTCGGCCCCGCGAACTCGACCACCGTCCCTGCCGGCGCGCAGCGCATCGACGCCACCGGCAAGACCATCGTCCCCGGCTTCATCAACGCGCACGCGCACCTCAACGTGGACCGCGACTTCACCGGCAACGTGCGGGAGGACTTGATCCGCCGGCTGAAGATGTACGCGAACTACGGGGTGACGAGCACGGTGAGCCTCGGCTCGGGCACCGCCGACGAGGCCGAGGGCTTCAAGCTGATGCAGGAGCAGGACCACGTCGGCCTCGACCGGGCGCGGCTCTACACGGCGGGGCTCAACGCCATCGGCAAGACGCCGGCCGAGGCGCGCGCCAGCGTGGATCGGCTCGCCGACCTCCACGCCCACGCCATCAAGTTCCACATCAACGGCAGCCCCAACGACATGAACCGCGAGACGTGGAGCGCGATCATCGACGAGTCGCACAAGAAGAACCTCAAGGTCGCCGTCCACGTCTACTACCACAAGGACGCGAAGGCGGCGATTGACGACGGCGTGGACATCATCGCGCACAGCATCCGCGACCAGGACGTGACGCCGGAGCTGATTGCCGAGATGAAGCAGAAGAACGTCTCCTACATCCCGACGCTGACGCGCGATCTCTCCGTGTTCGTCTACGAGAGCACGCCCGACTTCATCAAGGATCCGTTCTTCCTGCGCGGGATGTCGCTCTACAAGGATCAGGTGGCGATCGTGACCGCGCCCGAGTGGCAGGAAAAGGTGCGCAAGGATCCGACGGCCGCGATGATCAAGGGCGCGCTCGTGCAGGCGAACAAGAACCTGAAGATCCTCAGCGACGCCGGCATCCCCATCGGCATGGGCACCGACAGCGGCGTGTCGGGGGCCGGCAACGTCGGCCGCTGGCAGGGCTTCTTCGAGCAGCTCGAGATGGAGATGATGAACAAGGCCGGCATGTCGCCGATGAAGGTCATCGTCGCGTCGACCGGCGATGCGGCGAAGATCATGGACCTCAAGCAGGTCGGCACGCTGCAGCCGGGCAACTGGGCGGACCTCGTCGTCCTGCGCGCCAACCCGCTGGACAACATCCGCAATACGCGGACGATCGACTCGGTCTGGATTGCGGGAGGGAAGCTCGCCGACGTCCAGCCGGTGACGAGCACGAAGTAGTTCGTCGTTGGCACCCGGGAGGCGGGTCCGCCGATCGCCAGGTCCGTCCGTAGGCCGGGTGCCGCGGTGCAACACGATCCACTGCACCGCGGACCCGGCTCACCAACTACCCAACTACCAACTACCAACCGGCTACGGCAGCGTCAGCGCCACGTACTCGCCCGAATACCCGGCATTCCCCACGATCTGGCTGATCGCGACGATGATGTACTGCTTGCCGTCGACGCTGTAGGTCATCGGCGAGCCGCTCTGCGGCGCCGGCATCAACACCCCGCCGACTTCCTTCCCGGTCTTCTTGTCGTAGGCGCGCAGCATCGCGCCGCGCGGGTGCTCCGGCGTCGTCGTCACCTGCACGTCGCCGCTGATCACGAGCGCCTTCGTCACCAGCAGCCCGACGTTGCCGTTCTGGCCGGTCTTCGGGATGGTGAGCCCCTTCAGCGCCGGGTGATTACGGACGGCGTCCGGCGTGTCGCCGTGCGGCGTCTGCCACAGCAGATCGCCCTTGTCGAGATCGATCGCCGCGATCAGGCCGTAGGGCGGCTTGACGAGCGGCAGCCCCTGGACGTTGAGCCCCGGAATCTGCGGCGTGCCGGGCGCGGCCGGCGGCGGCCCGGGCAGGTCCTCGCGCGTGCGGTAGCCGGAGTCGGCGGCGCAACAGTCGCCCGGACCCCAGGCTTCGCCGAACGGCTGTCCCTTGACGCCTCTCAGGTAGCGGATGTCCGAGAACTCTTTCGGCGGTTCGACCAGCGACAGCGCGGTCATGGCGGCGTTGGCGGCCGGTGCGTACGCGATGTGCGTTTCCGGATCGTAGGCGCCGCCCGTCCAGTTCGTGCCGCCGATGCCGTTGCCGATGTACGCGGTGCCCAGCGAACCGGCCGAGTCCGCGAGGCTGGGCGGATTGAACATCGGCCCGAACTTGTAGCGCTCGGTGAGCTTCATCGCCTGCGCACGCAGCTCCGGCGTGAAGTCGATCAGGTCGTCAGGCACCTTGACGTACTGCCGCGCGTAGGCGGGCGGCTTGGTCGGGAACGGCTGCGTCGGCGACGTCTTCTCGCCCGGGACCGTCGATTGCGGCACCGGACGCTCTTCGATCGGCCACACGGGCTTGCCCGTCACGCGATCGAAGACGTAGAGGAACGCCTCCTTGCTCGGCACCGCGACCGCCTTGATGGCCTGGCCATTGACGGTGATGTCGGCGAGGAGCGGCGCGGAGGACACGTCGTAGTTCCACACCGGGTGATGCACGAACTGGAAGTGCCACTTGCGCTGGCCGGTCTTCAGATCGACGCAGACGAGGCTTTCCGCGAACAGGTTGTTGCCGGGCCGATGGCCGCCGTAGAAGTCCGCGGTGGGCGTCTCGACCGGCAGGTAGACGAGGCCGAGATCCTCGTCGATGCTGATCTCGCTCCACACGCCGACGTTGCCGTTGGTCGCCCACGACCCGTTCTCCCACGTCTCGCTGCCGTACTCGCCGGGCCTCGGGATGGTGTTGAACTGCCAGAGCTTCTTGCCGGTGCGCACGTCGAAGGCGCGGACGAGCCCTTTCGTGTTGTCGTGCGTCTTGACGGCGCCGCCTTCCCTGAAGGAGGAACCGACAATCGCCACGTCGCCGGCGATGGCGGGCGTCGAATGGACGCCAATCTCGCCCGTTTCGAGATCGATCTGCTGGTCGGCGCCATGCACGGCGCCCACTTTCAGGTCCACGAGGCCGTCCTTGCCGAACGAGGCGATGGGCGCGCCCGTCTTCGCGTTCAGCTCCGCGAGCCGGTAG
>Ga0134127_10002044_pt1 | contig 14737 bp, 14 predicted proteins | sample KB31753_FD_96459 | JGI IMG/M metagenome (GOLD analysis project Ga0134127, IMG submission 96459) | Terrestrial soil microbial communities with excess Nitrogen fertilizer from Kellogg Biological Station, Michigan, USA - KB3-175-3 | ecosystem: Environmental > Terrestrial > Soil > Unclassified ...
GCGCCTCGAGCTCGGGGGCGCTCACCGCACCGTCGAGATCTCGGTCCAGCGACAGGACGAGGTCCAGCTCGAAGAGGTTCATGCTGAGCGCGATCTCGACCGCCCGGTCCTCGATGGCGATCCGAGCGTGCGCGACCTGGGCGGGGTGGGCGGCCACGGAGAAGGGCGCCAGCCAGAAGAGGACAGTCGCGAGCAGGAGCCTCACGGTCCGAGCGCGCGCTCGGCCACGGCGCGATACCACCCGCTTGCCTCCGACCACACCGGGCCCTGGGCGGGGAGCTCGTGGTACGCCTTGAGGAAGCTCCACCGGCCGTGGTGCCGGCCGAAGAGCAGCCGGATCGAGTACCACGCCGAGCTGTCCCCGGGCTTGATGTCCATGCCCAGCACGCCCACCAGCGTGACGTCGGCCTCGGGCGCCATGTCGCGCCGGCGGATGTCGATGCGGACGTTCCGGACGGCCGTTTCCGTCGAGAAGGCGTCCACGACCTTGCCCGCCACCTCCGGAAAGGCCGGTGGCACGCCGGCGTGGAAAGGAATGGTCGCCTGCGGCCCGCCGCCGGTGGCCGCCGGCGCCTCCGGACGCCAGTGCTCGATGAGCGCACCGGCGACGGCCTGAGCGGTGGCGAGGGGGAAGTCTTCACGACAGACGAAGAGATAGGGACCGAGCACGGCGAGCGCGCGCAGCGCCACCGCGCCTTCCGACGCGAAGCGACCGCGTCCCTCGTAGGCGTCCCGCGCGTCGGGCGCGGTGAGGATGGCGAGGTCGAGCTGGTTGCTGGCGAGGAGCTTCACGATCTCGAGCGAATCGCCCGCGCGCGTGGCCAGGGCGCGGCTCTCCGGCAGGTGCCGGACGAGCAGGGTCGCCACCGCCTCCCCCAGCGGATACGACGCGGGATCCGCCGCGCTGGTCACGATGATCAGCCGGGACTTGCGGTAGACCTGCCACTGGCGGTACGGCGAGTGGCCCATCACACCGCACGCCGCTCCCGCCACGCCGAGCAGCCGCACGAAGGTCCGGCGGTCCACCGCGCCGCCCACTATCAGTCGAAGACGCCCAGGTCGAGAATGGCGGTGACGGCGAAGTTCGGCACGTCGACCAGGTTCGAGATTCTCAGATCCACGGCCACGCTACAGAGGACATAGGCCTGCTCGCGCGAGAGCTTCTTCTCGCGCACGAGCCATTCGATCATCTGCAGGAGGGAGTCGCGCGCGGCCAGGGTGACGTCCTCCGACAGGTTCATGAGCGGGCCGATGCGCACGCCGTCGAGGTACTGGTGGTACGGCGTCACCTTGCCGCCTTCCTTGATCGGGAAGCCCACCGTCGCGTAGAACTTGTTCGGCTCGAGCTGCTTCAGCTGGGGGCCACCCTCGAAGTGCGGCTGCCGCACGAACGCGGCCAGGCCCTTGCGGACCGCGATCTTCACCGTCACGGTGGCGTCCATCTCGATCGCGGTGCCGGACACCTCGCCGTCGCCCTGGGCGAAGTGCACGTCCCCGATCGAGAGCAGGCACCCCTTCACGAAGCAGGGCAGGAGCAGCGTCGTGCCCTTGACCATCTGTTTCACGTCCATGTTGCCGCCGTTCTCCCGCGGCGGGATCGTGCGGAGGCAGCGGTCCTTGTTGCTCCCGGCGGGGCCGCACACGTCCACCGGCAGCGCGTCCTTGGGCTCGGGCGGCAGCACGAAGCCGCCCGCCTTCATGAGGGCGTCCTCGCGCTGGAACATGAGGTCGGTTTCCTTCGGACCGGGCGCGGTGCCGATCGTGCCGGTGAACCCGTTGAACCGCACTTTCACGCCGGGCATGTCCGGCGAGGTGGCGTGGGTACGGGTGAGGTCCCACCGCACGATATGGGGGTTCGGGAAGAGATCGCGCAGGAAGCCGAAGCCGGGGACGATGACCGTGTAGCCGAACTTGTCGGGCGCGATGTCCCCGATCGTCACCGCGAGCACGTCGCCGGCCTCGGCGCCGTTCACGAACAGCGGCCCCGTCAGCGGGTGCACGAGGTTGAGGTTCGCGCCGGCCACGTCGGCGGGCACGGAGGTGCGGGTGAACGCGTGGTCGAAGGCGTCACGCGTGCCGAACACGACGGTGTCGCCGGGGTCAGCGGTAGCGGCCGGCTTGATGGCGGGATGCCAACGGTTGTGGCAGGCCTGATCGTCGGCGCACTTGGCCCCCTTCTTGGGGATTGTGACCGTCTTGGCGAGGGCGGGGTCCGCCAGCGCCCCCAGGCTCAAGGTGAATGCGACCAGAGAGAGCCACGGGAGCCATCGTGAGGTCCGCGCCATTGTCGGTCTCCTCTTTGTGAGGGGTCAGGGCCGAGACTGGGACGCCCGTACCGCAGGGGGTAGCTTTGGTCTCGCCGGGACCGTTGTCAAGGGCCTCGGAATCGGCTTACGGCGTACCGCTCGCCTCGAGCCTGCGATAGCGCGCCGGGCTCACCCCGAAGGCGGCCTTGAACTTCCGCGTGAGATGCGCCTGGTCGGCGAAGCCGGCGGCCAGGGCCACGTCGGCCAGCGATCGATTCCGCTCCAGCTGGGCCCGGGCCGAGTCCAGTCGCCGCATCAGGGAATAGCGATACGGGCTGGTGCCGAAGGCCGCGCGGAACTGCCGGGCGAGATCGTAGCGGGTGAGCGCGGTGATCGCCTCCAGCTCGGTCGAGCGGATCACGCGCGTCGTTTCGGCGTCGAGGAGCTGCCGGGCCCGGGCGAGCGCGCGGACGTCCAGGCGGGCCGGTGCGGCGCTGCCGGCGCTGGAGGGGTCGGCGTCGAGCAGCGCCTCGGCGAGGCGGAAGACCAGCCCGTCCACCGCCAGCGGCTCCGGGTCCTCGCGAAAGGCGGCCTCGATGGCGGCGGCGAGCGCGGGGTTGACGGCCACCGACTCGCGGACGAAGGGCAGGGCGCAGGGGCGCCCGCGGATCGCGCGCACGGCCGCGTGGATGCGCGCGGGCGCCACGTAGACGATGCGGTAGCCGAAGCCTTCCGGCGTGCCGGCGCGCCCGTCGTGCGTCTCATCGGGGTGCAGCACCACGACCTGGCCGGGCAAGGCGACCCTGGCCGCGCCCCGATAGTCGAAGGCCTGCACGCCGACGTCGGTGAGGCCGATGGCATAGGTGTCGTGGCGATGGGTGTCGTAGCCATGCCCGGTGAACCAGGCCTCGAGCGCCTGCACGCCGTCCGAGAGCTCCCGGCGGCGGAGCCAGTCGGACCGCCCCGGTCCGCACGATCGTTCAAGACCCGGGAGGGCGCCGCCCCGTAGCATGCCGTCATCATGACATCGGAGCAGGCGATCGCGTTTCTCCTCTTCGCGGTGGTGGCGGCGGGCACGCCGGGGCCGAGCAACCTCCTGCTGACGGCGACGGGGGCCAATGTCGGCGTGCTCCGCGGGGTGCCCTGCCTGCTCGGGGTCAGTGTCGGCATGGGCGTGATGATGTTCCTGGTGGCGTTCGGGCTGGGCAGCATCGTGCTCGCCCGCCCCACCGTCCTGCGGGCGCTCAACTGGGCGGGGGCCGCGTTCTTGCTGTGGCTGGCCTGGAAGATCGCGACGGCGGGTCATGGCGCCGCGGCGGCCGGGGGGAAGCCCGTCGGCTTCATCGGCGCCGCGGCCTTCCAGTGGATCAACCCGAAGTCCTGGCTGGTCTGCGCCAGCGCCGCGGGCACCTATCTCCACGCCGGGTCCCGCGGCGCCGTCGCGCAGGCGACGGTGTTCGGCGCCCTGTTCGTCCTCGCGTCCTTGCCGTGCTGCTTCGTGTGGCTCGCCTTCGGCGCCACCGCGCAGCGCTGGCTCCGCACCGACCGCGCCCGGCGGACGTTCAATATCGCCATGGGCGCGCTGCTCGCGGGGTCGGTGGTGCTGATCCTGCGGTAGGCACGGAGGCTCGACCGACTACCGGGGATCGCTCGGGCTTTCGCGTCTCGCCGCGACCGTTGTCAAGGGCCTCGTCTTGTTTGCTATGGTTGGGCCGTGACGAGCGGCCGCCCCTCACGTCCTCGACGGACACCGGCCAGTTCCCGCGGCGCGACCGCGCGGACGGTCGTGCCCACGCCGACCGGCGAGCCTGCGGGCGATGTCGTCCACGACGACCGCTCGGCGCTGAACGCGATCTTTGCTCCGAAGAGCGTCGCGGTCATCGGCGCCACCGAGCGGCCCGGCAGTGTCGGCCGGGCCCTGATTCGCAACCTCGTCGGCAATCCCTTCGGCGGCGTGGTGTTCCCGGTGACCCCGACGCGGAGCAGCGTGCTCGGGATCAAGGCCTATCCCGACATCGCCGCGGTGCCGGAGCGCGTCGACCTCGCGGTCGTCGTCACGCCGGCGGCGACGGTGCCCGAGGTGATCGCTCAGTGCGTCGCGGCGGGCGTCAAAGGCGCCATCGTGGTCTCGGCGGGCTTCAAGGAGGCGGGGCCGGACGGCGTCGAGCTGGAGCGACGCGTCCTGGAGGAAGCCCGCCGAGGCCGCATGCGCCTCATCGGCCCCAACTGCCTGGGGGTGATGAGTCCCCACGGCGGGCTGAACGCGACCTTCGCCAACGCCACGGCGATACCCGGCCGGGTGGCGTTTCTCAGCCAGAGCGGCGCCCTCTGCACCGCGGTGCTCGACTGGAGCTTGCGCGAGCACGTCGGATTCAGCGCCTTTGTCTCGCTCGGCTCCATGCTGGACGTCGGCTGGGGCGACCTCATCCAGTACTACGGCGAGGATTCCCGCACGCAGTCGATCGTGATCTACATGGAGACCATCGGCGACGCGCGCGCCTTCCTGTCGTCCGCCCGCGAGGTGTCGCGCCGCAAGCCGATCATCGTCATCAAGCCGGGGCGCACCGAGGCGGCGGCGCGGGCGGCGGCCTCCCACACCGGCTCCCTGGTCGGCAGCGACGAGGTGGTCGACGCCGCCTTCCTGCGCTGCGGGGTGGTGCGGGTCACGCACATCGACGAGCTGTTCCACCTCGCGGACTCGCTGGCCAAGCAACCGCGGCCGGCGGGACCTCGACTGACCATCGTGACCAATGCCGGGGGGCCGGCGGTGATCGCCACCGACGCGCTGCTCCTCAACGGCGGCCAGCTCGCCCCGCTCACCGACGAGACCCGCGCCGAGCTGGATCGCGTCCTGCCGCCACACTGGAGTCGCGGCAACCCGATCGACGTCCTCGGCGACGCGGATGCCGACCGGTACGCCGCCGCACTCGCCATCGCCGCCAAGGATCCGACCACCGACGGGCTGCTCGTCGTGCTGACGCCGCAGGCGATGACCGATCCGACCCAGACCGCCGAGCGCCTCAAGCCCTACGCGGCCGTGCCCGGCAAGCCCGTGCTGGCCAGCTGGATGGGCGGGGTCGACATCGCCGCCGGCGAGGCCATCCTGGCTCGCTCGAACATCCCGACCTTCAAGCACCCGGACACCGCGGCCCGGGTGTTCAGCCACATGTGGCGCTACACGGAGACGCTGCGCGCCATCTACGAGACTCCGGCGCTGGCCGCCTCCGGAACCGAGGAGCGCCAGCAACGGGCGCAGGCCGCGCCCCTGGTGGAGGCCGCCCGCCGCGCCGGACGCACCATGCTGACCGAGTTCGAGTCGAAGCGGCTCCTGGGCGCCTACGGGATTCCCACGATCGACACGCGCGTCGCTCCCACCGCCGACGAGGCCGTCCGGGTCGCGATGGAGCTCGGGTTCCCGGTAGTCCTCAAGCTGCACTCGGAGACCATCACCCACAAGACCGAGGTGGGCGGCGTCCGTCTGGACCTGGCCGACGGGGACGCGGTGCGGCGTGCTTATGCGGACATCCAGGCCGGCGTTCGCGGAGCGGCGGGCGAGGGACACTTCAAGGGCGTCACCGTGCAGCCCATGGTCCGGCGCGTGGGTTACGAGCTGATCGTCGGCAGCAGCGTCGACCCGCAGTTCGGCCCGGTGCTCCTCTTCGGCGCGGGTGGCCAGCTCGTCGAGGTGTTCCGCGATCGCGCCCTCGGGCTGCCGCCGCTCACGACCACGCTGGCGCGGCGGATGATGGAGCGCACCCGTATCTACACGGCGCTGCGCGGCGTGCGCGGGCGCCCGCCCGTCGACCTCGCGGCGCTCGAGCAGCTCCTCGTGCGGGTCAGCCACCTGGTGGTCGAGCAGCCGTGGATCAAGGAGATCGACCTCAACCCGCTGCACGCCTCGCCGGAAGCGCTGGTTGCGCTCGACGCCCGGGTGATCCTGCATGCGCCCGACACGCCGGTGGCGGACCTGCCGCGCCCGGCCATCCGGCCCTACCCGGTCGAGTACGTCGGGACGTGGCAGGCGAAGGACGGGGAGCTCTTCACCATCCGCCCCATCCGCCCCGACGATGAGCCGCTCATGGTCGTCTTCCACGGCACGCTGTCCGAGCAAAGCGTCTACTTCCGTTACCTCAGCCCGATGACGCTCAGCCAGCGCGTCTCCCACGACCGGCTCTCCAACATCTGCTTCGTCGACTACGATCACGACATGGTGCTGGTGGCGGAGCGCGTGACGCCCGCGCGGGAGATCGTCGGGGTGGGGCGCCTGAGCAAGCTCCACTGGCGCGACGAGGCGGAGTTCGCGCTGCTCATCAGCGATGCGCTGCAGCACCACGGGCTGGGAACCGAGCTCCTCCGCCAGCTCATCGCCATCGGCGGGCGCGAGAAGCTGCGCCGGATCGTGGGCTACATCTCCAGCGAGAACGGAGGCATGCTGCGGGTGGCGCGCGCGGCCGGCTTCCAGACGCGCCGCTCGCCCGAGGACCACACGCTGACGGACGTCTGGATCGACCTGCCCGCGCCCTGACCGCGGCACCAGTTGCGCCTCGATTGACAAGGGCGGACGCATTGGCCACAATCGCGCCGACGCTCACAAAGGAGGCCCTTCATGACGACGACCCGGCGCGCATTTCTCGGCAACGCAGGTGTTCTCGCCGCCTCGGCGGTGCTGGCCGATGGGATGCGGGGGATGGCCCGCGCGGACAAGCCCATCAACCTGTCCGGCTGGGTGTTCAAGCCCGACACCGTGAAGGACTACATCGAGTTCTATAACAAGAAGCACGCGGGCCAGGTGAAGTACGAGGCCATTCCGTGGGCGCAGTACCACCCCACCATGGAGACGCGGGCGCTGGCGGGCGAGATCGTGGACGTCATGTACTGCAACCACAACAACCGCGAGCGGTGGTTCGAGAACGGCCTCATCCGGGCGGTGGACGACCTGCCCGGCACGGACGAGCTCAAGAAGAAGATGACCCCCGCCAACCTCGACAGCCTCAAGAGCAAGGACGGCAGCAAGCTGCTCGGGCTGCCCTACTTCACCAGCCTGTTCGTGCTGATCTACAACGAGCCCATGCTGCAGCAGGCGGGCATCAAGGCGCCGGCCAAGAGCTGGGACGAGCTGGTCGAGCACTGCACCAAGCTCAAGAAGGACAAGATCAGCGACACGCCCTTCCTGCCCAACTGGAACAATAGCCCCTCCGGCACCATGCCCCAGTTCATGAGCGACTGCTTCTCGGAGGGCGCCCAGGTCTTCGACGCGAAGAACCGGGTGATCGCCGATCAGGAGCCGGGGGCGGCGAAGGCGATGGAGCGCTGGCAGAAGGTCTACAAGGCCGATCTGGTGAACCCCGAGGTGCTCACCAAGACCTCGTCCACCGACACGCATCGCCTCTTCTGGACGGGGCGCTACGCCTATCACACGAACCACTCCTACTATCTCAAGACCATCGCCGCGGAGCCGGAGAACTCGAAGCTCGCCCCCAAGAAGGCCAAGATGGCCATGTACCCCGGCACCGGCCAGACCTACATGTGGACCGACTCCTACGTGGTCAACGCCAAGTCGAAGAATCTCGAGGACGCGTGGAAGCTCACGCGCTTCCTGGGCGGCAATCTCAACGGGGACTGGTACGTGCAGCGCCAGTGGTGCCTGATCTCGGGCCTCGACAACCCGTATCCCGAGATGTACGACCACCCGGAGATCATCTCGTCCTACGACAAGTGGATCGACCTCAAGCTCCTCCGCGAGCAGTACAAGAAGGGCAAGGTCATCGCGGCCTACAAGGAGCCCTGGTATGGCGAGTACGACACCAAGGCCGTCGCCATCATCCACAACATCATCCGGGGCACGACGCCGGTTCCCAAGGGCCTCAAGGAGCTGACCGCCCTGCAGAAGTCCCTCGTGTAGAAGTCGTGGCTCCCCCCGGAGCGGGCCCGGCAAGCGTGCGGCCCGCCCGGGGCTCGCTCCGGCTATCCGAGGGCTGGTTCGCTTTCCTGCTCGTCCTGCCCGCCTTGCTGGGGATCTTCGTCGTCGTCCTCTTCCCCCTGGCGTACTCGCTGTGGCTGTCCTTCACCGACGTCAATCTCCTGCGCTCCACCGGGCCCGCCTTCGAGATCTTCGGCGTGCGCGTGCCGCTCTTTCGCTTCGTGGGCCTCCAGAACTATGTCCGGATCTTCGATGACCCGCTGTACTGGAGCTCGCTCTGGCGCACGCTCTACTTCGTGGGCGCGTTCGTGCTCGAGGCCACCCTCATGGGCCTGGGCATGGCGCTCGTCCTGAACGAGCGCTTCGGCGGCCGGCCCCTCATGCGGAGCCTCCTCCTGATCCCCTGGTCGCTGTCGCGGGTGGTGGTGGGCCTGCTCTGGGTCGGCATCCTCGATTTCGAGTTCGGCGCGCTCAACGGCCTCCTGCACAACCTCGGCCTCATCGAGCGGTCCATCTCGTTCTTCAAGGACGGCTTCACCGCGCTCAACGTGCTCGTCACCGTCTACATGTGGAACCAGGCGCCCTTCGCCGCGCTGCTCTTCCTGGCCGGCATGCAGTCGGTGTCGGTGGACCTCTACAGCGCCGCCGAGGTGGATGGCGCCGGCTACTGGCAACGCTTCCGCTACGTGACCCTCCCCGCCATCCGGCCCATCATGTTCCTCGTCCTGGTCCTGGCCACCGTCAACGGGTTCCTGATGCTGGACCTGATCTACGTGCTGACCATGGGCGGGCCCGCGAACGAGACCACCACGATCTCGTGGCTGGGCTTCCAGACGGCGTTCGCCTTCTTCAAGTTCGGCCCGGGGACGGCGATCCTCTACACGCTGACCGCGCTCTGCCTGCTGGTGACGGTGGTCTACCAGCGGCTGATCCTCCACCGCTTCGAGCCCGAGGCCTGAGCCGGTGGCCGCGCCCATGCCGGATCTGAGCGATCGTGGTTATCGAGGTGGGCGGTACCGGGGCCGCCGGCGGGGGAGCCGGCTCGTGCTCTTCGGTCTGGTGCTCGGGATCAGCCTCTGGCTGATCGGGCCCTTCGTCTGGCTCTTCGTCACCAGCATCTCGTACCAGCGGAATCTCCTGGCCCGGCCGCTGGCCTTCATTCCCCCCGAGACGACGCTCGATAACTATCGAATGGTCCTGGGCCTGGTGCGCTTCCACGCCGAGGGGCAGGCGGCCAAGATCCTGCCCGCCATGCTCAACAGCCTGATCGTGGCCTCGCTGGTGACGGTGCTCAACCTGGTCGTCGGGACCACCGCCGGCTATGCCTATGCCCGGTTCCGCTTCCCGTGGAAGACGTTCTCGCTCTTCGCCCTGCTCTTCACGCGGATGCTTCCGACGGTAGTGCTCATCCCGGCCTTCTTCCTCATGCTCCGGGCGATGGGGCTCCAGAACACGCTCACCGGGCTCACCGTGGCGTACTGCTCGTTCACCCTGCCGTTCACGGTGTGGATCATGAAGGCATACTTCGAGACCGTGCCGGCGGAGCTCGACAAGAGCGCCCTCGTGGACGGCTGCAACCGGCTGCAGGCGTATTACAAGGTCGTGCTCCCCGTCTCCGGACCGGGGCTGGTGGCGGCGGGGGCCTTCACCTTCATGCTCTGCTGGAACGAGTTCATCGTCGCGCAGGTGCTCAATACCAAGCCGGGGACGACGACCCTGCCGCCGGTCATCGCGGGCATGAACGGGCAGATCAATATCGACTACTCGGTGATCGCCGCCTCCGGCTTCCTGGGCGCCTTACCCGCCGTGCTCCTCGTACTGATCTTCCAGAAATACATGGTGCAGGGGCTGACCGCCGGCTCCGTGAAGGGCTGAGGGTCGGCCCTTACCTCACCGCGGGCCGCAATAGAAGGTCGCGGTCCTGGATCCGTCCGAGTTGATCACGGTGTTCGACGTCATCGGCTGCGAGCCGTGCCGCTGGCAATACGCGCCGGCGGAGTTCGAGGCCTGCATCAGCTCGTGGTCCGTCCGGTAGGTATAGCTCTGCTGGGGATACGCCGGTCCCGGCGCCGGGGCGTTATACGCGGTCCGCATGCATTCGAAGACCACGGTCTTGCTGCCGTCGGAGTTGTTGGTGATGTTGGACGTGCGCGGGGAGGTCTGGTACTGGCCGCAGAACGTCGTCGCGTTCTGGTTGGCGGTCAGGAGCTCCCCGTCGGTCCGATAGTTATAGGTCACGCTGGGGTTGCTCGATTGCACCGGCAGCTGCGACGACGCCATCTGGCCACAGGAGGCCACGGCGCCCGCCGCCAGCACCACAAGGCTGATCCTACGGAAACGGCCAAAGGTCATGATCATCGGGAACACTCGCTTTCTCGGTCAGGGCCGACGGTGAATGGAATCCTCATCGAATGGAATCCTCATCGAGAGGAATTCCTTCACCGTCTACCCTACGTAACCGAGCGCGAGCTGCCTATTGGACCAAGGTCCACTCAGCTACATGCTCACCGCGTGCACTGGAAGGCCACCGTCCGGGACCCGTCCGGGTTGTTCGACACGCGAGATGTCATCGGCATCGAGCCGTTCTGGGCGCAGTAGGCGCTCGCGGTCTGGGACGCCTGCACCAGCTCCTGGTCCGTGCGATAGGAGTAGGTCAGGATGTTGGGATTGGGCGGCACCGGCGCGGGATAGGCGGCGGTGGTCCGCACGCATTCGAACACCACCGTCTTGCTGCCGTCCGAGTTGCTGGTGATGTTGTAGGTGCGCGGCGCGGTCGAATACTGGCTGCAGAACGTCGTCGCCTGCTGGTTGGCGTTGACCAGCTCCTGGTCGGTCCGGTAGTTATAGGTCACGCTCGGATTGGTCGCCTGCACCACCTGGGGCGACGAGGGCCCGGTCACCGTACAGGCAGCAAGAGATCCCGCCGCCAGCACCGCGATGCTCAGTGCTCGGAAATAGTGAAATCGTGTGTTCATTGGTTCGCCCTCCCTTTCTCGGCAAAGCCGAGTTGATTCGGATATGGTCATCACCTCCTTGTGCATCGACAGTGCCAGCGCAAAGCCACCGGCATTCTCGATATTTCCGGAGGGGCTCGTCGTTCCGTGGGGAGTTCTTGAACCCCTCGAGAGGTGACAGAGGGCCCACCCGGAACGAAGGGCGGTTGAACTTCGGTCACCAGTAGTTACGAGGAGGGGACGCCGGCCCCTTGAGTAGCCGGGACCGCCTTGATAGTCTGCGGGTGGTTGCGAGTCCACGATGGATCGCAGCCCCGCCCACCGGAGGGCTCGCGCTGGCGACGACGCTGTGGCGACTCACCTCTTTCATCACTGATTTCTCCAGAGAAGGAGACACACATGGCGAGCATTCCCGAACCGGGCGAGGGCACCAAGGGCGAGAGCGAGCGCGGCAGCTCCGGCCTCGAGGTGAACGAGGGGCGGCGGGACTTCCTCAGGGGCGCCATGGTGGCCGGAGGCGCGGCGGCGTCGTTCGCGACGGCCGGACTCTCCTCGGTGACGGCGGCCCAGGCGCAGCCCGGGATGGTGCCGGGAACCAAGAACCACTATTACGTTCCCGCGACCGACAAGACGGTGCACTGGGGGTACTTCAGCAAACTGCTCAAGCCCCAGGTCGAAGTGAGCTCCGGCGACTTCGTCACCATCGAGGTGCTCACGCATCACGCCAACGACGATGCCGAGCGGATGGTGAAGGGCGATGCCGGCGCGGAGAGCGTCTTTTACTGGGACCGGCAGCGCAAGGGGGTGGACCGCCGGGGCGCGGGCCCGATGAATCCGACGCTCTTCGGCCGGGGCGCGGGGGAGGGCCTCGGCGTCCACATCTGCACGGGGCCGGTCGCGGTCCGCGAGGCGGAGCCCGGAGACATCCTCGAGGTCCGGATCATCGATGTCCGGCCTCGGCCATGCGCCAATCCCCAGCACAGGGGCAAGAGTTTCGGCAGCAACGCCGCTGCCTGGTGGGGGTTCCATTACAAAGAGCTGCTGACGGATCCCAAGCCGCGTGAGGTGATCACCATCTACGAGGTCGACGCGAGCGGGGAACGGAACTGGGCGAAGGCCGTCTACAACTTTCACTGGACGCCGCAGACCGATCCCTTCGGCGTGGTGCACAAGACCATCGACTACCCCGGGGTTCCGGTGGACCATCGGACGGTGAAGGAGAACCTCGGGGTGCTCAAGAGCATCCGCATTCCGATCCGGCCCCACTTCGGCGTGCTCGGCCTGGCGCCCGCCGAGGCCGACATGGTGGACTCGATCCCCCCCAGCTACACCGGGGGCAATATCGACGACTGGCGCATCGGCAAGGGCGCCACGATGTACTACCCGGTGGCGGTCAAGGGGGGGTTGCTCTCGGCGGGAGACTCGCATGCCTCGCAGGGCGACTCCGAGCTCTGCGGCACCGCCATCGAGTGCTCGCTCACCGGCACCTTCCAGCTCATCGTGCACAAGCGCGACCGCCTGATGGGTACGGCGCTGGCGGGGCTCAACTATCCGCTGCTGGAGACGCAGGACGAGTGGGTCCTGCACGGGTTCAGCTATGCAAACTACCTCGCGGAGCTCGGAGCCGATGCGCAGAGCCAGATCTACAGCAAGTCCTCCATCGACCTGGCCATGCGCGATGCGTTCCGAAAGATGCGGCACTTTCTGATGACGACCAAGGGCTTGACCGAGGACGAAGCGATCTCGCTGATGTCGGTCGCGGTGGACTTCGGCGTGACGCAGGTGGTGGACGGCAACTGGGGCGTCCACGCCATCATCAAGAAGAGCTTGTTCGCCGGAGCTTAGGTCAAGACTTCCATGTTCATCCTGCTGCGACTGGTCATCAATGCGGTGGCGCTGCTGGTCACGGCCTGGATCATCCCCGGCATCTATCTCGGCGCCGCCGGCCCCCACCCGACCCAGCACGACTGGGTCACGCTGCTGGTCGTCGCGCTGATCTTCGGCCTGATCAACACCATCATCCGCCCCATCGTGCTCCTGCTGTCGCTGCCGCTCACGATCCTCACCCTGGGCCTGTTCCTCTTCGTCATCAACGCCTTCATGCTGCTCATCACGAGCTGGATCGCCCAGGGGATGGGACTGGGGTTCCGGGTGGATGGATTCTTCCCGGCGCTGCTCGGCTCACTCATCATCTCGGTGGTCAGCTTCGTCCTGAGCCGCGCGCTCAGCAAGTCCCGCGCGGACCGGTAGCGAAGGGGACGAGGGCGCACTCTTGCCTTGAAGCGGCCGACGGGATAGCTTGAGGCGGTCGCGCGATTGTCTTATCCCTCAGAGGAGTGATTGAATGGCGAACTCGGCGGGTTACCACGAATCGGAAAGCAAGCTGCGCCCGGAGACGCAGGACAATCACCGGGCGCTCACGTCCATGCAGGAAGAGCTGGAGGCGGCGGACTGGTACGATCAGCGCGTCGACGCGGCGACGGACCAGGATCTGAAAGACATCCTCGGCCACAACCGCGACGAGGAGAAGGAGCACTTCGCGATGCTGCTCGAGTGGTTCCGGCGGCGTGACGCCAAGATGGACGCCCACCTCAAGGAATATCTCTTCACCACCGGCTCGCTGATCGCGCGGGAGAAGGCGGGCAAGGGCGGGGAGGGCGCCGACGCGGAGGGCGGCGGCTCGCTCGGCATCGGCAGCCTCAAGGGGGGGCGGAGCCTGTGAACAATCTCAGGCGAGAGCTCGCGCCCATCTCGAGCGCGGCGTGGAAGGAGATCGACGACGAGGCCACGCGCGTCCTCAAGCTGAAGCTGGCCGGCCGGAAGCTCGTGGACTTCAACGGGCCGCGGGGCCCCGCCGAGGCGGCGGTGAGCACCGGACGCCGGGAGCCGCTGAGCCGGCCGCCGGCGGCGGGAGTCGAGGCGACCCGGCGCCAGGTGCTGCCCCTCATCGAGCTGCGCTCGTACTTCGAGCTGTCGCGCGACGAGCTGGACGCGGTCGAGCAGGGCGCGAAGGATCCCGAGCTCCAGCCCCTGATCGACGCCGCCGCGCAGATCGCCTTGGCCGAGGACACCGCCATCTTCCACGGTTACGCGGCGGGCGGGATCAAGGGCATCGACCAGGCGTCCTCCCATCCCATCCTCCCGATTCCCGACGACTTCCAGGAGTATCCGCACAGCATCGCGGAGGCGACGCGGCTCCTGCGCCTGGCCGGCGTGGACGGGCCTTACGCCATCGCCATGGGACCGCGCTACTACACGGGGCTCACCCAGGCGGTGGGCGACGGCGGCTATCCGGTGCTCAACGTGGTGCGGAAGCTGGTGGACGGCCCGCTCGTCTGGGCGCCGGCCGTGAACGGCGCGGTGGTGCTGAGCCTGCGCGGGGGCGATTTCGAGCTCACCGTCGGCCGCGATCTGTCGATCGGCTACCAGAGCCACACCGACAAGACGGTGCGGCTCTACCTGATCGAGAGCATGGCGTTCCGCGTGCTCGCGGCCGAGGCCGCGGTGGCGCTGGCTCACAAGGAGAGCAAGAGCACCCGCAAGAGCTGAGCGTCAACGGACGAAGTCCATGAGGGCGGGCATCACCGCCGCCGGCGCCTCGTCCATCAACCAGTGCC
>Ga0134127_10002046_pt1 | contig 14718 bp, 9 predicted proteins | sample KB31753_FD_96459 | JGI IMG/M metagenome (GOLD analysis project Ga0134127, IMG submission 96459) | Terrestrial soil microbial communities with excess Nitrogen fertilizer from Kellogg Biological Station, Michigan, USA - KB3-175-3 | ecosystem: Environmental > Terrestrial > Soil > Unclassified ...
CACCGATCTGGTTCTCGATTACATCACTCGCGCAAAGGCAATCGGCGCGGACCTTGTTGCGTTCCCCGAGCTGGCGCTCACAGGTTATCCTCCCGAAGACCTCCTGCTTAAACCACACTTTGTGCGCGACAATCTCGAAGCGCTCGAAAGAGTGATTGCTTCAACGCGCGACGTCATAGTGGTGGTTGGATTCGTAGATACCGATGGTTCGGACATCTACAACGCCGCTGCGGTGATCGCCGACGGAAAGCTCGTCGATTCATATCACAAGAACTTCCTGCCCAACTACGGCGTGTTTGACGAAGAGCGTTACTTTCAACGGGGCTCCAGCTGCCCGGTGTTTTCGTTAGGCAAGGCGCGTATCGGGCTGAACATCTGCGAAGACATCTGGTACCCGGGCGGTCCAACCAAGATGCAGGCGCTCGTGGGTGATGCACATCTGATCATCAATATCTCATCCTCTCCGTATCACGCACGCAAGATACTCGATCGTGAGCGTATGCTGTGCACGAGAGCCGAGGACAACGCGGTCGCGCTCGCGTACTGCAACATGTTCGGCGGCCAGGATGAATTGGTTTTCGACGGCAACAGCGTAATCATCGATGAAGGGGGAGTCATCATCGCGCGCGGCCGCGCCTTTGCAGAAGACCTCGTGGTCGGCGACATCAATATCGAGCAAGTCTTCTCGGAGCGGTTGCACGATCCGCGCCGGCGGCGCGAGAAGCTGAAGGTCGACCCCGACGGCTCGCTCTATTCGCTGGATATCCGGGAAGGAGTGCAGCGTTCGGGAGAGAGGCCCCGGCTCAAGGGTCGCGTTGAAGGTCGACTCGATGACATCCCGGAGATATACAGCGCCCTGGTCACCGGCACGCGCGACTATGTACGGAAAAACGGCTTCGATAAGGTCTATCTTGGATTGTCGGGCGGAGTCGATTCGGCGTTGACCGCGGTGATTGCCGTCGATTCGATCGGCGCCGAGGGCGTAAACGCAGTCTATATGCCGACACGCTACTCGGCATCCGAATCGGGCCGTGATGCGCGGCAGTTGGCCGAGAATCTGGGCATCCATTTTCAAATAGTCGAGATCGAGGAGACCTTCAGGGATTATTTGAGGATGATGGCGCCGGCGTTCAACGGATTGCCGGAAGACACTACCGAAGAGAATCTACAGGCGCGCATTCGTGGAAACATTCTTATGGCGCTCTCAAACAAGTTTCGGGGATTGGTGCTGTCGACCGGCAACAAGAGCGAAATGAGTGTTGGTTACGCGACGCTGTATGGGGATATGGCTGGCGGCTTCTCGCTGTTGAAAGATGTTCCCAAGACGATTGTGTACGAGCTGGCTGAGTTTGTTAACAGGCGTGGCACATCGCCGGTAATTCCGCCGTACATTATCACTCGCGCACCCTCAGCGGAGCTGAGAGCCAATCAGACCGATCAGGACACGCTGCCGCCGTATTCGATGCTCGACGGTATTCTCGAGGCGTATATCGAGAAGGACATGAGCGCGGAAGCGATCATCGAATCCGGGTTTCCCGCCGAGACTGTGCGTTGGGTAGTGAATCGAGTTGATTCCGCCGAATACAAGCGCCGTCAATCGCCTCCGGGCATCAAGATAACTTCACGCGCATTCGGGCGCGACCGCCGCATGCCGATAACCAACAAGTATCACAATTGACTCCCTGGGAGCGCAGGCATCCTGCCTGCTGCCTGTCATGGTCGGTTTTAGCGAGTTGTTATTCGTTCGGAATTGGTGACTGCTCGGCCTTTCTCGGAAACACCATTCTCCTGCGGATCGCCCGCCACAGGACCCACGCGGGCAAACCGAAGAAGATGGTTATCGGAACCAGCACGATTACAGTCTGGATGACAAACAAAACGATCGACACAGCCGTATCAACCGCGTCACCGAATGCCTGCTTTATGGTTGTGCCGAAGCCGGAGGTCGTTGAGGCTATTATCGGTTGTGGCATTTGAAGCGTTGTAGTGATCGTGGACAGCGCTGCCTGGTTCTCCAGAAAGCGCCGACGGCCCTCGAGACGCTCGATCTCGGTTCGAACATCGGCTAGCTGAGTCTGAACGTCAAGCGCATCTTCAACCTTTCGGGCTTGCTTCATTATGTCGAGAAACTGCCCCTCAAGGGCTTTCTTGTTTCGAAGCCGTGCTTCGACATCGAGATATTCTTCCGATACATCCTGGCCGCTGATTTTCTCTTGAACGACTCGCTCTCCGGCATTTCTTATTTGCTCGAGCGCTGAAGCAAACTGCGAAGCGGGGACTCGCGCGACAACAGTGACACTCTGGGTCACTTTTCCGCCGGCAGAAGCCGGGTTCTGTTTGAACTCTGAGGTGACCACGAAACCGCCGTGCGATTCAGCCGCAGCCGTGATCTTGCGCAACCCTTCGGTTGGCGATTCGGTTTCGAGAGTGAGCTCGCCGTTGCGAATGATCTTACGATCGATCGATTCGGTCGCCGCATATGCTGTGCTTATTGAGGCTAGTGACACTGCACTCGCGTCATCCGTGACGGAGGCTGTATCCCCCGAGCTTTGGTAACGACTGGCAGACTCGATTCTCGACGACTGCGCGTTCCGGCCGCCGCCACCGCCACCACTTCGTGACTCCTGGGCCGTCATTGGTTCGGCAGTCGCGGGTGTGTCACGCTTACTGCTTTCGTTTACTCGCGAATTACAAGCGATCGAAAACACGGCTACCAACGCGAATAGAAACCAGATTCGTAGACTCATGCTATTCACCTCATCGACGTTAGAACCCAGGGCTGGATGGGAAGTTCCAAAAGGTTATGCGGGCTGGCAACGCTCACGATAAGATCGCCTGGCCGACCAAAGTTTGCGCCATTTGATCTAAAAAAACGCTGGTGGGAAGTAGTAAAGAAAAGGCGCGACGATGCCCTTATAGAGCCTCCCCGCGCCGAAAGAAGGTGCTTCTGCTCGTTAAGGCTTCTCGACGATATCCGCCTTCAGCGTAGTCAACGCGCCGGCTACTTCCTTCTGCTCTCTCTCGGGAACCTTGAACTTCGTCATCGTAGCTACAAGATGTTTGACGGCAATGTTCCAGTCCTCTTCGGTGATGCCCATCCCCTTGTGCGCAGTCTTCATATCACGGCCGATATAGACACAGGGCCCGCCGGTTGCAGCGCAGAGTTGATCGAGCACCAGCTGACGGATACGCATCTTTGAGTTATCGCTGGCGCCAACAAAGAAGCGTCCGAGAGTCTTATCGGTAGCGAGACGGCCGATGAAATCATCGGTCACCGCGGCCAACGCATCGTAACCGCCGAGCCGCTTGTAGAGCGAATCGCTATTCTGAGCCGCAACACTTGAACCGAACATCAGGCCAGACAATAGAACTCCAATTGCCATCGAAAGGCTTAACAAGTAATTCTTCCTCACGGTTTCCTCCTATGAGATTCCGACAAACGTCAGTTTGTCGCGTTATGGTTTAGGGATCTGGAAAATTCACGACACAAAACAGTCGAAAACGCGTAAATGGATCCGCTCAACACGGCCAGTAACATCTCGAAACAGTCGACATGTCGCGAACCCATCGAGCCTGACCGCCCTCTTGAATTGGGTGCCACCGGTGATTACGTAGCTGAACGCTGAATTGGATTGATCAAGGAATGAGGAGGGGGCGCAGGAAGTGGACAGCTTCCCGCGCCTCCTTTTGAGCCTCTAGACTCTCAGGCGAAAGTCATGTTTGGCAGGATTGAGGCTCAATCCCTCAACGCGAAGAGGGATTAGGTCTTCGCATTTCGGGGTACTCACTGGCGGGCCGGAAGGAGGCCAGCCAAAACCGGCGGTTAGGTTGCTTGAGCGGTAGGAACCGCCGTGTATGAATCCAAATGCCAGACGGGCCCTTCCGGCCCATCTCTTTATCCGACTTTAGTAATGTCTTCCCCTCTACATGAATAAGACGCAAAGAGGATTTCGTTACTTTCAAAAAAAATTGAAAAAAAAATTGACAGGAAGCTGAAACGGAAAGGGGGGATGTTACAGATCTTCTGCCGCACCTCTCTAATAGGCACGGACAAACGGCAGCTCACTTAGTGTTTTGGGACCTTTGCTGATCAGCGACGCCGCGTCCCGAGCAACACCCAACTGAAGTTGGGGTTAATTCAATCAGGAGGGTCTTCATTAACACCTCACTTCAGTGAGGTGTTCCGGCGCTGGCGCGTCCCGAGCAACACCCAACTGAAGTTGGGTGTTAATCCAATTCCATCGGGGTTGCTTCAATTGTCTTTCCAGTCCGGAATCCGTCCGGGAGTCCAGGGCGCGCCCGCGGACTCCATAGCCTTTTCAAGCCTGGCCAGATCGCCTTCGATGAGCGGACGAAGCCTGTTCAGCACTGTCTCGAACTCCTGGGCGGCAGCGGCATAGTGGTCCTTTTGCGTCTGAGTTGGGGCGGATGTCGACATACGCTGGTCGGAAACGATCGTGTTGACCCGTTCGGAGATCGAAGGAGGGAGTATTTCCTGACGCTGGCGAAGAGCGTTATCGCCTCGAAGCGCCCGCAGCAACTCGTTGTTCCGCTTTTCGATCGAGGCCGCGTCTTCCATGAGCTTCGCTTCAGCTGCGGGTGTCTCGTGCAGCGCGCGCTTGATTTGACCAAGCCGAGTTCTCAACTGGTTCGCCGTTTCAACAGCCCCCGAAACAGCTCGCTGCAACCGCGCGACCTTTTGCTGGAATTCCACAAGCGCGGCGCGATCCGGTCCGGACATCGCGGCCTGCCCTTCCACATACACTGTGAATTCCTGCGGAGCTGAAAGCTTGCTGATCGCGCCGTTCACTCGTTTCGCAAACGATACTGAGTACTTGCCCGGCATCACCAGGGGCCCTCCCGGCGGTTCCGCAAAGGGATCTTCCTCACCATCGGCGGGTCTGGGAGGAGCGAGAGTGGGAGCGGGGTAGCGCAGGTCCCAACTGACCCGATTGATTCCCGATGAGAGTGGCGCAGTGAGCCGGCGTATGACTCGACCCGATGCATCGGAAATCGTGACTATTATGGCCGGAGCCTCTTCTTCTTCTTCGGCGCTCAGGTCGGCAAGCGCGGGGTAGGGAAGCGGCGTGCCTTTTCGGTCAGCCTCCTTCTCGGCTTCCTGGCGGATCTGCTTTCTCGTTTTCGGGGACTCTTTCAGGTAATAAGTAAACGTCGCGCCGAAGCTTGGATTCTCGGCGGTGAAAAACGCCTCTCCTTGAAAAGCCTTTCCGCGGCCGCCAAGTGGTTGAGACTGGATATACATCATCGCGTCTTTTACCGGAAACAGCGCGGCTTCCTGATTCAGCATTTCGGGCTTGAGCGCCCGAAGCGACGTGTAGTTGTCCAGAATGTAGATACTGCGTCCGAAGGTTCCAACTACCAGGTCGTTCTCCCGCTTCTGAATAGCCAGGTCACGCACGGCGATGACGGGCATTCCGCCTTTCAGTTGTATCCACTTCTGCCCACCGTCGATTGTGAAAAACAGACCGAACTCCGTGCCGATGAATAACAGATTCGGATTGACATGATCTTCGGCGATTGCCAACACCGGTCCGTTCGCTGGGAGATTGCTCTTGATCGAACTCCACGACTTGCCGCGATCGGTGCTTTTCAGCAAGTACGGCGCGAAGTCGCTTCGTTTGTGATTCTCGAAAGCAGCGTATACGGTATCCGCCTCGTGTTGAGATGCTGCGATTCGGCTCACATAAGTCATATCCGGCACGCCAGGGAAGCTGTCAATCTTTCGCCAATTCTTCCCTGCATCTTCGGTGACTTGAATCAAGCCGTCGTCGGTGCCGACATAAATCAGCCCGTCTTTCTTTGGTGACTCCGCCAGCGCTGATGCATTTCCGAACGGGTCAGTCGACGCGTGCTTTGCTACCGCGTCCGGTCCCCAGATCTTACCCATCACCGGGAGCTTGTTTCGATCTAAACCGCGCGACAGCTCACCGCTGATCAGTTTCCAGGAGTCTCCTCGGTCATCGCTGCGAAACAGCTTATTGGCGGCGAAATAGAGCCTCGTGTGTGAATGCGGACTTATGATGAACGGTGAATCCCAGTTGAAGCGCAGCCCCGCATCACCCTTTCCCTCTCCGGGTTGAATTCCCATTCGCTCGCCGGTGCGCTTGTCAACGCGTACGAGCGCGCCGTACTGCAGCTCCGAGTAAAGGATGTTTGGATCCTCCGGGTCGACTTGAGTCCGAAAACCGTCGCCGCCCTGCGTTACGAACCAGTCCGAGTTCACGATTCCCGATGCGCTGCGGGTTCGAGCCGGTCCGCCAACACTGAAGTTGTCCTGCATCCCGCCGTAGACGTTGTAGAACGGGGTCGAGTTATCCACCGTCACGTCGTAGAACTGGCCAATCGGCATGTTGGATTTAAAATGCCAGTTCGAACCGCGGTCGTAACTCTCGTAAACGCCGCCGTCGCAGCCAACCAGATAGTGCCGGGTGTTATTCGGATCGATCCAAATGACGTGATTGTCGACGTGCTTGGATTTCTCACCCAATCTTCGGATGGTGCGGCCGCCGTCGTCCGAAACCATCACGAACACATTCATCACATAGATTCGATCCACCTCTTTGGGATCGGCGGTAATCTGAGAGTAATACATTGCGGTTGTATCGTAGGGATTGCGTCTTTCCCAACTGCCGCCGCGATCAGAGGAGCGAAAGATACCGCCTCTTCCGTCTGCGGCTTCAATCGTCGCATAGAGTACGTCGGTGTCGACAGGTGAGATCGCAAGGCCGATTCGGCCCATCTCAACGTTGGGAAGCCCGGCGCGCAGCTTGGTCCACGTCGCGCCCGCATCGGTCGATTTGTGGATTGCGCTTTCGGGGCCGCCGTTGATAAACGTCCACACGTGCCTTCGGCGCTGATATGAAGCCGCGTAAAGAGTGTCGGGATTGTTAGGATCGATTACGACATCGGTTACGCCTGTGTTCTCGCTGATCGAAAGGATGTTTTTCCATGTTTTGCCGCCGTCAGCTGTTTTGAATAAACCGCGATCACCGCCAGGTCCCCACAGCGGGCCTTGTGCCGCGACGTAGACGGTGTCGGAGTTGCGGGGATCGATGGCTATTCGACCGATGCGTTCCGAGGCCTTCAATCCGACATTCTTCCAGGTCCTGCCACCGTCGTCCGAGCGATAAACGCCGTCGCCGTAGGAGACGCTGCGCTGGCTGTTGTTCTCACCGGATCCGACCCACACTGTGAGCGGGTTCTTCGGATCGAGCACAACCGTTCCAATCGAATACGAGCCTTCGTTGTCGAAGACCGGAAGCCAGGTTGTTCCCGCGTTCGTAGTTTTCCAAACGCCGCCGGACGCGACTCCGACAAAGTATCGGCTGTGATCGGTGGGATCTACCGCGATGCTGCAGACGCGACCGGAGGTGAACGCAGGCCCGATGGAGCGTAGCCGGAGTCCGGCGAAGGTGCCCGCCGACATCGGGTCCGCTGGTCTTCGAGGCTCCTCCCGTTTGGGTTCCTCTTTAGGCTTTGCCTGGTCGCTTGTGTTTTGCTGTTGCCCGGCCTGGTCTTGCTGAGCACTTTCGAGTCTTTCCCTCAAGGTGAAGGCTGAAAACGGTGCAGGCATCAAGACATCGATCAGACTAATGACAAGAAGAATTCGGATGATTCTCACAAGCGCAGTCCTCCAGTGAAGAAATGTAGGCGGTGGCCGTAGCTAGGAAGCCGCGATCCCGGTTCATTGCCGCGAGCGGTAGCGATCGCGATCGCTGAGGCGCAAGGTCGCGCTCACTACCGCATGCGGTGACGATCGAAAGCTGAACAGCGAGGCGTCAGCTCTAAGGCAGCCGTTCGAATGTAAACTCGACGCCCGGACTCGCTGCTGGCTTGAGCGTGAGCGTTTTACCTGCGAGCTTGTACTCCCACTTTGTTGTCGTACCCATCGACCCCGGATTGGCCTGCGCCGTTTGTTGGAGGCTGATTGTGTTGCCCTGCACCTCGAATGTGCCGCAGGTCGCAGCCAAACCTTGATAAGCGGCGACAATTTTCTTGGTGCGCTCATCCTGAGGTTCACTCTGCTCCCAGGTTTGGCGTCCGACGTTCGCTTTGACGAAGGCCATGTACTTTCCATGAACAACGATCATGCCTTTGGCTTCGGCGTCCGTCTGGCCGCCGCCCTGGAACTTCAGACCAACGAATTTGTAAGCGCCCTCCAGCTTGGGATCGGCGGCCAATGAATTCGCCGCCGAGAAGAGAACAGCCAAAAGAACAAGTGCTGCTTTGAGTTTCATAGAGTCCTCCTATTAAAGGTAAATCGAGTCCGGCATGATACCGTCAGGCTCGCGATTCTATCAACCAAACCTCGTATCATGCCTTGGCGAGCACCCACCCGCCCTATATCATCAACGCCGTGGTCAGCTAGAATAGAGTTATGAGAGAGGATAGAGTAGCAATTCTTGTCGACGACATGTTTTTCACCGCGAAGATTAACGCCGCCGCGGCCGAATGCGAGCGCCGAACTGAGCGCATCAAATCGCGCGAGCAACTCGAAGGCCTGGCCGCAAACCCGCCCGCGCTGGTGATCATCGACCTCAATTCTGATCGGCTGGATCCGTTGAAGGCGATCGAATACTTGAAATCGAGCGTTGAGCTGAGCAAGGTGCCAGTCGTGAGCTTCGTCTCGCATGTGCAGACGGACCTCATCCGTGGGGCTCAAGCTGCGGGTTGTGATCACGTGTTGCCTCGGTCAGCGTTCACCCAGATGCTGCCTCAGATAGTCGCGGGTAACCTCACGTCGATTCGTGTGAAGGCATAGTAGTTCCAGGGTTCCGAAATCCGGAAATAAAAAGAATTAAAGCCGCTGCCAAGCAACGCAGGCCGGTGGGTTGGGTTCTAAGGACACTCTACAGGTCGGAAGATGCCGGGTACGCGGGCCATTTGCTAATAAGTTGTGAGAAGATTCGAGACAATGAATCAGGTGAGCACGACAGTGAGTAGTTATTGCTTCGACGACTTTTATCTGGACGCCGGCAACAGGCAGCTTTCGCGCGGCGGCGAGCCCGTCGCGCTGAGCTCGAAGTATTTCGACGTGTTGCTGTTGCTTGTCAGGCGTCGCGGTCAGTTGGTTGAAAAGCACAGGATCTTTGACGAGGTATGGGAGGGCGTGTTCGTCACCGATGCGGCGCTGACCCAGTGTATCAAGGACATTCGAAGGCAGCTCGGCGACGATGCTTCGAGTCCCCGCTACATCAAGACCGTGCCCAAGCACGGTTATGTGTTCATCGGGAATGTAGTTGAGGCCCAGGACGGCAGGGCTCGCGTGGCCGATGCGCCAGTGGATCGGGGGCTGGCCGACGTGGCACCAGCGGTAGCGCCCTCGGTGACCAGACCATACAAGTTTCTGGATTACTATACTGAACGGGATGCCAGTCTGTTCTTCGGCCGCGAACAGGAAGTCGAAGCGATTTGCTCTCAGATTCTCGCGCGGCGCGCATTTATTCTGCATGGCCGATCGGGTGTCGGTAAGAGCTCGATACTGCGCGCGGGGTTGATGCCGAGGCTCAAAGCGCAGGGCCATCTCGTGTTTGTAATCCGCAGTTTCACCGATCCGGTCCATCAAATGGTGAACGCGCTCTCGCAGGTTTTCCCAGTCGCGGAGAGGCAACCCGCTCCCGATCAGCTTACGCAGTTGATGCAATTGATCAGGCGAATCGACGACGACCGTTATCTGATCTTCTTCATGGATCAGTTCGAAGAGTTCTTCCTGCTGCTTTCGCAGGAGGCGCGATCAAGTTTTCTGGCCGCGGCCCGCGAGCTATCCAGCGGCGACTTACCGGTGCGGCTCGTCTTCGCGTTGCGGGAAGATCTTCTGGCGGAAATGAGCCAGCTAAAATCCGCGATTCCCGAGATCTTTCATCACGAGTACAGGCTCAAGCGCCTGCAACGCGCACAAGCGGAGCTGGCGATTACAGGGCCCGCGCGAGCAGTTGGCTGCCGTCATGAGCCCCAGCTGGTTGCTCGTTTGTTGGCTGACATCGGAGACGCCGGGGGCGTCGACCCGCCGCAGCTGCAGATTGTCTGTGACAACCTGTACGACTCGCGGGACGAGAATGGTTTGATCACCCTCGAAGCATATGAGCAATTGGGCGGCGCGTCTCGAATACTGGCCGGATATCTCGAGCGCGTCCTCCGCCGCTTCAGCGCCGAGGACTTGATAGCCACCAAACGGATTCTCACTGCGTTGATCTCCGCCGACGGGCAACGCCTGGTCTTGACCGCGGCGGACCTCGAAGCGCGAATCGGAAGGCGTCACGGCGATGATCCTCCAGGAGATTCGTTGATCGAGGAACTTGTCGCGGCCCGAATCCTGCGGCTTCGCAGGCAGGATGGCTCGGTATGGATCGAGCTCGCGCATGATTTCCTGACTCCTGAAGTTTCGCGGTGGCTCACAGCTGACGAGGTGGCTCTGAAGCGTGCGCGCGGAGTCGTCGAGCGCGCGATGGAGAACCATCAAGCGCACGGTCTGTTGATCGATGCCGACGCTGTCGATCTGGTGATGCCCTTTGGCGAGCAGCTCGGGCTGACTGCCGAGGAAGCGGATCTGTTGCTTACCAGCGCGTTGAGCCGCGGCCGCGCCGCTCCAGCCTGGCTGATTGAGTCGTCGCCGAGGAATACCGAGTTGATCGTCGAGGCAGGCGAGCACGCCGATTCGGAGGTGCGGCTCAGCGCCATCGAAGCAGCTGCGTCGCTTCGCACGCCCGAGACCCGAGAGCTGCTGCGAAGGCTGGCTCTCTGGGATAAGGACCTGTTGGTTCGCAAGTGTGCCAGCATTGCGCTGGCCGGGTGGATCGGGACGGCGGTTGAGGATGAGCTGTCGGACGGACACGAGGGTGCTCACGCGGGTCTCATTCGGCGGGCAATCAGCCTTGCGATGGTTCGCGATCATAACAAACGGCTGGTGCGGCTCTCTCATCTTTCGATACCCGTGAGCTTACTGGTTGTGGCCGGCCTGATGTGGGTCCGGGTGCGACGAGACGTGGCGGAGATCGTCCGGAGCGGGATTGGGGGTATGTTGGGCGGCGCCGTGTCGGGTGTCGCGGGTGGAGTGATTCTCGGCACCGGGCTTGGGATCGTTCGCGATTCGAGGACGTTCGAAGCAGCCAACCTTGTGCTTGTGCTCTCCGCAATGGGGTTTTTCATCGGAGCTATCGGCGGGCTGGGCGTAAGTTTCGGGATGATCTCCGCGGTGCACATCGCGTATCGTCACAGCAAATGGTGGTCGGTGGTTGGCGGCGCGGCAGGCGGGGCGGTTGTCGGCGGCAGCACGAAGTTGCTCGGCGTAGACACCGTCAGAACGCTTTTTGGCCAGAGTCCTACTGGGATCACCGGCGCATTCGAAGGCGCGGTAATCGGCGCCAGCTTATCGCTTGGTGTATTGCTTGCGGCTACGCTCATCCGGCGCTCGCGCCCGTGGCAACGAGTGTTGGCGGCGAGCCTCGGTGCAATGTGCGCGGGCGTGTTGCTGACGGTGATCGGCGGAAACCTTTTCAGCGCCAGCCTCGAGATCGTTGCCAAGCTGTTTGCGAATTCACAGATCAGGATGGACCCGCTTGCGCCTTTGTTCGGCGAAGTCCATTTTGGTCAGACGACGCAGATCGTGATGGGAGCAATTGAAGGCTTGCTCTTCGGCGCGGGAGTCGCGGGTGGAATTGAGGCTTCGAGTCGCGTGCGTAGAAAAGCGTCAGTCGCAGACTAATACCGATGATCAGAACGAGCCATTCAGGTTATTAACTGTGCAGTCTGCGATACGAAGATGCAAGTATCAGGAGATCATTGAGCGATCGAATGCTCAAGCAGTCTCGTTCACGATTGGTATCAAAGGGATTGTAAAGAATCGGCAGCAGACCCGCCTCGCGAGCGCCTATCACGTCAACGGCATAAAGATCGCCAACATAAGCCGCGTGCTCCGGAGCAACCCGCGCGCGTTCGGTAGCCAGCAGGAAAATACCGGGATCGGGTTTTTCGATCCCGACGTTGAATGAGTCGATAAAGAAATCGAAATATCCGGTCAGTCCTGCCTGAGAGAACGCGCTTTCGATTCGGCCGTCGCTGTTCGAGACGACCCCGAGAATGTAGCCGCGGTTCCTTAGTTCTTCTAGTACCTGAGCAGTTCCTTTCTCTGTTTCTCTCCAAAGCATCTCCTGTCGAGCCAGGGTGTAGGCGCAGTCCACTGCATTGGTCAGCAATTCTTCGCCGACGCCTGCTTCAGGAAGCAGCGTCGTGTAGAACTCTCGCTTGAGCTGTTCTGTTGAGCCGGCGCCTGCGGCGACGAGGTCGGCCACGCGTGACATCGCAAGCCATTGGGCTCGGGGGAACCCTTCGAGAGAAATCTCAATACTGAGTTCTTCACGCAGGAGATCTCGAATTCGCAATGAGTCGAGATGCAGTAGAGTCCCACCTGCGTCGAAAAAGATTGCCTTGATGCCCTGAAGATCGCGTTTCATATTTCGTTGTACCGTAGACTGTCCAGTCTGCGGGTGTTCGAATCAAGCTGAACTCGACCGCAGACTGGACAGTCTACGGTACAGTGCCGGACAGTCTGCGCTCCATCTCCTAGCGACCCTTGAATTGACCCGGGCGTCGCTCCTTGACTGATTGAACTCCTTCGCGATGATCTTCAGTTTGAAAAAGCAGGCTCTGCTCTGCGTGTTCGTGATCGGTCTGGGCTCTCACGGCATCCGCGAGCCCGCGACGAAGGGTTGCTCGTGTGGATTGGACCGCAAGCGGCGCATTCTCCGCTATCTCACCCGCAAGCTTCGTCGCTTCCTCGCGCAGGCGATCAGGCGCGGCAAGCACATCGCCAAGCCCCCACGCGACGGCCTCTTCGCCGGTTATTCGCCTGCCGGTGTAGAACAACAAGCTGGCCCTCTGAATTCCAATGATTCGAGGCAGCGTGTAGGTCAGTCCGAATCCCGGATGTATGCCGAGCTTGACGAAGTTCGCGCCAAAGCGGGCATCGGTCGTCACGACTCGAAAGTCGGCAACTAACGCAAGCCCGAATCCTCCGCCAATCGCCGCTCCTTGAATCGCAGCCACGATTGGCTTACCGCATTCGAAGAGGCGGACGGCGTTCTGGTACAACCGGCTTGTGGTTGACGACACTTCGTTGCCCGCACCGGCGGCGGTTGAATGAAAGTCGGCGCCCGCGCAAAAGGATTTCCCTTCGGAAGCGAGCACGATAGCCCGGCAGTCGGGGTCTTTATGCATAGCCTCGAATGCGTCGGCGAGGCCCTGAATTAGCTGTGCGTCGAAATAATTGTGAGGCGGCCTCTGAATCTCGACCAGAGCGACGTGGCCGTCCAATCTAAGCGAGACATCACCGAAATTCAGTTCGATCATAGGTACTTAGTGGTCCGGTTGAACGCCTTTCGTTTTCTATTTTCTATTTGCGATTTTCTATTTCCTATTGTTTTTATTTCGGACGCTAAGTTCGACGGATTCCCCTAAATAGCAAATAGAGAATCTCAAATAGAAAATAGAAAATATGCCGAGCTATCTTTGTAGTTGAACGAGTTTAGTCGTTGGAATCGGTAGACCCTGCTCCTCCAACCTCCAAAAACACTCAGCCACGCCTTGTGGGCCTTCCATGCGGCCATCGTAGTCGCGGCACATTTGAGGGCGAGTCTCGTACACGCCGCAAACGTAATTAGTCGCCCCGCTCGGCGTTGTGATTTCTTTGAGCGCGTCGCAACGTTTTGGAATCGTGAAATAGTATTCCATGACACCTTTTTCTTCGAAGTAATCGATCTTCAAACCGTGAAGCTCCATCCAATGGATCTCGTCGCGAGCTTCGGCATCAACTTCGCCGCCGCAGAAGGTCATGGACATGCAGCACTTGCCGCAGATCAGGCACAGCTCTGATTTGCGCTTCGCGGATAGCCGTCTTTTCATGGATCTACCTCTCCGATGGAGCGATCAAACAAAGGCGAGTATACAGGATTCGATTCAGAGCAGGAACTTGCGTTGAACGAGGAAGCAAGTGGGAAGCGGCATCGAATCCCAGCAAAGTTGGTGGCTGGAGTTTAGAGATTTCGCGCTCGCAAAAGTTCAACACATAACTCGGTAACCGCGTAGCGGTGACCTCTCGATAGTTTGCAGTTTGGCGACTTCGCTGTTGGTGAACCGCGTAGCGGTGACCTCTCGATAGTTCGCATTGGGTTTGGCATATCTGGGCCGCGTAACGGTTACCGGTTGACCCTGTAAATCGATTCTGGACGTACGTGAGGTAACCGCTACGCGGCCCACAGACCCGGGCAAACCGCAAACTATCGATAGGACACCGCTACGCGGTTTCCCTTGTTGCGTCGTTGAACTTTACTGATTACTATCGAGAGGCAAACCGCTACGCTTCCTCTGCGCAATCCTATGCGGTGTGCGATATTCCCTGTTCGCTCCCTAATGCCGCTTGAGCCGCAGCCAGTCTCGCGATCGGGACTCGATATGGCGAGCACGATACATAACTCAGCCCCACCCGATGACAGAATCCCACCGACGAGGGCTCGCCCCCGTGTTCACCGCAGATGCCCACCTTCAAGTCGGGACGAGTCGCTCGTCCTCGCTCGGTCCCGATCTTCACCAATTCACCAACGCCAGCCTGATCCAGGACCTGAAAAGGATCTTCGGTGAATACGCGGTTCTCAATGTAGTTCAGCAAGAACTTCGGCGAGTCGTCACGCGAGATACCGTAAGTCG
>Ga0134127_10002052_pt1 | contig 14709 bp, 13 predicted proteins | sample KB31753_FD_96459 | JGI IMG/M metagenome (GOLD analysis project Ga0134127, IMG submission 96459) | Terrestrial soil microbial communities with excess Nitrogen fertilizer from Kellogg Biological Station, Michigan, USA - KB3-175-3 | ecosystem: Environmental > Terrestrial > Soil > Unclassified ...
TATCTCGCTCGACTTAACTTCGTTTGCTTTCCTGACCAACACTTAAGTTAGAACCCCACTTCAATAAGAACGTTCGCTGGAAATACTTACGAAACTGAGTCGCTCAAGAGTTTGCTTCCTTACAGGACCTTCATCATCAAAAACCAAAGTTCTTGAGTAAGTTATTGCAACATAATAGTATCCCCGCGCCATTTGACCGACCTCCGCGCACAGTTCAAAACCATTTGCTGAAAGCAGACAACAAAACTCCCGTGCCCCCTGAGTTTGAGGAACCTCAAAAACCGCTCTGGTTCAGGCTGGGAAAGTGGGCGCTCGTCCTCGGTTCCGCTTTGGCGATCTTGCTTGCGCCTCGGCCTGAGGGCATTACACCCAACTCCTGGCGGCTGTTCGCGATCTTTGTAGCGACAATCGTTGGTTCGATTGTTCGCCCGTTGCCCAGCGGCGCAGTCGTTCTCCTCGGCGTCGCCACAATCGCATTAACGGGCGTTCTTCCGGTTGACCAAGCGCTTGCAGGATATGCCGATCCGATAGTTTGGCTTGTTCTTGCGGCGTTCTTCATGTCGCGCGGAATGGTCAAGACCGGACTAGGTCGGCGCATCGCCTTTTGGTTTATTCGTGCGTTGGGTCGCCACTCTCTGGGACTCGGCTACGCCCTTGTCTCGACAGACATGGTCCTCGGCAGTGTGATTCCCTCAAATGCAGCCCGCTCAGGTGGCGTTGTTTTCCCGATAGCCAAGAGCCTGGCCGAAGCATACGAATCGAAGCCAGGGCCATCTGCAGGCCGGCTCGGCGCGTTTCTCATGACGCTCTTGTATCAGTGCGACGTCATCGTATGTGCGATGTTTCTTACAGGTCAGGCGTCGAATGTTCTGATTGCAAAGTTTGCAAGAGATGTCACAGGAATTGAATTGACCTACACGAGCTGGTTTGTTGCCGCAATCGTGCCGGGCATCGTGTCTCTGATTGCGTTTCCGCTAATTCTTTATCGAATCTTTCCCCCAGAGGTTAAGCACACCCCCGCTGCAGCGGAACTGGCCTCAAGCGAATTGAAACGAATGGGCCCAATGGCGCGCGGCGAGAAACTCATGCTCCTGGTTTTTTTGTTGGTTGCGGCCTTATGGATGACGACAGGCCTGCACTCGATCAACTACGCGGTAGTCGCGCTTGTCGGAATTTGTGTTCTCTTGTTGACCGGTGTTTTGAGTTGGAGCGATGTAATCAGCGAAACGGGGGCGTGGGATGTCTTTATCTGGTACGGCGGCCTCGTGAGGATGGCCGAAGCGCTCGGCGAAACTGGAATCACCAAGCGATTTGCTGAATCCGCCGCCGGCTTCACAAACGGGTGGATCTGGTGGGCCGCCCTCGGGTTGCTCCTGTTAGTTTATTTCTATGCACACTACGGGTTTGCAAGCATTACTGCGCATGCGACTGCGATGTATATTCCCTTTGTCACCGTGATTATCGCCGCTGGTGCGCCGCCGTACCTTGCGGTGCTTTCTCTGGCTTACTTTTCAAATCTGAGTGCCTCGCTGACTCACTACGGAACAACTCCGGCGCCGATCTATTTTGGCTCAGGGTATGTTGCGCAGCGCACATGGTGGAGGATCGGATTGATTGCCTCCCTAATTACGATCCCTATCTGGGTGATTTTCGGCTTCACCTGGTGGAGAATTCTAAAACTCTGGTAGGGAAGCCGGAAAAACGCATGGCAGGCTATTCAGAAACTCCTTTGATCAAGAAGCTCGGTATCAAACCCGAGAATCGAGTTGCACTCGTCAATGCGCCGAAAGGCTTCAAGCAGGAGCTCGGTCCGCTCCCGGCAAAGGCCAAATACAGGTCGAGTACGTCTGAAGCACTCGATTTCATTCTCGTCTTCGTTAAGTCTTTGCACGAATTGGCGAGTCAGTTCGCGCCTTTCGCAGTTAATCTCTCCAGAAATGGGATGATATGGGTTGCCTGGCCCAAGAAGAGTTCAGGCGTCGCTACCGATCTCTCGTTTGATAACGTTCAGCGCACAGGACTTGACGCAGGACTGGTGGACGTAAAGATCTGCGCAATAAACGAAATCTGGTCCGGCCTAAAATTTGTTTACCGACTAAAAGACCGCGTTCCTCGATAAGCATTAACAGTTTCCCACAGGCTTCTGTGGAAAACTGTGTGGAAATTTCGCTCAGTAATCCTACAAGGTTATTTGAACCTCACACTCAGACCATTTTGCACACGCGCGCGGCGAGACGCGAATGACTTTGTCATCAACACCTTGACCATTTCCGCGCTCGATTCGCTTTAGGCGAATCGTCGCAGTCGAGGTCACCCATACGTCGTGTTGCAACCATTCTTCATTTGATTGCAAACGAAACGTCATGAGAATGCGGTTAGCTTACAGTGATTGAATGTAAAGAAATTGCTGCATGATGATCACCAAGTGATCGCAGTGATCAATTCACTATGTACGACAGCAGAATTAGTTTCTACTAATGGTGGGACCAGTGATCGAGAACTCGTAGTTGTTGCGCGATACATACGGCGAACGGTTTGTATTAACGATCGGCGACTACAGTTTTGCCAATGAATTTCCATTTTGTTCCGCAACTACTGCATGTGTTGAGCGTGTCTGTTGAGGTAACTTTTGTCGGCAAGCGATCATCTATCTTGTCGTAAGAGAGTTGTTTGCATTTGCGATCAGTTGATCTAAAAACGCGCTCGCGCTCGAAATTTTGTTTGAACGAAATGTGTCGTCGAAATGAACAAAAAGTAGTTGCAAAAAAATCTTCGATGACTATAATGCGACTCCCTCGCTACAAGCGAATGATTGTCAGAAGCAAGTGAAGCGGCAACCGGTTGTTTGATTGTGTTGGCAGGTTAAGAAGTCCTTATAAATTTTTTATCGCAAGGCCCCCATGAACCTCCGACGCAGATCCAACCAGTTAGTGAAAACACACCTTCATGATTTGAAGTAAGCGCTGGCAATCCCAGGCGATTCTTCCCGTGAGACGGGCTCCTTCGCCGAACAATGACATAACCCTCAATCGGCTGACCGTAGATCCAGATCTTTCGGTCACGGGGAAGTTTTGTCTTCGCGAGTAATGCGCGAGAAATATTTCTGCCTGTGGAGCGCTAAATGAAAGTCAATCCCCAAGAAACCCCCGATCGAAAAGATTGTCCGATTTGTGCCCAATCGTTGCCTTTGTCTGAGTTTGGGATTTGCCGTGCGCGTAAAGATGGTCGAAATCTTTACTGCAAGAGTTGCATTCGTAAGAAGGTTACGGAGAGCCGGCAGGTCTTGCGAGAATACAAGTCAGCGCGAAAGCGTTACGTAACGGAGCAAACGCACGACACGCAGCCAAACGAGGCGTCAGCGCAAAGCATGTCTCGTTTACTCAGCAAACTTTCACCAATTGAGCGTGTCAGAGAAGCCATCAAGAAAAACGCTCGGACCCAAAAGGAAATAGCTCAGGAAACGAAGCTCGGGAAGGATGAAATTGGTGACGCCTTAGCGAACCTGTTGCTCTGGACACACGAAGTCCGCACAGAAGTTGTTGATAACACTCGGATGTATTTCATTAACGAAGTAACCGAGCCAATGATACAGCCCGAAACGCCGAGGATTCCTCGACGAAAGCCGGACGTACCCAGTTCGTTCAGCGCCTTGCAGGGTCTTATGCCGGGACGAAAGCCAGAGGGTGAGACAGAAAAGATTGGTGGTTGGGTGGCAGCCTAAACCTGGAGTTAAGGTTTTCGTCTAGTCCTGAAATGCCTCGAGCACCTCACGAGCATGCTCGTCGGGCTTCACCTTCTCGAAGATCTTCTTGATCTTGCCCTTCTCATCAATGAGAAAAGTGGTTCGTTTAATACCCATATAGGTTCGGCCCATAAACTTTTTCTCGCCCCAAGTGCCATAAGCGTCTGCAATTGAGTGATCGGTATCAGCCAGGAGTGTAAACGGCAGTTTGTACTTTTCGCGGAATTTCTTGTGGGCTGACTCCTTATCGGGGGAAACGCCCAGAATCCTGATGCCGCGTTTCTTGTACTCAGCAAACGCATCGCGGAACGAACAAGCCTCTTTGGTGCAGCCCGGGGTATCATCTTTTGGATAGAAATAGAGTACGACTTTTTCACCGCGCAGGTCCTTGAGCTTGACCGTGTTCCCATCAGCGTCGGTCGTTGTGAATGCGGGCGCAACACTTCCTTCTTTTGGCATCAATCTCTCCGGTTCGGTCGAAATGGAATTTGTTATTGGGCATTCTAAGCGGAGGTAGACATGCAGGCAAGAATCGCCGCAGCTAGCTTATGAAGAGGTTAACCAAGTCAAAGCATTGGATGGTGAAGCAGGAGCCGGAGACTTATTCCTGGGACGACTTTGTTCGCGATGGTCGAACCGACTGGACAGGAGTCAGAAACTACCAGGCGCGAAACAATCTCCGAGAAATGAAGAGCGGCGATCGCGTTTTGTTCTATCACTCGGGGAAAGATAAGGCTGTGGTGGGAATTGCCGAGGTAGCCAAGGCCGCTTATCCAGATCCCACTGCACCAGATCCGCAGTGGGTCGCCGTTGACCTAAAACCGGTGAAGGGTCTGGCGACGCCCGTACCACTCGCTGCGATTCGTTATGACAAGCGTCTTAGTGGCTTGCCGCTCATCCGGCAATCTCAACTTTCAGTAATGCCGTTAACAAAAGACGAGTTTGACGTGCTCGTGGGGCTCGGAAGTGCTGCGAAAAAGAAACGATAATTGTCTTCGAACTGGAGGGTGAGTTTATGTTTGAGCAAATTGACTACACGATGGTGATTGTTTCCGACATGACGAAGTCAGTGGAGTTTTATCGCGACAAGCTCGGCATTCCACTTAAGTTTGAGTCGCCTGAATGGACCGAGTTTCTCACGGGTTCGACCACGCTCGCTCTTCATGGAGGCGGAATCAAACAGGAAAGGCGCGGGGGCGCGGACAAGGACGCGGGCACATGTTCACTTGGTTTCAATGTCGACGACGTGGATAAGACGTTTGAAGAAATGAAGGCGAAGGGCGTTTTCTTTGTAATGCCGCCAACGCAGAGGGAAGGCGAGGGAATCAAGCTTGCGGTTTGCGTGGATCCCGACGGGCTCCCTATCTCATTTGCGCAGTTAATGAAGTAGCACAAGCTGTTTGCGTTATCAGGTCTATTTGAAGAGTCTCAGCTCACCACGTTGCTCCTCTGGAGTTTCCGGAAAGGCCACCGCCTCCAGTTGTGAATACTTTTTAAACAGCGGAGCAGGCGCCGGAACTTTTTCCTCACTAATTATCGACTTGATCTCCAGGGCGTTCACAACCGCTTTCCCCAAAAAGTGGTTGTTCGTAATCACATAGCTTTCCTTCGTTTGCTTCGCCACATCCTTGATCCTCGTAATCCAGGGATCCAGCTCATCGAGAGAATAGAGGTAATTGTAACGATCATCTCGCGGCGCCTGCTCTCGAAACCAGTTCTGGTAATTCCTTCCGTGCAATCGAACATAACCTATTGAAGAAGTTGTAAGAGCCGACGGTTTGATGGACTTATGAAACAATGGCTGGTCGATGTTGCAGATGCCCACACCACGCGTTTCCAGCTCTTCATAAATTCCCGTTGCATTCCAGGAAAGATGTCGCACTTCAAGCACGAGCGGGTAGTCCTGAAACTGTGTGATCAATTTCATCAAATACGCGCGTTCGTCGTCTGTATTTTTGAACGACCAGGGAAACTGCAATAGGAGCGCGCCCAGCTTCCCTGCTTCCGCGAGAGGATCCATCGCCTCACGAAATGCCTTTTCATCTTCGCCAGTCGCTTTGCCGCGCTCGTGCGTGAAAACCTTATGGAGCTTTGCGGTAAACGTAAATGTTGGGTTATCGGCAACACGTCTCGCCCACGATTTCGTAGTCGCCGGCGTGGGCGGGCGATAGAAGCTACTGTTGATCTCAATCGTATCGAAGAAACGCGCCAGATAGTTCAATGGATCAAACTTTGATCCAGGCTTCTGGGGATACACCACTCCCTCCCAGTCTTTATAGGACCAGCCGGCCGGGCCGATGTGGATGAGAGGTTTAGTGGGCATGAACGAATGAAGTCAAAGACTTGCCGGGCACCAGCAGGTCAAGACCTTCCATTTCTTGAATGCCTTCGGCACGCTCGAAGTTTCGCCCAATTAACAGCCAATCGGCAATCGGCAATCACCAATCGGCAATGGCTGAGGTTGCCTGTGGTATAACCCATTGATTATTCGATTCCATCCAACGAAGGAGGTGATCCCATGCGATTGACCGAAATGGTCTCGTGCTCCGGTTGAGCGGCTAAACTGCCGCCGAGCATTCTCGCTCAAGTCTTGAGCGGGCTACCAAAACAGCCTTTCGACAAAAACTTGATTGTCGGTTTTGAGACAGCCGACGACGCGGGTGTATACCGCCTTCGCGACGACCTCGGAATCGTACAAACGCTGGACTTCTTTACTCCAATCGTCGACGACCCTTTCGTCTACGGGCAAATTGCCGCGCTCAATTCCATCAACGACGTTTGGGCCATGGCCGGAACTCCGCTTACCGCAATGGCGATCACCTGCTTTCCAAAGGAGGGCGTAGATCCGTCGATCCTTGGCGAGATCATGCGCGGTGGTTTAGACATTCTGAACAAGAATGGCGTGACGCTGATAGGCGGCCACAGTGTCGACAATGAACAGATCATGTTTGGTTATTCGGTAACAGGCGTCATCCATCCGTCGAAAGTCGCCAAAAACTCAGGCGCGCGAGTGGGCGACGTCATCATTCTGACGAAACCGATTGGAACGGGAGTGATATCGACGGGAATAAAGTTTGAGAAGGCATCTCCGGAAGTTGCAGCCGCTTCAGTTGAGACGATGTTGACGCCCGGCAAACACGCGGCCGAAGCGATGCGAGAGTTTGGCGTCAAAGGCGCAACTGATGTTACCGGGTTTGCCTTGCTTGGCCATGCGTGGGAAATGGCGAAGGGGAGCAAGGTCACGATACTTATCGAACCGGGTAGCGTTCCCGTAATCGACGGGGCGTTGGAACTGGCGACCGCGGGAATCATGACCGGTGGCGATAAGACAAATCGGGAGTATGTCGGCGACGACGTTGAAATTGATCCAGCGTTGGACAAGAACCTGGTCAAGTTACTGTTCGATCCACAGACTGCCGGCGGGATGCTGATCGCTATCGCGAGTGACCAGGCTGAGGCGCTGCTGTCGCGTCTACACGGAAATTACCCGCGCGCAAGCGTTATTGGAAAGGTCACTGAAGCCGGTTCGAAATCAATCGTGGTCAGGTGATCTCTTTCGGCTTTGCCGACCGCCAGTGCGATGAGGCTGCCTCACCGGAAACTCTGCATCCGCAACTACGCGCGAGGCTGAGCCTCGCGCTTGTTCGTTCTAGCCATAACGTCGGTACGCCAAAGGCTTACCGCACTGGAGTGCAGCAAAGCCGCTTTAATGGATTCACAATGACTCTTTCGGAGCGGGTCGCGGAATTAAACGATTGCCGCGAGAACAAGCAGGGGCGTTACATCCTTTACTGGATGCAGATGTTCAAGCGGGTGCGCGATAACGACGCCCTGAACTTTGCAATCCAGCTCGCCAATGAAAGAGACCTGCCTCTAGTCGTTTACGAAGGCCTGAAGTTCTATTACCCCTGGGCCAACGATCGCATTCACACTTTCATTCTCGAAGGCGTTGCCGAGAAGCGTGCCGAGTTTGAACGCCGTGGGATTCGTTACCTCTTCTATCTACAAAGGAACGAAAACGATCCGCGCGACACGGTTTCCCGCCTGGCAGCCGACGCGGCCTTCCTCGTAACCGACGACTATCCCTGCTTCATCATTCCGGAACATAACAAGCGCATCGTCGAAAAGGTTGATATTCCGGTCTTCGCGGTGGATTCCAACGGCGTGATCCCGCTCAGCTGCTACACCAAAGAAGAATATGCGGCGTACACCATTCGTCCGAAGATACGAAAGCTTTTGCCGGACTACTTGAAGCGTTCGCGAACGCCGCGACTGAAACACAACTCCCTTGGCTTAAAAGTGGATTGTCCGGAAACTGAGGTGACAGAGACGAACATCCCTGATCTCGTAGCTCAATGTTGTATCGATCACACGGTCCCGGCGTCGCAACATTACAGAGGCGGGACGCTCGCCGCCCAAAAACGACTCGCTCACTTCGTTTCGCGAATTCTTCCGAAATACGACGAACTCCGAAACAAGCCTAACCTTGATGGCTCGTCACGCCTGAGTTCGTATCTGCATTTTGGCTTCATCTCGATTCAGGAAATCGCAGAGGCTGTCCAGAAAGCCAAAGCGCCGCGTGCGGCAAAGGATGCATTTCTTGAGGAAGCAATCGTAAGACGCGAGTTGTCGTTCAATTTCACACGCTTCAATCCGCATTACAACTCGATTGCGGCATTGCCTCCCTGGGTGCAGGAGACGATGCGTGAACATGCTGACGATCCGCGACCTGACTTGCTGAAACCGGAAAAGATCGAGGCGGCTGAGACGCCCGACGAACTCTGGAACGCCGCGCAGCGTGAGTTGCTGTTGAGCGGTGAGATTCACAACTATGTGCGAATGCTTTGGGGGAAGCGCGTGATCGAGTGGCAGCCGAGTTACGAGTCGGCGTTCGTCTTGCTCGAGCACTTAAACAACAAGTACGCGCTCGACGGACGCGATCCACATTCGTATGCCGGAATCCTGTGGTGTTTCGGCAAGCACGATCGCGCCTGGCAGGAGCGTCCCATTTTCGGCAAGTTGCGTTACATGACCTCGCAGAGTACTGGTCGGAAGTTTGACTCGGCGGCTTACATACGTTGGACAAAGACGTTGGGATGAGGTTGTACGGGCGTCACGGCGTTGTGGTCGCATGTGAGGCGCCGGCCTTCGATTTGCGCCACTCGCTCGAACGAATCACTGGCACCCGTCATTACGGCTTTGCCGCCGATGTTATTCAAGACTCTGGGACAAAGTCGTTGGGATGATTCGGGAGAGGACACCCCTACAGTTGCCGCTGCGTTGAGTTGCCGAGTATTCTTGAGACACTCAGGAGACAGAAGAAATGGCCTCAGTTGTTGAGTCAAGAACTCCGTCTATCAGTTCGATCTCGGACCTATTCCGCCAGGTGCGTGCGCGCACGATGCAGATCGTCGCGCCGCTCGAAGTGGAAGACTACGTTATTCAAACGGCTGAGTTCATGAGTCCGCCGCGTTGGCATATCGGACACACATCCTGGTTTTTCGAAACGCTCATCCAAAAGTTCAAACCCGGTTATGAAGTTTACTCGCCGCAGTTCCTCTACTATTTCAACTCCTACTACGAAGGATTTGGCGCGCGCATCGAGCGACCCAAGCGCGGCACGAAATCGCGTCCGACAGTCCAGGAGACCGTCGCGTATCGCAGCCGGATCGATGAGTTGATGTTGGAATTTCTAACGAGGCTGGAAGGTCATTCCCAGGCAGACACAATCCTCGCGCTTGTCAGACTCGGCCTAGAGCACGAGATGCAGCATCAGGAGCTGTTAGTTTACGACATCAAGCATTTGCTTTGTGATCAGTACAACGCAGCCGTTCAGTTGCCACCAGTCTCGGTTGGCAAGATTGAAGGAATGGCTGAGATCGAGGGCGGGTTGTTCTGGCTTGGATACGGCCAACCAGTCCAAAGTCCTGAGTCCAAAGTCCAAAGTCCCAGCAACGACTTTGCATTTGATAATGAGAAACCGGCGCATCAGGTCTTCCTCCAGAACTATGCACTCGATCGAGCACTCGTCAGCAACGGCGATTACCTGGAGTTCATGCGCTCCGGCGGTTATGACGATTATCGCTGGTGGTTCTCTGAAGGTTGGGAGACGGTTAATAAGGAGCAGTGGAAAGCGCCGCTGTATTGGGAGCATCACGATCGACAATGGATGATTCGCGATTTCAGCGGATTGCACGCAGCGGACGACAAAGCAAACGAGCCCGTGTCGCACGTGAGTTTCTTTGAAGCGTCTGCGTTTGCGAAGTGGGCCGGGAAGCGTTTGCCAACCGAAGCTGAGTGGGAGAAGGCGGCGCGCGGTCGGGGTGCGGAAGGAACCGAAAATGGATTGCGATTATTTCCCTGGGGGACTGAGTCAATAAGCAGCAATCGGGGGAACCTTCTCGAGAATAGTTACTGGGGCGTGACGCCAATCGGATCGTTTCCCGAAGGCGCGAGTCTGGATGGCTGTCATCAATTGATCGGAGATGTTTGGGAGTGGACGACTTCGGATTACGTGCCTTACCCCGGATTCAAATCCGAGTTTGATGAGTACAACGACAAGTGGTTTGTGAACCAGAAAGTGCTACGCGGCGGTTCATTCGCAACGCCGCAGATCCACATTCGTTCGACCTACCGAAACTTCTTCCATGCACACGAACGATGGATGGTATCAGGGTTCAGATGCGCGAAGGATCTTTAGGCCGCGGTTATTTCAGTGGTTCGAATTAGATGCCAAGAATCGCAGAACTAGCCTTTCTCTCTCTGGTTATGGTTCTTCCAATGCCGGAGTTTCAAAATCCCAGGAGGGTTCGCTCTGCCCGGAGTCGAGTCCCGAAAATCCTGTCATTTGAATCCTCGAGCTCCATAGTTCAATTGTGTCCCTTCGTTCCTAGCGGCGCGTGCTCTCCTACGGGCACACGGGTGACGCTCGAAGTTAAGGCAGGCGACCCAGAGAATGATCACCTCACTTATCGCTATTCGGTAAGCAAGGGTGCCATCGAAGGGAGTGGGCCAATTGTGCTTTGGGATTTGAAGGGAACTTTCGGAACGCAGACGGCAACGGTCGAAGTCACGGATCCACTAGGGGGAAAAGCGTCAGGTGTTCTTCGAGTTGATGCTGTGTCCTGTGGTGCCTGCGATCCGCCTTGCCCTACAGTGAACGTGACCTGCCCGACAAATGTACCTGAAGGTGAGATTGCAATTTTTGACACGAGGATCTCGGGAGGGGAACTTACACAGAAGCTTACTTATCTCTGGAGTCACTCCAATGGCGAACGCGTCGCCGGGCAAGAGGGCTCGAAGCTCAGAATCAGGGCAAGAGGTTTACCAGGGGATGTGATTACCGCCACGGTAAGAATTCTAGGATTTGATCCCGCATGTGGGCATCAAGCATCGTGCGAAACAAGAATTTCGAAACGCCCGTAACAGATGACCGGAATGTTGGTTTGCGAACGCCAGTGACCACAATTCTTAACGACATCGAAATCCGAGTGCTTGGTTCACTTGTCGAAAAACAAGTGACCACGCCCGAGTACTATCCCCTAACCCTCAACTCGCTCACGCTCGCCTGTAACCAAAAGAACAATCGCAATCCGGTAACGTCGTTCGACGAAGCGTCGGTGGCTAATGCCCTCGAAACCCTGCGCGAGAAGAACCTCACCTACGTCTTTCATGGCAGCACGAGTCGTGTGCCCAAGTACAAGCACGTGATGACTGAAGTGCTTCATCTGAATCCGCCTGAGCTGGCTGTGATGTGTGTATTGATGCTTCGCGGTACGCAGACACCCGGTGAACTGCGTAGCAACGGCACGAGGCTTTATGAGTTTTCCGGTCTCGAGGAGGTTGATGAAACCCTTAACGGCCTCATCACGCGAGAGCCGGAACCGCTAGTTGCGAGATTGCCGCGTCAGGCAGGGCAGAAGGAAGTACGTTATGCGCATTTGCTGTCCGGTGCACCCCCGGAAGAGGCTGCGACCGACGCGACGCCAACTCGCACTAGTTCTTCAAGAGCCAGCGATCGGGAGCGAATTGAGCAGCTTGAGCAATCTGTGGCCTCGTTGAGCGAGGAAGTGCAGACTCTGAAAGAACAATTTGGGGAATTTAAGAAACAGTTCGAGTGAACCCTTCTGACCTACCTCACTTTGGAATTCATTAATCAACCCCGTCTGGCAGATCGAGAGTCTTTTGTTTTTCGCGACTTAAAGGAATTGAGGCGGCCGTGTAATAGAAGGTAGAGGCCGTTGCACTCGATCAAGGCCCATCATTTCGCCATCAATTAATCCCTGTAAGGAGACACCAATTAATGAAGAGCACTTTCAAATCAGATCATCCGGTAACAAACGAAGCCGCAAAAGCCGCGACTGGTAAGACGCTCGCTCAGTGGTTTGCCGAATTGGACAAAGCTGATGGCCTCAAGCTCGGCCGGCGCGAAATTAACAGCCGCCTCTACGCGCAAAAGCTCGATCTGTGGTGGTGCACCACCATCGCAGTCGAATATGAAAAGCACCACGACGTGCGCAAGAAGGACGGTTTGTTCGAAGGTTACTTCGTCTGTGCCACCAAGACTATTGCCGCTCCTCCCGCTGATGTCTTCAAGGCGTGGTCAAACGGCGGCGAATTGAGCAAGTGGTTTGGCAGTGCCACCAAGGCCGACGTTAAGGATGGCGGCGCATTCCAGAACAAAGACGGAGACAAAGGAACATTCCTGCGCGTGCGGGAAAACAAAGACATTCGGATGACATTCGAAACCAACGGCACGTCCGCTCCGACGCAGGTTGATGTGCAGTTTCAGGATAAAGGCAAAGGAAAGACCGGCCTGCTGGTAAATCACACACGAATTCAAACACGTGAAGAGGCGGATGGACTGCGGGCGGCCTGGGGGCAGGTTCTCGACCAACTGAAAGCCACGTGTGAGGGATAATCCGTAAGGTTTGAGCTGGCCCATGCCTAGGCCAATGTTTCACCTATGCAATCCGCGCTGGTTTTTGTATAATCCCGCTTCCAATGAATTTAGAAATTTTCCATCCAGCCGTCGCGCGTTGGTTCGGGAAGACTTTCCCCGCAGCCACTCAGCCGCAACAACTCGCCTGGCCGGCAATCAAAGCACATCGCAACACTCTTATCGCTGCGCCCACCGGTTCCGGAAAAACGCTCGCTGCTTTCCTTGCGGCAATTGACGACCTGGTTCGCCTGGGAGTTGCCGGCCAACTCGACGACACCACTCACGTAGTTTATGTCTCGCCCTTGAAGGCGTTGAGCAACGACATCCAGCGCAACCTGCAGGTTCCGCTCGAAGGAATCCAGCAGGAGTTGGGCGAGATGGGTCTGGCGGAAATTAACATACGCACACTCGTTAGGACGGGCGACACGCCAGCCGCTGAGCGCACTGCGATGATCAAGCGGCCGCCGCACATCGTGGTCACCACTCCGGAATCGCTCTACATCCTTCTCACAAGTGAAGGCGGACGACGGATGTTGCAGACGGCGCGCACGCTCATCCTCGATGAGATTCATGCCGTGGTAGGCGACAAACGCGGTTCGCATCTGGCGCTCTCGGTCGAACGGTTGGCGGATCTTGTTTCAAGACACGAGGCAGAAAACTCGCAGCCCAAAACTCGCAACTCGAAACTGGTTCGCATCGGTTTGTCGGCGACGCAGCGTCCGATTGAAGAGGTGGCGCGCTTTCTCGTGGGGACAAATGACGCGAAGACCGATAGCGAGCCCGAGTGCGCGATCATCGACACAGGACATGCGCGGCAGTTGGATATCGCGATCGAAGTTCCGGAGTCGCCGCTACAGGCAGTGATGTCCGGTGAGGTGTGGGACGAAGTTTACGATCGCCTTGCGCAGCTGATCCGCGAACACAAAACAACACTCGTCTTCGTCAACACCCGTCGACTTGCCGAACGAGTGTCGCGACATCTGGGCGAGCGCCTGGGCGACGAAAACATTGCCGCCCACCACGGCAGCCTTGCGCGTGAAGTCCGGCTCTCCGCCGAACAGCGGCTGAAGGCGGGCGAGCTTAGCGCGCTCGTTGCTACCGCTTCACTCGAACTCGGAATTGATATCGGCGATGTCAACCTCGTCTGCCAGATCGGGTCGACGCGGTCTATAGCGAGTTTCTTGCAAAGGGTAGGTCGTTCCAATCACACAGTCGCCGGATTCCCAAAAGGCCGTATCTTTCCGCTCTCGCGCGACGAGCTGGTCGAGACGGCTTCGTTGATTGATGCAGTCCGGCGCGGCGAGCTTGATCGACTTTCTATTCCCGAACAACCGCTCGACATTCTCGCGCAGCAGATCGTGGCTACGGTTGCTGCCGACGAGTGGGGCGAGGACGAACTCTTTGCGATGGTGCGGGGCGCTTATCCGTATCGAAATTTAGAGCGGAAGACCTTTGACGAAATCATCAAGATGCTCGCCGAGGGTTTTTCCACGAAGCGCGGCCGGCGTTCCGCATATCTGCATCACGATGCGGTGAACCAACGCCTCCGCGGGCGGCGTGGCGCGCGCCTGACAGCGATCACATCTGGCGGGGCAATACCTGACACCGCCGACTACGCAGTCGTACTGGAGCCCAGCGGTCTGGTAATCGGCTCAGTCAACGAGGACTTTGCGATTGAAAGTTTGCAGGGCGATATCTTTCAACTGGGAAACACTTCATGGCGGGTGTTGCGTGTCGAGCAGGGAAAGGTTCGAGTTGAAGACGCAGCAGGCCAGCCGCCGTCGATTCCGTTCTGGCTCGGTGAAGCCCCATCAAGGACTCATGAACTTTCGAACGCTGTGTCGCGGCTGCGGGAAGAGGTGACGGATCGGGTCAAATTTCCGATTGCCGATTGCCAAATGCTGATTGGTAGGGAGGGGGTCGATGGAGATTCAAGCGACGGTGAGCGAGAAGGTCACTCTCTCAATCTCGAGCCGGCAATCAACTACCTAACTGATGAAGTTGGCGTCGGCCGCGCGGCAGCGGA
>Ga0134127_10002053_pt1 | contig 14706 bp, 17 predicted proteins | sample KB31753_FD_96459 | JGI IMG/M metagenome (GOLD analysis project Ga0134127, IMG submission 96459) | Terrestrial soil microbial communities with excess Nitrogen fertilizer from Kellogg Biological Station, Michigan, USA - KB3-175-3 | ecosystem: Environmental > Terrestrial > Soil > Unclassified ...
GCTCATCCAGCTCGGCGAGTACGCGCACATGCTCGGCACGAGCTTTCTCGGCGCGCTCCTCTTCCTGGGCGGCTGGCTCGGGCCGGGCCCCGCGTGGCTCGGGCCCGTCTGGTTCCTCCTGAAGGCGGTGCTGATCTTCCTCGTCGTCACCTGGGTGCGCTGGTCCTTCGTGCGTATCCGCGTGGACCAGATCCTCGGAATCTCCTGGAAGCTCCTGCTGCCGGCGACGCTGATTCTCTTGATGGCGACGGGGTTCGTGGTCGCCCTGCGAGGGGCCGGTGGCGCATAACGGCGGAGGGACGACACCGGGATTCTGGCGTGAGACGGGCCAGCTGATCCGCGCCGTCGCGCGCGCCATGAGCGTCACGTTCCGCAACCTGTTCCGCAAGCCGGTGACCGTCCACTATCCGGACGTGCAGCGTCCGTACCCGGACCGGTTCCGCGGCATCCTCGCCCTGGCCTACGAGAAGGACACCGGCGAAGAGGCCTGCATCGGCTGCCGCCTCTGCGAGTACATCTGCCCGCCGCAGGTCATCAAGGTCGAGATGCTGAAGACCGAGAAGCGGAACTACGCCAAAACCTTCACGCTCGAGCTGTACTCGTGCGAGTTCTGCGAGCTGTGCGTGCAAGTATGCCCGACCGACGCGATCATCATGATGAAGTCGTTCGATCTGGCCGCGGCCGATCGCCGCGATCTCTTGCTCGACAAGGACCGGCTGCACGCCCTGGGCTTGACGTTCGAGCCGTCCTGGGCCACCGGCAACCGGCTGCGCGACATGCAGGCGCCCCCCAAGCCGGCGCGGGCCGCGGCTCACGGGGACGCCAGGGGAGAAGCGAAGGAGCCGGCCGAGTGACGCTCGAAACGGTTGGATTCTGGGTGGTAGCGGTCGTGCTACTCGCCTCGAGCCTCGCCGTCGTGCTCACGCCCAATCTCTTCCACGCCGTGCTCTATCTCGCGGCGGCGCTCGTGGCCACCGGCGTCGTCTTCCTCCTGCTCGACCAGCCGTTCCTCTTTGCGGTGCAGCTCCTCCTGTACGCAGGCGGCGTGGTCACGATCGTCGTGTTCGCGATCATGCTGACCGAGCGGCTGGTGGGCGAGCGCCTGGTCCAGACCAGCCGTCATCTCGTGAACGGCGCGATCGTGTCGGCGGCGGTCTTCGTGGGCATCGCCGGATTCCTGATCCGGTCGCCGCTCGACGGCGCGCGCCCGGCCCAGAGCGCGGACGTGACGGCGGCGATCGGCCGCGCGCTCTTCGGCCCCTTCGCGATCACGCTCGAGCTCCTGGGAGTGCTGCTGGTGGTGGCCCTGCTCGGCGCGCTCCACTTCGCCCGGAGCGAGGAATGATCGGCCTGTCGGCCTACCTCACGCTGGCCGCGCTCGTGTTCTCCATCGGCCTCTTCGGCGTCCTGACGCGCCGGAATGCGGTCGGCATCCTGCTCGGCATCGAACTCATGCTCAACGCCGTCAACATCAATCTGGTCGCGTTCGCGCGCTTCAGCGGCAACGTGACGGGGCTGGTCTTCACGCTCTTCACGATCGCCATCACGGTCGCCGAGGTCGCCGTCGGGCTGGCCATCGTGATCGCGATCTTCCGCGTTCGCCGGACCGTCGAGGCAGACCGCCTCGACCTGCTCCGTGGCTAGCGCGATGGCGTCGAGCATCGGCTTGCCGCTCGCCGTCCTGGCGCTCCCGTTCATCGCATTCGTCCTGCTGGCGGTGGCGGCGCCGCTGCGGCGCGCCGGCCGGGCCGCCGGGCTCGTGTCCATCCTGACAATGGCGCTCGCGTTCGCGGCGGCCCTGACCGTCTGGGCGCTCGGCCTGGTGTTCGAGGCGACGTGGACGTGGATTCCCGCCGACGGCGGGCCCATTGCCTCCGTCGGGCTCATGGTCGACTCGCTGAGCCAGGCGATGCTGGTCCTCGTCACGCTGGTCTCGCTGCTGGTGCAGATCTACTCGCTCGCCTATCTCCACGACGAGCCGCCGGCCTCGCTCGGCCGGTACTACACCTATCAGTCGCTCTTCGCCTTCTCCATGCTGGGTCTGGTGCTGGCGCCCGGCTTTCTGCAGATGTTCATCTTCTGGGAGCTGGTCGGACTCTGCTCGTACCTGCTGATCGGCTACTGGTACGAACGGCCGGCGGCGGCGCGCGCCGCGGTCAAGGCGTTCTGGATCACCAAGCTCGGCGACGTGGGCTTCATCATCGGCATCGTGCTCCTGTGGTCGGCCACCGGGACGTTCGAGTTCACCGAGCTCTTCGACAAAGCGCAGTCGGTCTCGGGGCTGCCGCTGATCATGTTCCTCATCTATCTGGGCGCCGTGGGCAAGTCGGCGCAGTTCCCGCTGCACGTGTGGCTGCCCGACGCGATGGAGGGGCCGACGCCGGTCTCGGCCCTCATCCATGCGGCGACGATGGTGACCGCGGGCGTCTTCATGGTGACCCGGGCCGAGCCGCTGTTCGCGCTGGTCCCCGAGGTCCTGACGCTCATCGCGTGGGTCGGAGCCTTCACGGCGCTGCTCGCCGCGACGATGGCGTGCGTCGAGGGCGACATCAAGCGCGTCCTCGCGTACTCGACCGTCTCGCAGCTCGGCTACATGATGGCGGCGGCCGGGGCCGGCGCGGCCCAGGCGGGCTTCCTGCACCTGCTCACGCACGGCCTGTTCAAGGCGCTCCTGTTCCTCGCCGCCGGCGCGGTCATCCACGCGGTCGGCACCAACGACGTCTTCCGGATGGGCGGCCTCTTCCGGGCGATGCCGCACACGGGCATCGTCTTCATCGTGGGAACGCTGGCACTCGCCGGCGTGCCGCCACTGGCGGGGTTCTTCTCCAAGGAGGCGGTGCTCGGCGGCGTGTGGGAGGCGCATCTCACCGGCCCGTTCCTGATGCTGGCGCTCACGGCCTTGCTGACGGCCTTCTACATGTTTCGCGTCGTCTTCATCGCGTTCTTCGGCCGGGCGCACGCGGGGGGCCACCCGCACGAGGCGCCCTGGCTGATGCGCGGCCCCCTCTGGATCCTGGCGCTGCTCACCGTCCTGGTCGGACTGCGGCTGGCTGCTGGCGGCCTGGCGGCCGGCGGTGTCGAGGGACACGAAGAGGCGCCGGGGTGGCTTGCGCCGCTCTCGGTCGGGCTGGCGCTCGCCGGGTTCCTCCTGGCCTGGGCGATGTACCAGCGCGGCGTGATCGAGCCGGCGCGGGTCGCCACCGCGCTCGGGCCGCTCGACTTCATGGCGCGCCGGCGTTACGGGCTCGACACGCTCTACGCCGGGCTCTATCGCGGCATCATGCTCGGCTTCTCGCGGCTGATCGGCTGGATCGACCGCTACCTGGTCGACGGTCTCCTCAACGTCCTGAGCGCCCTGACGCTGCGGGCCGGCGCCCGGCTGCGCGGCATCCAGAGCGGCAAGGCGCAGGACTACGTCTACGGTGTCGCGTTCGGCGTGCTGCTCCTCATCGTCTGGGCCCAGCTATGGCGCTAGCGGTCTGATGCGCCCCCTACTCCCGGAGCTCTCGATCATCACGTGGGCGCCCTTCGTGGGCGCGCTGCTCATCATGTTCACGGCGCGCCATCGCCCGCGGGCGGTCCGCTGGATCGCCGCGGTGACGACCGGAATCTCGGCCGTGCTGTCGATCCACGTCTACGCCGCGTACGACTACGAGACGGCCGGGTTCCAGTTCTACGAGAAGCTCCCGCTGGTGCCGCCGCTCGGCATCTCGTACGAGCTCGGCACCGACGGGATCAGCCTGCTGATGCTCCTCTTGACGTCGATCATCATCGTGGCCGGCGTGTTCGCGTCGTGGACCGTCCAGGTGCGGAGTCAGGAATTCTATGCGCTGCTGCTGGCGCTCGTCACCGGTGTCTACGGCGTGTTCGTGTCGCTCGACCTTTTCGTCCTGTTCCTGTTCTACGAGCTGGCCGTGCTGCCGATGTACCTCTTGATCGGTATCTGGGGATCGACGGGCGAGGTGCGTCCCCGCGGCGTGTTCGCCTGGGCGTTCCGCGAGACCGGCGTCGGCACCAAGGAGTACGCGGCGATGAAGCTGACCCTGTACCTCCTGTTCGGGTCGGCGTTCATCCTGGTCGGGATCTTCGCGCTCTACGTCAACGCCGGCGCCACGTCGTTCTCGTTCCTCGATTTCGAGGCTTCGGCGTTTCCGCGGGGACTCCAGCGCTGGGTCTTCCTGGCCTTCTACGTCGGCTTCGGCATCCTCGCCGGCATCTGGCCGCTGCACACGTGGTCCCCCGACGGGCACGCCTCGGCGCCGACGGCGGTCTCGATGCTCCACGCCGGCGTGCTCATGAAGCTCGGAGCGTACGGGGTCGTACGGGTGGGCATGGGCCTCTTGCCGGAGGGCGCGGCCGATCTCGCGTGGCTCGTCGGGACGATCGCGTGCGTGAACATCGTCTACGGCGCGCTCTCGTCGATGGCGCAGACCGATCTCAAGTACGTCATCGCGTACTCGTCGGTGTCCCACATGGGGCTGGTCATGCTCGGCGCCGCGACCCTGACCGAGCCGGGGCTCAACGGCTCGGTGTTCCAGATGTTCGCCCACGGGGTGATGACCGGCCTCTTCTTCGCGCTGGTCGGGCTCGTCTACGAGAAGACCCACTCGCGCGAGATCTTCAAGATGAGCGGGTTCGGCAAGGCGATGCCGGGTATCGCCACCGCCTTCACGATCGGCGGCCTCTCGTCTCTGGGCCTGCCGGCCACCGCGGGCTTCGTCGCCGAGCTCTTGACCTTCCTCGGCGCCTGGCGCTCGGCCCATCGCTGGTGGCTCTTCGCGGCCGTCGCCGGCACGTTCCTGACGGCCGTCTACGTGCTGCGCGTCGCCAAGCAGATCTTCTGGGGCCCGCCCGCGCACGCCTTCCATCATCTCGAGGACGCCCGCGGGCCCGAGTGGGTGGCGCTGATCGTTCTGGTGTTCGTGCTCGTGCTCTTCGGCATGGTGCCGGGGCTGGCGATCGCGCCCGTGGGCACCGCGACGGTCCCGCTCCTGTCCCGGATCGTCAGTCCATGACAGCGTTCACGCTCGAGCTCGGCCTGGGCGTTCTCCTGCTCCTGGTGTTCGCCGCGAGCCTCGGCGCCCGCGGCGGCGATCGACGCTGGATCGCGTGGCTGGCGACAGTGGGCGTCCTGGTGCTCGGTATCGTCAGCGCGTTTCTGAAGCCGACGCCGCCGGCGCTCTTCGGCATGTTCGTCCAGGACGGGCTGGCGATCTTCGCGAAGCGGCTCTTCTTGGTCGCGACCTTCATCGGCCTCCTGGCTGGCATCGCCCCGGGCGCGGTCGCGTGCGGCCGTCGCGCCGGCGAGTACCACCTGCTCGTCCTCTCCTCGCTGTTCGGGATGCTGGTCCTCGCGTCGGCCCGCGACCTGATCCTGCTCTTCGTGGCCTTCGAGCTGATGTCGATCCCGCTCTACGTCCTGGCCGGCTTCCTCAAGCGCCAGGACGAGGCGGTCGAGGCGGCCCTGAAGTTCTTCCTGGTCGGCAGCGTGTCGTCCGCGGTGATGGCGTACGGGCTCTCCTTCGTGTACGGCGCGGCGCGCACGACCGATCTCGGGGGAGTCGCGCAGGCGTTCGGGCCGGGTCAGCCGCTCGTCCTCTTGGGCCTCCTGGCGGCGTTTGCCGGCTTCGCGTTCAAGATCGCCGCGTTCCCGTTCCACATGTGGGTGCCCGATACGTACGAAGCGGCGTCGACGCCGTTCGTGGCGTGGCTGTCCGTCGCGCCGAAGGCCGCCGGCTTCGTGGCGCTCTTCCGCGTGTATTTCGAGGGCATGGGCGACCGCGCGAGCGTCTGGATCCCGATCGCCGCAGGCCTGGCAGCGATCACGATCGTCGCCGGCAACCTGATGGCGCTGCCGCAGCAGAACACGAAGCGTCTCTTGGCGTACTCGGGCATCGCCCACATCGGGTACATGCTCGTCGGGTTCGCGGCGGCGTCGGTCGCGGGAACGGCGATGATCCTCTTCTATCTCGTCGCCTACGTCTTCGGGAACATGGGCGCCTTCCTCGTCGTCGAGGCAGTCGCGCGCTCGGAGCGCTCCGAGGCGACGGCGGCGCTGCGCGGTCTGGCTCAGCGCTCGCCGCTCCTCGCGCTGGCGATGCTGCTGTTCCTGCTCTCGCTGGGCGGCATTCCGTTCGTGGCGGGCTTCTGGGCGAAGCTCTACGTCTTCTGGGCAGCCGCGGCCGCCGGCCTCTACTGGCTCGTGCTGCTCGGGGCACTCCTGACCGTGGTCGCGCTCTTCTACTACCTGCTCGTCGCCAAGCGGATGTACATCGAGCCCCCGGACGCCGGCGCCGGACCGCTCCGAATGCCCCCCACCCTGGCGCTGGCCCTGATTCTCTGCGCTCTGGCCGTGGTCGGTCTCGGGCTCTATCCCAAGCCAGTCGTGATGGCTGCGCTCCGGGTCGCGGCCCCGCTCTTCTAGTCTAGTCCGCCAGGTCTGCCGTCGCTCGCCTCAGTGCTCACAAATAGCTGAAATATCGGCACGTTTTTCTAACTTCTTGACGCAGAGCGCAATTACGGATACTTTTTTGTACCAACTGGTCAGTACACATGACGACCAAGACGGCGGAAAGCGGAAGCACCGGGCGGGTCCGGGACGGGCGGTCGACGCGCGAGGCGATCCTCGAGGCGGCGAGCCGGCTCATTCACGTGCACGGCTACAACCACACCTCGCTCGACGACGTGCTGCGCGAGAGCGGCGTCGGCAAGGGTAACTTCTACTACCACTTCAAGAGCAAGGAAGAGCTCGGCTACGCCATCCTGGATCAGATCATCGCTTCGTTCCTCGAGCGGACGCTCGAGCCCTGCTTCGCGGACCCCGAGGGCGACACGCTCGCGCAGATCCATTGCTTCCTCGACCGCGTGCTCGTGGCGCAGCGCGAGAGCAACTGTGTCGGCGGCTGCCCGCTCGGCAATCTCGCCGCCGAGCTGTCCGACGTGCACGAGGGGTTCCGGGCGCGGCTCGCCTCGGTGTTTGCGGCGTGGCGCGAGCGGCTCACGCTGGCGCTGCGCGCCGAGCAGGCGAGGGGCGGAGTCGGCGACGCCTGCCGGCCCGACGCGGTCGCTGACTTTCTCGTCGCGTCGCTGGAAGGCGCGATTCTCCTGACCAAGCTCACGAAGGACATCGTCGTCATGGAGCAGTGCGTGGCGGAGATGAAGCGCTATCTGACGCTGTTCGAGCCGAGGGTATGACTGTCATGGACAGCACGAAAGTCGACGGCGACGCGGCCCTCGTCGAGGCGCTGCGCCGCGAGGATCCCGAAGCCCCGGAGCTCCTGGTGGACACCTACGGCGATCGCGTGTACCGGCTCGCCCTGCGCATCACGGGATCGAACGAGGACGCCGAGGAGGTCGCGCAGGACGCCCTGTGGACGGCCGCGCGCAAGATCTCGACGTTCAAGGGCGAAGCCGCCTTCGGCAGCTGGCTCTACCGCATCGCCGCCAACGCGGCCTACCAGAAGCTGCGCGCGCGCAAGGCGAAGGCGCACGAGATCGCGATGGACGACGTGCTCCCGGCGTTCGACGAGGCCGGCCGCCACTTCGAGCCGATGGCCGACTGGTCGGAGCGGGTCGACGAGCAGGCGCTCCAGGGCGAGCTGCGCCGGGTGCTCGGCGCCGCCATCGACGAGCTGCCGGCCGACTACCGCACGGCGCTGGTCATGCACGACGTCGAGGGTCTGTCGAACCCGGACATCGCCGAGGCGCTCGGCATCAGTCTGCCGGCCGTGAAGTCTCGCGTGCATCGCTCGCGCCTCTTCGTGCGCAAGCAGCTCGCCGAGTACATGAAGACGGCGTAGCGCGCCCGGTCCCCGGCGGCCCAAGGCTGTGCGCGCTGCAGGCCGTCGCGGGGCTGGGGCCCCGCCGGCCGAGGCGCGCCTATGGAAGGCTGTGCGTGCCGAGGGATTGTTGACGCAAGGCGTCGGCCTGTGCTCTGATGGGGGCTCGCCGAAGCCGAGACACGAAGAAAGGTCTGACATGGAAGCCGTGATCGCGACCGGGGGTAAGCAGTACCGCGTGGCGCCGGGCCAGCTCGTCTCCATCGAGAAGGTGCCGGGCGAGAAGGGGGCGGCGGTCGAGTTTCGCTCCGTCCTCCTCGTCACGCGTGACGGCGAGGTCATCGCCGGCGAGAAGGCGCTCAGCCGCGCGAAGGTGTCCGGCGAGGTCGTGGCACAGGGCCGCCGCCGGAAGGTAATGGTCGTGAAATTCAAACGCCGGAAGAACTATCGCCGGAACCGCGGTCACCGCCAGGCGGCGACGACGGTCCGCATCACATCGATCGAGGTCTAGGAACGATGGCGCACAAGAAAGGCGTCGGCAGCTCCAGGAACGGCCGGGACTCCAATCCCCAGATGCTCGGCGTGAAGCGCTTCGCCGGCCAGTTCGTGACGGGCGGCTCCATCCTGGTCCGGCAGCGCGGCACCCGATTCAAGCCCGGCCTGAACGTGGGGCTCGGCTCGGACGACACGCTCTTCGCGAAGATCGACGGCTACGTGAAGTTCGAACGACGCGGAGATTCGCGCTACGTGAGCGTCGGCTCCAACTCGGCGTAACCCTCCGGCGGGCCCCCCGGCCCGCGGTGTACGGCATGTTCGTCGATGAGATCGATGTGTTCGTCAAGGGCGGCGACGGGGGCGCCGGCTGCGTGAGCTTCCGCCGCGAGAAGTTCGTCCCCTATGGCGGTCCCGACGGTGGCGACGGCGGGGACGGCGGCAGCATCTGGCTCGAGGCCGATCCCGCGCTGACCACGCTGCTCGATTACCACTACAAGCGCCACTACCACGCCGAGCGCGGCACCCACGGGCAGGGGTCGAACCGTCACGGCGCCAGCGGCCGCGACACGACCCTGAGAGTGCCGCTCGGCACCGTCGTCGCCGATCGCGACACCGGCGAGCATCTCGGCGACCTGACGACCAAGGGCCAGCGCGTCATGGCGATCCGCGGCGCGATCGGCGGGAGGGGCAACGCGCGCTTCGCCACGTCCACCAACCGGGCGCCCCGCCGCGCCGACCTCGGGCGTACTGGGCCCGAGCGCTGGCTCCATCTGGAGCTGAAGCTCCTGGCCGACGTCGGCGTCATCGGCTTCCCGAACGCCGGCAAGTCGACGCTCGTCTCGCGCCTGTCGGCGGCGCGCCCGAAGATCGCCAACTACCCGTTCACGACGCTCGAGCCGACGCTCGGCATCGTGCGCGCCGACGGTGAGCGGACGTTCGTCATCGCCGATCTGCCCGGACTCATTCCCGGCGCCGCCGAGGGCAAGGGCCTCGGCCACCAGTTCCTGCGTCACACCGAGCGCACGCGCCTGCTGCTGCACCTGCTCGACCTCGATCCACAGGCCGGCCGCGACCCGATCGAAGACTTGAAGACGATCAACCAGGAGCTCGCCGCCTACTCGCCCGATCTGGCGGCGCGGCCCCAGATCGTCGTCGCCAACAAGTCGGATCTTCCGGACGCGGCGCCGAACCGCGAACGGGTCGAGCGGCACTGCGCCTCGAAGGGCCTGAGCCTGCTCGTCATCTCGGCCGTCACCGGTGCCGGTCTCACGGACCTGGTGCGAGAGATCGCCCGGCGCCTCGATTCCATATCCGCGTCGGCCTCGGCGCCCGCGTCGACGGGGCGCACGTCATGACCATCGCGCGCCGGCTCGGGCGCGTACGGCGGATCGTGGTGAAGGTCGGCAGCGGTCTCGTGACCACGGCGGGCACCGGCGCGTCCGCCGAACGCATCGAGTCGCTCGCCGCCGACATCGCGGCGATTCGCGAGGGGCGGCGGATCGTGCTGGTGAGCTCGGGCGCGATCGCGAGCGGCACCGCGCGGCTCAAGCTGCCCGAGCGGCCCCGATCGATTCCGGAAAAGCAGGCGGCGGCCGCGGTGGGCCAGTCCGCGCTCATGTGGCAGTACGAGGCGGCGTTCGGGCACCACCGGATCCAGGTCGGGCAGGTCCTCCTGACCGCGCAGGACATCTCCGATCGCGCGCGCTACCTGAACGCCAAGAACACGCTCCTGGCGCTGTTGAAGTTCGATGTGCTGCCGATCGTCAACGAGAACGACACCGTCGCCGTCGAGGAGATCAAGGTCGGCGACAACGACAACCTGAGCGCGCTGGTCGCCTCCCTGATCGACGCCGACCTGCTGGTGCTCCTGACCGACGTCGACGGCCTCTACACGGACGACCCCGCTGTGAACGCGCGCGCCCGGAAGCTCGACATGGTAGAGGCGGTCACCGACGAGATCGCCCAGCTCGCGCGCGACCACGCGGATCGCATCTCGGTCGGCGGCATGGCGACGAAGCTCCAGGCGGCGCGCAAGGCGGCGGCGGCCGGGGTCCCGATGATCATCGCCAGCGGCCGGGAACCCGGGGTGCTCAAGCGTATCGTCGACGGCGAGCCCGTCGGCACGTACTTCGCCCCGAAGGCGGCGCGCCTGGGCGCCCGCAAGCGGTGGATCGCGTTCGCCGTCCCCCCGCAGGGGTGGCTCACCGTCGACGCCGGCGCGCTGGACGCCCTCACGCAGCGTGGCAAAAGCCTCCTGCCCTCAGGCATAGTCGAGGTCAAGGGCGACTTCGCATCGGGCGAGGTGGTGGCCCTGCGCGGGGGCACCGCCGGCGCGGAGTTCGCCCGCGGCGTCGTCAATTTCGACGCCGCCGAGCTCCGGAAGATCCGGGGAGCGAAGACGCAGGAGATCGAGCAGCGGCTGGGGTACAAGAGCTTTGACGAAGTGATCCATCGTGACAATCTGGTGATCCTCTAGGGGATGGCTATGGACGCCCGGACGCTCGTCGACACCCGCGTCCGGGCCGCGTGCGCCGCGGCCCGGGCCCTGGCCCTCTGCCCGACCAGGACGAAGAACGAGGCGCTGGCCCAGATGGCGCGCGGGCTCGTCGAGAAGTCGGCGGCGCTGCTCGAGGCCAACCGGGGCGACCTCGATCGCGCGCGCGGCCGGGTCACCAAGGCGTTCCTCGACCGCCTGACGCTCACCGAGGCGCGCATCGAGGAGATGGCCCAGGGGCTGCGCGAGATCGCCGCGCTTCCCGATCCGGTCGGCACCGTCGTCGAGTCGTGGCGCCGGCCGAACGGGATCGAGATCTCGCGCGTGCGCGTGCCGCTGGGTGTCATCGGCTTCATCTACGAGTCGCGGCCGAACGTCACCGCCGATGCGGGCGGCCTCTGCGTGAAGTCCGGCAACGCGGTGGTGCTGCGCGGCGGAAGCGAGGCGATCGAGTCGAACACCGCGATCGCGGCGGTGCTCGCCAAGGCCCTGGAGAAGGTGGGCGCGCCGCCCGACGCGATCCAGTTCATCGACACCACCGACCGCGCCGCGGTGAGCGCGCTGCTCGAGGCGGGCGGGCTCGTGGACATGGTCATCCCGCGCGGCGGCGAGGAGTTCGTGCGGTGGGTGAGCGAGCACTCGCGCGTGCCCGTGCTCAAGCACGACAAGGGGCTCGTGCACGTGTACGTCGACGCCGGCGCCGATCACGCGATGGCCACGACGATCGTCGTCAACGCCAAGGCGCAGCGGCCGAGCGTGTGCAACGCGCTCGAGACGCTCCTGGTCCACCGCGACATCGCGCCCGGGCTCCTGCCGGGGCTCGCCGCGCGACTCTCAGAGGCGGGCGTCGCGCTTCGCGGCTGCCCTCGCACGGTGGCGCTGGTCCCCGGCACGACGCCGGCGACCGACGCCGACTGGGATGAGGAATACCTCGACCTGATCCTGGCGATCCGCGTGGTCGACGATCTCGACGAGGCGATCCGCCACATCGGGCGGCACGGCACGGGCCTCGCGGAGGCGATCGTGACGAGCGATCTCGCCCACGCCCGCCGGTTCACGCGCGAGGTCGACGCGGCCGCCGTCCTCGTCAACGCGTCGACCCGGCTGGTCGACGGCAATCAGTTCGGGATGGGCGCCGAGATGGGCATCTCGACCTCCCGGGTTCACGCCCGCGGGCCGGTCGGGGTTCGGGAATTGACGACGACCAAGTTCGTCGTGCAGGGCGACGGGCAGGTGCGGGACTAGGTGCCCTTCCGCACGGGCCTCTTCGGCGGGTCCTTCAATCCGGTCCACTACGGGCACCTGCTGCTTGCCGACGAGGTGCTGGACGCGCTCGGGCTCGACCGCGTGCTCTTCGTGACCGCGCCCGCGCCGCCGCACAAGCCGAGCGCGCAGCTGGCGCCCGCCGCCGACCGGCACGCGATGGTCGAGCTGGCGATCGCCGGGCATCCGAAGTTCGCGGCCTCCGACGTCGAGCTCTCCCGCGCCGGCCCCTCGTACACGGTCGACACGCTCGCCGCGCTCGGCATTCCGCGCGACGAGGCGTTCCTGATCGTCGGATCGGAGACGTTCCTCGATCTCTTGAGCTGGCGGACGCCGCGGCGCGTCGCCGAGCTCGCGCAGATCGTCGTGGTGCCGCGGGCCGGTAGCGCGTTCGATCCGGACAGCGCGGCGGTGCAGAAGGTCGTGCACGAGATCGGCGAGGCGCCGCTGGTCGTCCGCGCGACGTCCCTGCCCATCTCGGCGTCGGACATCCGGCGCCGGGTGCGCGAGAGGCGCTCGATCGCGTACCGGGTGCCCGACGCCGTCGCCACGTACATTCGGACCAAGCAGCTCTACCCCGGCGAGGGCGCGTGACGATGCCGTCGGCCGAATGGAAGGCGCGCCGCGCCGCCCGGGCGGCCCTGGACAAGAAGGCCGGTGACCTGGTCGTGCTCGATGTGCAGCGCGTGTCGAGCGTCACCGACTACTTCCTCATCTGCAGCGGCCAGTCGCGCACGCACGTGCAGACCATCACCGAGGCGATCCGCGGTGAGCTCAAGGGCGAGGGCGTGCAGCCGCGCCACGCCGAGGGCGTGGCGGAGAGCGGCTGGGTCCTGCTCGACTACGGCGACGTCCTCATGCACGTTTTTCTCGAGGACACCCGCGCCTACTACGCGCTCGAGCGGCTGTGGGGCGACGCGCCGAGCCTGCCGCTCGACGGTTTGTGACGTTGGTGCGCGCGCGGCCCGTGAAGGTGTTGCACGCTCCCTGGTCGCGTGCTAGCGTCTATCGGTCGAGCGCGCGCCCTGGTGGGGGAAGGAGGTCCAGATGCGCAAGGACCGGCTCGCATACTTCAAAAAGCGTCTCATCGAGAAGCAGCGGCAGCTGACGGAAGAGGTTGGGCGAACCGCCCTCTACGGGAAAGACCAGGAAGACGATTCCATCAAGGACCTCGGCGATCAGGCGAACACCGCCTACACGAGAGAATTCTTCTTCGAGCTGGGCAACGGCGACCGCCGGCTGCTGCGGGACGTCGTCACCGCCTTGCAGAAGCTGGACGACGGCGGGTTCGGTGCCTGCGAGCGATGCAGCGAGCCGATCTCCGAGAAGCGGCTCGAAGCCCTGCCGTTCGCGCGCCACTGCATCGACTGCCAGCGGGTGATCGAGGAAGAGGAGCGGATGGCCACGGGCTAGCCGTGCCCGGCTCCGTCGCGCTCCCATGCTGCGCGCCGCACAAGTCACCACGTTCGTGAAGCTTCCTGTCTCTCTCCGTTCACTCCTGGATCTCGGCATCACGCTCCGAAGCCTGCTGAGCTTCGGCACCGCCCCGCCACCCGTGGCCGACGATGCCGCGACCACCGAGCTCCTGCTGCGGGCCCAGGACGCGCGGCGGCTCGGGCGCCCCGACGACGCCGCGGCGGTGTACCGCCAGGTCCTCCAGTCGCATCGCACCCACCTGGGGGCGCTCCGGGGAATGCGCGAGCTCGCGGTCGAGCGCGGCCGGTGGCGGGAAGCGCTCGATCTGCAGCAGCGTATCTTCGGCGCCATCGGCTCGACGGAGCGGTCGCCGGAGAGCGAGTGGCTCGCCATCATCTATTACGAGCTCGGCCGGGCCGACGTCTCCCGCGCCAACGCCGGTGGGGCGCTCGGGCACTTCAAGAGCGCGGTGCGCGCCGATCGGCTCTTCCTGCCGGCGGCGCTAGCCCTCGGCGACGCGTACGAGCTGACCGGCGATCACCGCGAGGCGGTCCGCTCCTGGGAGCGTGCCGCCGAGCACCTGCCAGCGCTTCCGCTGCTGGCGCGCCTCGAGCGCGCCTACCGGCAGGAGGGGCGGCCGAGCCGGATCATCGCGCTCTACCGGACCGCGGTGGAGCGCGCGCCGGACGACCTCGCCCTCGCGGTGGCGCTCGGCCGTGTCTTCTTCGAGCTCGAGATGCTGGACGAGGCCGCCGACCAGTTCGAGAAGGTCGAGGTGCGCGTGCCCGGCTCGCCGGTGGTGCACGCGCTGCTCGGCGCGGTCTTCGAGCGGCGCGGGGAGACCCGCGAAGCCTTCGAGGAATATCGCCGCGCGCTGCAGCTCGGGCACGCCTTCGACTGGCCGCATCGCTGCTCGGCGTGCGGCGCGATGGGGCCGATGTGGCAGGAGCGCTGCGCCCAGTGCCAGCGCTGGAACACGCTGCACCCCGTTCGCGCGTAACCTCCCGCGCTCATGCTCGCGGGCTTCACTCAGGCCGCGCTCGATCTCGTCTTCCCCGCGCTCTGCCCGCTCTGCCAGACGACTCTCGGCGCTGACCGGCGCGACCCGCTCTGCGGGTCTTGCTGGGGCGCGATCACGCGTCTGGGCCGCCCACGATGCCACGTGTGCGGCGCGGCGCCGCTGCTGGCGCGCCTCGAGCGCGCCTACCGGCAGGAGGGGCGGCCGAGCCGGATCATCGCGCTCTACCGGACCGCGGTGGA
>Ga0134127_10002057_pt1 | contig 14690 bp, 32 predicted proteins | sample KB31753_FD_96459 | JGI IMG/M metagenome (GOLD analysis project Ga0134127, IMG submission 96459) | Terrestrial soil microbial communities with excess Nitrogen fertilizer from Kellogg Biological Station, Michigan, USA - KB3-175-3 | ecosystem: Environmental > Terrestrial > Soil > Unclassified ...
GATAGAGGAATTGCGCGACGTAATCCGCCGTCTTCATGAGGCGGATTCTACGCATGTGGCCAGCGTTCCGGTGAAAGAGACATTTCAAGGGCGAACAGTTTGGGAAGGCGTAGTTGAGGTATTCGACCTGATAGGTCACTCAACCGCTAACAGGCTCTATGCCTGGTCCCACGATACAGACGATCCAGCCTCACCACGAAGACACGTTACCGTCTTGCACGCTGAAGCCGTAACCTCACCCATACTTGCGGTACGTGCCGCTATCGTTCAGGAGTTCAGAGCAAATGCCGAAGCCTAAGAAGATGGGACGCCCTGTACTTCCCAAGGGCGAAGCTAAAGGCCGTATCGTGCCTATCCGGTTCAATGCTGCCGACATCAAACGGATTGAAGCGTCAGCGCGTGCCAGCCGTCAAACCGTGTCCGAATGGATCAGGTCCGCTATCACAACCGTCATGGAGGCGCAATAGGGATGGATTTCAAATTAGGACACTACCGAGTTTTTCAGCACGCCAGACCGGTCACTGAATTAGAAGTCAATGGGGAGCAGTTGGAGCGTGGACGCTATGTCTGAGCCTTCCGTCTGCGCCATCTGCCTCACAGCCGACAGGCCGGAAATGACGCGGCGGCTGTCTAATCGCTGTTCAAAGTGCGGGCAAAATATCGGTGTGGCTGGTCATTCCTGCCCGCCGCCGCGAACCGAAAAAACCTGCAAGGCTTGCGGTGTCACGCTTCCGATTGCAGAATTTCCAACACAGAAAAGTCACAACTGGAAAAAGTACCCGATGTCTGTTTGCGCTCCGTGCCGGGATAAAAGGACGACTGAATGGGCCAAGCGCAATCCAGAAAAGAGAAAGGCCGTGTGGCAACGTCATGCCGAACAAAACCGCGAAGCATACGCAGAGGCCAACCGCCGTTACTTTCGCAGACACAAGGAATCCCGCATGGCCGCACTCCAGCGCTACTGGGCGGCGAATCCCGGCAAGCGTGAAGCTCGGCACGCGGTAGCCTATGCCCTGCGCACTGGACGTCTGACACGCAAGCCATGCGAAGAATGCGGGAGTCATAAGCGGGTTCACGCACACCACCACGATTACGATAAGCCCCTGGAAGTTAAATGGCTGTGCTCTCTCTGTCACGGAAAGGAACACCGTGCAGCAGCCTAAAGTCTGTGCTGTGTGCGTAACCGCGAACCGACAAGAATTCACTCGGCAAGCGATCGGTGACTTTCGCGCACAATCCTATCCGAATAAATGCCTGGTGGTTTGGGACACTTCCGACACGCGGGAACCTCACGCGGCGTTCATTGCGGACATGCGCGATAAAGAATATTACATCCACGATTCAGAACGGCTCGTGATTGGTCAGCTTCGCAACCGGGCCAATTCGTATGCGTGCAGCGGTGAAGGATTCGGGGTGCCAGACATCCTCATGCACCTCGATTCGGATGATCGAAGCCACCCCAACCGGATAGCGGAACAGGTAGCGCTGCTGCAATCGAGTGGGGCGGATGTTGTTGGGTATTCGGAACTTCTGTTCTGGCGGGAACCGTGGCTCAACATGGTCCAGATGCCGGAAGGCTACAGCAAACCTGTCAGTGGAAACCTGAAGGGCGAAGCATGGCTTTACCGCGACCTCACCGGAAAGCATCCGCCCGGCTCAAGTCTCGCGTTTTGGCGCCGAACCTGGGAGCATAAACCGTTTCAGGCGACGTCTCACGGGGAAGATAGATCTTTTGTGGCGGGGCTGAAAGTCGCGTCCATTTCATCGGTCGATCACACCGGCCCGGAAATGCGAAACGCGCCGCGCATGGTGTGCCGCATCCATCCCGGCAACACGAGCTCGAGCTACGCCAACATTGAGCAGGAAGCGCGGAAAAAGAATCCAGCGTGGCAAAGGGTTCCGCAGTGGGATTCGTATTGCGCGGAGATATTCAGCCGATGAGCCATCTGTCTCAGCCGGTTCCCGAAAAATCGCAGGAGCTTTCACTGGCAACGTGCGGTTGCGGCAGCTCCGAGTGCTCTAACCTGGTGATCGCTGTCCGTAATCCGGCGATTCAGCCGAACCCCGAACGTCCCGAAGAACTCATGTGCGTGATTACTCTGCCGCTCGACCGGATTCCCGGCATGGTGGCGGCGGCGATGCAGCACTACGCAGAGTTCATGCCACCGGAGGACGGACATTGATCCGCCGAACTCCATTACCGCGCTCCACAAAGCCACTGAAGCGCACCCCGATAGCGCGGAGCCAGACGCCAGTCAAGCGGAAGAGATCGAAGCCGCGGCGCGGGCGCGTCTACGATTCGCGATATCGCGAGTGGGTTCGTTCGCGGATGTGCATGCTATGCGCGTACCGCTATCCAGGCGACGGTCCAGACATGACCATACAGACCACGCCAACAGAAGCGGCTCACGTCGGGGAACGCGGGCTCGGACAGAAGTGCAGCGACCGCGAAACAATCCCGCTGTGCGCAGCGCATCATCGAACCGGGCCGGAATCGCATCATGTCCTCGGCAAGAAGTTCTGGCAGCACCATGGGCTGGACAGAGACGAAATCGTAGCAGAGTTGAATCGGCTGTACGAAAAGGAGAACGGAAAATGCGCTTGAATTTGGGTTCAGCAGACAGACACCTGGAAGGATTCATCTCGGTCGATATCTTCCGGCCGGAAAACGCGCCATCTGATTTTCAGGTAGCAGACCTGGCGGGGCCGTGGCCGTGGCCCGATAGCTCAGTGGATGAGGTGCTGGCCTCAGATATTGCGGAACACATCGGAGATCAGCCGGGGCGTGGTTTTATTTCTTCGATGCCATGCTCGGAATGCTACGAGAGACGACACCTCGGAATCCCCGGGCGATGCCCGACCTGTGTCGCGTCGAATTCAAAACCGCTCAGTCCACTTGGCCGTATCCACTTCCTCAACGAACTCCATCGCGTGCTGAAGCCCGGAGCCGTGGCCGTCATCGAAGTCCCCAGCGCAGCGCACGGCGTCGGTTTCGTTACGGACCCCACACACGTTACCCCATGGTGCCTCAGCTTGTTCAAATACTTTGAGGCCGGCGCTTTCGCGCATCAGCGGCTATCGAAACCTTACGGCATCACGGCAGCTTTCAAGGTGCGGGAACTCCGCGAGTATCAGGTGCCAGCGGAAGATTCGAGAGAGACGGTTTGGAAGATTCACGCGGAATTGGAGGCGGTGAAGTAGCGTAAGATAGAAAAGGCCGCGCAGCACGCGAATGCTGTCACGGCCATAGACATCGATCTGGATTGGAGATCAAATGCCCAACTCTGAAGTTATCACGAAGATTTGCAGGCAGTGCCAAGAGACGAAGCCGCAATCCGATTTCCCGTTTCTGAAAAGCAAAAACCGATTCACGTCCCGCTGTAAGTCTTGCGTGCACAAACGTCAGGCCGCATGGTTGCGGAATTCCAGGCGAAGCAATGGAACCGGCCAGCGCGTGCTTCCAGGCGACATCAATGAGATCGTTCTCGGCCAGCGCGATTCAATCGTAGATCGCATCCACAGAAACACCGTCGCCAGTAAGAACGGTTGCCGCGAGTGGCTGACCGCCAAAGAGCGCGGAGGTTATCCGCTCATGATGGTCAAGGCGCACGGTCGGTGGTTTCAGTTTCCGGTTAACAGAATTGTGGCCGCGCTTTTTCATGGCCTGAGTCTTTTGGATGGGGATTTATTCGCATGCCACCACTGCGACAACAGGGCGTGCTGCGAAGAGAAACACATATTCGTTGGCACTCCGAAGGACAACACTCAGGACATGATTAGAAAGGGGCGTCATCCCGGCAATGGGATTCGCGGCTGTCAATCATGCGGAGGTCCTGTGCCTTGCAAGCCATGCACACTGAAGCGCCAGTATCGCTGGGTGGAAGAAAATAGAGACAGGGTTCGCGCAAGCAAACGGGCTTATCAGGAAAGAAAGAAGGCGAAAGCATGAATCCTCTCGCGGTCGTAATACCGAGTCGAAATCCAGCCAATCTCGGACCTTGTGTTGACGCTATTTGGAATGCTGGCGAGACAGCGAGGATCATCGTAGTATGGGACGGGGACGGAACCTGCACGGTTGGCATTAACGCTCCCTGGACCGTTCCAGCACGCGGCCCAATTGAGGTAGTCGCCGGAGCGAAGCCCTTTCGATTTTCAGTTAACGCGAACATCGGAATGCGTCATGATCCGGATGCAGATTGCATTTTGCTGAACGATGACGCACTCCTGCAATCTCCTCATGGCTTCAGTCTTGTGCAATCGGAACAGGCGCGGCGTCCTGAATTCGCCATCATCGGCGCAACGACTCGCGTAACGGGGCAGCTGTTACAGTTCCCGCAGCAAGGTCCGCACGCTGGCTTGCGCCTGGTGCCTCATATCGCCTTCGTCTGCGTATTCATCCCGCGCTCAACGCTGAACCATCCGGCCATCGGATATCTGGATGAAAGCTACGTGTGTGGCTGGGAAGACCGGGACTACTGCGAAGCCGTCAACCGTGCGGGAATGCAGATCGGCGTGCATGACGGTTGCTACGTGGACCACGGCTCACTGGTGAGCACGGTACGCGGGCCGGGTGGCAAAGGGTACGACAAGGCAGGCGAAGCAACATTCCGCGCGAAATGGAACTTGCACGGAAGTTTATAGCGTGGTAAACTTCAGCGCATGGAAACAGTTCCCAAGGAAAGCTTTGACCGCATGGCGGCGCTTGCCAAAGAAGCAAACGAAGATCACGCACGCATGACCGAAGAGGCCGAGAAGTGGCGCGGAAGATTCTTCCTGCTGTTGGGATTTACGACTCTTCCGATTGGCCTGTGGATCATGCAGATGGTGAAGAGATGACCTCAGACCAGCAGTTTCTAAAGTCAGTGGCAATCCGGCCCGACGATCCGGTAAAGGAGCAGTGGATGGAATGGCGCACCGATGAAATCGCAGCCGTGCGGCTCCAGAATGCGGAACTGGTGCGGCAACTACACAACGCGGACCAGCGGGCCATCAAAGACCGCAACACAATCAACATGTACAAGCTCGGCACAATCGCAGGATTCTTTCTCGCGTTCCTGATCGGCATGCAGGGGAAATGGTGAACCGACTTTCACTGATGGCGGGCGTACACCGTCCCGAAGGATGGAAGACGCTGGACTGCATAGGCGGCGTGGATTACCTGGCCGCGATCCCGCCGCTGCCGCGCGAAGTCAAAGCCATCCAGTGGGATGAGATAGAACTCATCCACGGCATCAATATGCTGTATCCGTGGGACGCGGAAAGGCTGTTGCGTGAGATTCGCGATGTTCTGGTCCCGGGCGGATTGCTGGTGATGGAGCAGCCTGACTTTGACAAGATGCTGATGCGGCCCACACGCCCGGTAGAGTGGTTCTTCGGAGATCCCGGCCCGCAGTATCCGGCCCACATGTGCAAGTGGGCGTATTCGCCGGCTTCACTCGGGAAGTTGGTGCTTGATTGCGGATTCAGCGGGTATGAAGTGAAACCGGCTCAGCATCACGTTCCGGCTCGGGACTTCCGGCTGGAGGTGCGGCGATGAGCGAAGGCGAACTGATCGAAGTAGCGCAGCGGTTTCGCGCACTCGAAGACGAGATTGAAATGCTCAAGAAGTTCGTCAACGAATGCCGTCGCCAGAAGTGGTGGCCGGAACGTCGCAAGCGCGACGACGAAGACTGGGACCAGACGATGGACGACGCCGACCGCGCCGCCGAAGTCTGCCGAGACGATATGAATCGAATGGCCGACGAGATCCGAAAGGCGAAGCGATGAACATCTTCCCGCTGAAATCTTACATTGATTCCAAAATCCAGATCGGCAGGAGTGAGTTTGAACTCACATACCCGGGCGGCGACTATGTGAAATTCGAAGGCACTTTGCCGGATGCCATAAAGGTCAAAGGGGACGGAACAGTAGACGTCGGGATTTCTGATATCGAGATCATCGAGCGCGGCAATCGTCTGTGCGGGAATGCCGCCGACGAAATGCCGCAGGTGTCGCTGTGAGAATCGCCGTGGTGATGGGTGGCTGGCATTTTCCACTTCATCCGTTCCGCGCACTCGCCGCGCAGACTGACGCCGACGTGGACCTGTTCTGCATCGGACACCGAAGCCCGGACACAATGGCGGTCTACGAAGAGAAAAACATCCTGGACGGAATGGAGCTCACGCCGATGGTGGGGCTGGACCGGGAACTGTACAACTCATCGGCAACAAGCGCAGATCTGAAGGCGCTCGGCTGGGAGTTCCATCTGGAGCCGAACACTATCGGGGACTGGGGTTTCCTGAATCAGTGGCTTGACGTCGCCGTTCCGCTCTCGACCGATGGACTTCACGACGACTACGAGGCCATCCTGTTCCTGCACGATGACACCTATATCCGGCGCAATGATCTTTTCCCGATGATTCGCGATCTTATCTTGAGCAACCCTCAAACCCTGCTATTCACGAATGGCCGCTACCCGGAAGCTCCGCTCGGGTACGCCCGCGGATCGTTTGAGATTTTCCGGCCCGAACTGATCCGCATGCTGGGCGGCAGGATCCCGCTGGCGGAAACCGGGCTCGACCGCACCGGCAAAACAGATACACCGGCTGGCATGGACGCGCTGGCGGCCTGGAACGAGCTCGGGGAGACGCTGCGGAAGTTCATGAACTCGCGGGGCATGAAGGTTGGGTATCTGAGCGAGTACTATCGGGTGAGCTCTCACGTGATCGAGGGCGAACGCGGTTTCCTCCACAGGATGGGCGGCGCACCATGGAGCTACAGCAAAGGTCTGAAAGAACTGGGGGTATTGTGACCGGAGATGAAATCAAGAAGCTGTGCGATGCGATCTGGAAAGCGAATTCCAACACCGCGCAGCGCGTAGCGCAGGCGTCAATGAAAGAGTTTCCGTTGCCGCCGATCATGGCCAATCTGGAAATCATGAGCGACAAGCAGTTTTCAAAGCTGCTGGCTGATATTCAGAAGCGGTCGTTCTATCACGGGGCGGTGGCGATGCTGACGGCTCTGGAGCTTGACGCAGCGGGAGTCACCGTTCAGTGAAACCAATCGTACTGATGGCCCCATACGTCACATCGGAAATGAAATCCGCTGTGGCCCGCACGCTGGATACCCGCTGGATAGGTCAGGGGGAAGCCGTAGACCGCTTTGAGCAGGACTTCGCCGCATTCATCGGCAGACCTTCCGTCGCCGTCTCCAGTGGCACAGCATCTCTTCATCTGGCCTATCTGCTGGCAGGCATCAAGCCCGGCGATGAGGTGGTAGCGCCGCTGTTCACCTGCACGGCCACGAATACCCCGCTCCTGCAGTGCGGCGCCCGCGTGAAATTCTGCGACGTCGCACCGGATTCCCTGAACATCGGACTCGGCCAGCTCTACGGAGCCATCACCGAACGCACAAAAGCCGTAGTGGTGGTTCACTACGGCGGCGCACCGATCAAACACATGGCTGGGATACAGGCGCTCTGCCTGCAACGCGGAATCCCGCTGATTGAGGATTGCGCCCAGGCGATCGGGGGCACGGCAGCGGGGCTGGGCTCCAGTGCGAAGCCGATACCATGCGGAACCGCCGGCGACTTCGGGTGTTTCAGTTTTCAGGCCGTGAAGCACGTCACGACCGGGGATGGCGGGATGTTGGTTATCAAAAATCCGGAACTGGTCGAGAAGGCGAAGCGGCTGCGCTGGTTTGGGATCGACCGCGCGGCTAAGCTCGAAAACCGATGGGCGAACGACATCACCGAACTGGGTTACAAGTACCAGATGACCGATATCGCGGCGTCTATGGGGATTGAATCGCTGAGGGTGCTTCGTGCGCAGATTCAAGAACGGCGGGCGATGCTCGGTATGTATGTGGCGCGGCTGGCATACATACCGGGAATAAAAGTACTGGACGCCGAAGGCGAATGTGCTGCATGGCTCTGCACTGTGGCAGTGGAGCGCCGCGAATATCTCATGCGCAAACTGAAAGAGAACGGCATCGAATCCGGCCAGGTGCATTACCGGAATGACCGATACTCGATCTTCAAGGGATCGCGCGGCCAGTTCCCGAACATGGACGCAATCGAATCAAAGTACCTGGTGCTGCCGCTCCACATGGGGATGGACTTTGAAGACGTGGAGCGCGTGTGCTCGGTGATTAAGGGGGGATGGTAGATGAAGCCTCTCGAAAGATTGGCGTGGATTTTGGCGCTTCCATTCGTTCATCTGTTGTGGATGGGGCTCATCATGTCTTCGTGTTTCTTCGCGGCTATTTATTCTCCGATAGCGGCCATCTCGTGGATATCGGGATCTGACGATCCTTGGAAGTGGAGTGCGAAGTACGCAGATCTTATTGCTGACCATCATCCGATGTTTCTGTGGCGAGATTCGATGGAAAGACGGTACGGCAAGTGATCTACGTCGTAACTGCGACACTCGGAGGTTTTGACAATCTCCGACCTCCGCTGGTGGCCCACACAGGAGCGCGGTTCCTGTGCTTTACGGACAATCCCCTGCAACCCCGCTGCGACCCGTGGGAGTTCCGGCCGTGCCCATTGGTGCATGATCCAATTGGAGATTACGACCCAGGGGACAGTGAAGTAAATGCTCCCCGATCTTCCCGCCTCCCCAAGATCCTGCCGCACCTCGTGCTCCCCGAAGACTGCGAATATTCGATCTGGCACGATGCAAACTTCCAGCTCTGCAAGAGCCCGGAGCACATCGTGGAAACTCTGCTCAAAGAGCATGCCTGGGCAGCACACCGGCACCCCTGCCGCGATTGCGCTTACGACGAAGCTCAGATCCTGTTATCCGAGAAGATCGGGACACGCGCACTAGTGGAGCGCGACGTCTCCCACATGAAGCTGCAGGGGCACCCGGAAGGCTTTGGCCTGTGGGCCAACGGCTTCATCGCGCGGCGGCACACGCGGGCCACGGATGAACTTTCTGAGCGCTGGTGGGAAATATTCGCCGCGGGCTGCGAACGCGATCAGATCGCATTTCCGCCAGCCTTGCGGCAACGCGGAGTCTCGATCAACACGATTGACGCGGACATCTACCATTCGCCATACGTGCGGTTTAATTGGCACTCGGCTTTCATGGACCGCGACGATAACCGATCATTCTGGCCGGAACGTCGGCGCATGGATGAGCGGCTGAAGAAGCTGGCAGGGGTTACAGGGGTGGAGATTGCGTACAAGGTGAATGTACCGGAGGGGCGATGAAGATCTGCGAATTGTGCGAAGGGCGCGGAGAACGGCTTATCGCGTGGCCTCCTGGTTCGATGGCCACTATGAAAGAATGCTCTGATTGCGAAGGATCTGGGCGTCTCAATAATGACGAGACACCGTATAACGGTCCTGATAATACGCCAGCTTTAGAGGCTCTGAAACTGGAGCGAGGATGCACCTACGCGATTGAGGTTCAGGATTATATGTCCCACGAAAATATGGTGGCACTGAAGGACCAACTGAAGTATGCAGCCGATGACCTTGGAATAACCTTGATTGTGTTGGGTAAAAACCTGCGTATCGCCCGCGATGACCGCAAGGTGGTTACGTGCGAATAGTAGGCGCCCTGCGAGTGAAGAATGAGGCCCGCTGGATACAGCGCGTCATCGAATCCATTCTCCCGATCTGTGAGCGAGTCCATGTTCTGGATGACAACTCGACCGATGGGACACCGGACATCTGCAGGGCAATCCCGAAGGTCATGGTCCACACTTCAGGCTGGGACACAACTGACGAGGTCAGAGACAAAAACCATCTGCTGCGATACGTGGATTACTACGGCGGCGCGGACTGGATCGTGATGATCGACGGCGACGAAGTCCTCACGCACCACGCACGCCTGGCGGATGCCATCGCGACAACGCCGCACGCCTGCCTGAGCCTTCCGGTACTGTACCTGTGGGACCGGGAAGATCAGATGCGAGTTGACGGAGTTTACGGCGATTTCATGCGGGAATCGGCATTTCGATATCGCGGGGAACGGTTCCGGCGCACCGGGCACGGCGGCAATTTTCATTGCGGGAACGTGCCACAACAGATCCGCGCGAATCGCGGATACGTCAAAGCTCCGCTGCTACACATGGGCTACCTTCATCGCGAAGACCGCGTTCGCAAATTCGAGTGGTACAACAAGCTCGACCCGGACAACAAGCACGAGGAGGGTTACCGGCACATGATCGTGGGCGACCTGATACCGGCAGACTCGGAGTGTAAGCACGGTGGCCCGCTGGAGCTTAGACCGCTGCCGCTCTGAGGTTGTATAACTCTCCGCTAACTATAGACAATCTTGCGCTCTTTTCGGATGCGCCTTAAACTCGCAGCATGACGACAAATCACACCGTCTGGGGATCATAGGAAATGAACTGGCAAACGATAATCTGGCTGATCGCGGGCGCGGTTTTCAGTCTGTGCCTGAAGAGTGCTCTGAGGCAGAGCCGATAATGGACCACATTTACCTTCAGGGATCAGATTCCGTAGAACGTGGCGGCAACGCGATTCGCGGCGCGGCGGAAGAGATGAATCAGGCTGCGCGAAACATCGAAGCGGCTCTCGAACGCCATCAGAGATTCATGGAAGACTGGCTTGACCGTTACCAGCAGATGCTGGTGGCTGATGCGGTCAACTCGGGCCGCGCATGAGCGACCTCGACCAGACCATCCGCCGCTGCTACGAGCACGTAGAGCGAATCGAAGGCCGCAAGCCGCTGGTGTCTCTCGACCGGCAACACGAGATCCGGCAATTCCAGATCGAACTGGCGGCCCTGCAATTCGCCTTCGGGCTGAAGCTCGAAGCCTCGGACGATCACACCTTCGAGATCATCGACACCAGGCGGGAAATCGGGGTACTCATTCTCGGCGATCATCAGGGAAGACGGAAGGCTGGAGATGGCGGATTGGGTGACTGAGTTATGACAGCCGAAAGAGATCCGAGAATTGATCCAGTAATGGGTGATTGTCTGCGTGTCGATTGGGATATACGCCGCGTTCTCAGTGCGGACCGCGACGCCGTAGACTTCGCCCGCAACGGATCTTCAGTAAGAAACGGTGTTTGCTCTCTGGCTAGATGGCGCAGATGGGCTACAAAGGCAGACATTGTAAGAAGAGGAGCCGAAGTGATGGCGGATTGGGTGGAGGAATAACAACGTGTACAACTACGAAACAGAAAAGCCTAACTTGTTCACCGACGACGGGCAGCGCATGTTTCTGGCGATTCGCGATAACGTGAAAGCGATTCTGCCGAAGGCCGGATGCGTGCGGATGGATAAAGCGACTGATGTGGGCATTGGTGGCGAATCCTGGACGATGCTGGCCTGTGTTGACCGCATGGTGGAACTGAGAGAACTTCGCGAGATCCCGCAACCGAACATCGCCGGGCAGCACCGTATTTTCATCGCGTACAACGCATGACCCCTGCACCCGCAAAGCAACCCGAAGAGGTCCGACGCTGTTTCAGCGCACTGGAAGAGTTTCATATCCTGCGAAGCATGACGGTGCGGGAATACCGCGACCTTCAGGCGCTCGGGCTGGACCCGCTTTCACCCGAAGCTCAGCAGTATCGGAAGGTCGAACGCATCAAAGGAGGCGCGGCGGCATGAGAATGCACACCGTAGAACAGAGGAACGCAGCCCGCGAACTAGCGGCGGCCCGGTACTTCGGAAAGACCGGCCTGATTACGTTGGCGCTCATCGCCCTGCTCCAGTTCTGGCGTTAACGATTTTGCAGTGAAAGGAAAGAAGTGAAAAATAAACTCAGAAAACTCATCGGTATTACCCTCATGGCTCTCACGCTCTCAGTTTCAACCGTGCCGGCCTTTGCGTGCGACGACAGAAGCGGAGACGGCTGTATCCCAACGCCTTCCTGGGAATGGCTGTATCCCACGTTTCAGGGAGACGGCTGGGTAGGTCCAGTTGCGACGATCGGCGGCGTGGTGGCGTGGCTCGGCTTTGTCTGGGGAAGCGATTCAGATCATCGAGGTGGATCTGCCGCCAGCGTTCTGAATGCGTCTGGCTATCGCCTTTGAAAGACGAAGGAAAGCAGTAAGGCGCTGGCTAGCTGAATACCTTTGATGCCTGCGGCGTAGGTCACCAGTGCTTTACGCCGTAGGCAAGCATTGCAGTGAGAATCGCACTTGAAAGCCACTTTATTATTTTTAGCTGTCCAGCCCATTCGGTGACCTGCTCTCTCAACTTTTCATCCTCTTTTGTGTGGGTTTTGAAATCCACGATGTGGCCGTCGAGTTTTTCATGCACGGCTTTGAATGCTTCCTTTACAGCCTCATCCATTACCAAGGCCGCTCCTTTGCTCAGGCACTTCGGGGACCGATCCGGAAACCGTGGATTCTTTCACGCGCTCAATCTTACCGTCAGGGCTTTGCGTAACGCGCTCCGAAGATTGAGCTTCGTGGCCGTGTGGAACTGGACCCTTTAGGCTCACCAGCGTCAAAAGAGCATCCCGCAGCCACTCGTAGGACCATTCCAAAATCTCTATCTTGTTGAAGGGCCACGGCAATGTTTTCCGCATTGTCACCGCGCTGGCAAGCCCGAAGAGCTCCAGAAACTCTTTGTGGTGAGACACGAACTCCTGCACCGGAACCCAGTTCATTTTTCGCATTGTAGCGCAATCGTGAGATAATGCACCTCAAATGAACTACAAGATTTTACGCGCGGGCGGTTTGCCTCAACTGGAATACGCAGTCAATGCGGCAGTGGCCGAAGGGTACACACCCACTGGGGCTCCGGTCTACAGCGGCGGGGAGTGGATTCAATCGGTCTTTCGCGCTGGTGCTGTAACTCCTCCCGGCGACGTCCGCATCCGCGAAACGAAAGCAGGAAAGCGATGAATCGGCTGCAGCGCATCCTGATGAGGATTCTGTTCTGGTGTCTGCCGCAACTCAAACGCGCGGTACAACAGAGCGGCGGCACAATCGAACGCCTGGCCGAAACGGTCCAGATGTATCGCGAGGCGGCAACGGACAGGCAACGGGAGCGCGATATCCGCGCGGCTGAATACGCCGAAGCTCTCGCAATGTCGGGCTCTGGACCGTGGGGCCAAAACCCGCACGCCATGCCAGCGCGGGAATCGAAATCGACATCCGACCTACCGGGCCAAGTCGCGCTTAAAGAGCGCATGTGGGACCTTGAGTTGGCGCTTGAAGATCAGGGATGGAAGCGCGAACAGTCGCAATCTCAATTGGAGTTTTCGCGCTGGGGCATTCAGCAGATTATCCTGATCTGTCGACTCTATCGGATCAAGAATCCGCTGATCCAGCGCGGCATCCTGGTTTCCAGCTTCTACGTCTTCGGACGTGATTTCGAAGTCAGCAGCCCGGACAAAGACACGAACGATGTCATCAAAGCATTTTTCGAAGATCCGCGGAACCAGAAAGAAATCGGCCTGAAGGCAGTCACCGAAAAAGAAGGCACGCTATACACGGACGGCAATATTTTCTGGTGCCTGTTCACAGGCATCAACGGCGAGGTTCTGGTGCGCTCGATCGATGCCGTAGAGATCATGGAGATCATCAGCGACCCGGACGATTCGAGCGTCACGCGCTACTACCATCGCGGCTGGGTCCAGATGGGTTTCAATGAAAAGACTGGCCAGCAAACACAGGAATTCAAAGAAGCCTGGTACGTCGATGAAGCCTACGAACCCGCAGTACCGCTGGACCAGATCAACGGTAAGCCTGTGATGCGTGATCCTTCCGGGGATTACGTTCGCATTATCCAGATGAAAGACGGCGGTCTGCCGAAGTGGCACTTTGGAGTGCCGCGGGCCTATGCAGCGATCGACTGGGCGCGGGCTTACAAGCAACGCCTTGAAGACTATGCTTCCATCACGCGGGCTCTGTCTCGATTCGCTTGGGACGTGAAGACGAAGGGAGGGGCACCAGCCATTGCAGCTCTCAAGGGAACCTTCGCGACGACACTGGTAAACGACGGTTCCATGATTGAACAGAACCCGCCTCCGGTTACAGGATCGTCATTCATCAGCGGGCCGAATGAGACCGTTACCCCCGTCAAGACAGCCGGCGTCACACCATCACCCGAAGAAGGGCGCCGCCTGGCCCACATGGTCTACATGGTGTTCGGGCTCGGAGAGCATTTCTTCGCGGACATCTCGACCGGGAACCTTGCCACGGCGACGAGTCTGGACCGGCCAACAGAGCTGAAGTTCAAGCACGATCAGGAAATATGGAAGGAGTTCTTTACCCGGCTGGCGCGTTTCGTAGCAGCCCGCAACGCCAGGTCCATCACCGGGAAGCTCCGCGAGTCAGTCGCGGCGAAAAATAAACAGGTTGAAATCAATGTCGACTTCCCGCCGATCATCGAAGGCGATATCCCGCTTCTGTCGAAGTCCATCGTTGAGGCTACCTGGAATGGGCGCAGCGGAGAAGTTATCGGGATGGATGAGAAGGCAGCGGTGCTGCTGCTGCTGCGCCTTCACGATGTACCGAACCCAGACGACCTGATCGAACTGATGTACCCTTCCGATGAGTACAAAGAAAATCGAGACGATCAGCGGCAGGCGAAAATGGATCAGCAAAAGGAAATTGCGGCGGCGAAGCCAGCGCCACAGCCGGGAGTGCCGAAGCCCGGCGCAGTCAAGGAAGCCTTTGACCGGCTGTCGACTGCAATCTTAAAATGGAAAGAGGCCGCGTGATGGACATGAAGCCGGTTGAATCCTCCAACATCGCGGCCATCGGCTACGAA
>Ga0134127_10002060_pt1 | contig 14680 bp, 13 predicted proteins | sample KB31753_FD_96459 | JGI IMG/M metagenome (GOLD analysis project Ga0134127, IMG submission 96459) | Terrestrial soil microbial communities with excess Nitrogen fertilizer from Kellogg Biological Station, Michigan, USA - KB3-175-3 | ecosystem: Environmental > Terrestrial > Soil > Unclassified ...
CGGTGGGAGGGCACGTTCAACCCGACGCCGCCCGCCGATAACGAATTCATGCTCAACGCGCTTCGCGGCTACCAGTTCCCGATCGGCCGCACCGTCGATGCGACGCAGATCCCCGATCAGCTCAATCAGTTCGGCCCGCGCGTCGGGTTTGCGTGGAACCCGGGTGGAAGCGGGCAGACGGTCGTGCGCGGCTACAGCGGCGTGTACTACGCCCGCACGCCGATGCTGCTCTTCTCGGATCCGATGAACAATTTCAGGGTGCCGCCGGGAAACGTCTCCGTCCGCCTGCCATTTGCCGTGCCGGCCGGCAACCCGAATGCGACCGTGTATCGTCAGCTGCTGCTGATCGGGATCGATCTGAACCGGTACCCGCTCGGCGAATTCCCCGTGCTGACGCCTGAGCAGCTGACGCAGATTGCCGGCGCCCTCGGCCTCACTCCCAATCCCTACCAGGGTGCGCAGGTACTGGCGGTCGATCAGGACTTCAAGAACCCGCGCGCTTTCCAGGCCGGAACCGGCGTCGAGCGTGAGTTGATCCCAAACCTGAGCGTCGCGGCGGATCTCATCTACGTCAAGACCGATCACCTGCAGCGAAATCGCGACCTGAACATCGGTGTGCCGACGCCGCGCCCCACCGACCCGGCACAGCGGCCGATCTTCCCGGCCCGGCCGCTCGCCAGCCTGGGATCCGTGCAGGTTCGTGAGTCCACCGCGAGTTCTGAGTACACGGCGCTCACGCTCAGCTCGCGTCTCCGCCGCGACTGGTCGCTCTTCAATGTGAACTACGTGCTCAGCAAGTCGATGTCGGACGACGACAACGAGCGGGATTCGGGCGGCATGCTGGTGGAGAACTCGTTCAATCTCGAGCCCGAGTGGGGCCCGGCACGCCTCGACCGCCGGCACCAGTTCAACGGCTATGCGGTGTTCTTTCTCCCGTTCGACGTCGACTTCTCGGCCGGATTCAAGTTCCAGTCGGGGCTTCCCGTGGATGCCTCGATCGGCCGCGACATCAACAACAGTCTCGGCGGCGTCGACCGGCCGTACAGCGCGCCCGGGGTGCCGTTCACGCGAAACGGGTTCCGCAACCTTTCCTACAAGGAAGTGAACTTCCGCGCACAGTGGGGCCCGCGCTTCAACGGCGACAACCGCGTGATGTTCACGGCGGAAGTGTTCAACCTCCTCGACTGGGACAACGTCCAGCTCTTCACCGCGACGGGCGGCACGACGTCGACCAACTATTGCGCCACGCCCGCGCCCGACGACTGCGGCTTTGGCCCGCCGACCAACCCGAACTTCCTTCAGGCCAGGGACCCGAGCGGCAACTACATCACGACGAATACGCCGGGCGCACCGCGGCAGGTGCAGCTGGGCGTGCGATTCGAGTTCTAGCTCCCGTACGTGACAGGGGCCGCCCCGCGTGGGGCGGCCCTGTCGAACCCGATCGTCCGGCGCGGATTACTCCTTGCGGCCGGCGGTGCCTGCAGGCGCGGCGGCGGCGGGCTGCGCCGCGTTCTGCTTGCGGATTTCCTCAGCGCGGTTCTGCAGCTCGGTGGCTTCGCGCAGCAACGCCTGCTGACGCGCGGGATTGCGCTCGAGGTTGGCCTGCACGCGGAGCAGCAGGTTCTTGTAGACGAGCGCTTCCATGTACTGGGCGTTCAGCATCAGCGACTTGTTGATCGCTTCGATGCCGAGCTGCACGTACTTCATCTTCTCGCCGTCGCTCAGGCTGAAGTCGCGGTACGCCTTCTCCCAGTAGTAGGTCGCCATCGTATAGAAGGCTTCCGGATTGTTGGGTTCGCGGTCGGCGCGCGCCTTCAACGCTTCCATGCTCTTGTCGAACTCGCCCTGCCGGTTGTAGTAGGCGGCCAGGGTCGTATAGACCGCGGGGTCAGTGGCTTTCATTTCTCGCGCCTTCACGAGCGTTGCTTCCGCGTTCTCGTAGTCGCCGCTGTCTTCGTAGATCCGCGAGAGGGCGAAGTAGTTCACCGGTTCGGCCGGGTCCATCTGAATCAGCTGCTGCACGACCGGCTCCGACTGCGCCGGGTCGTTCAACTTGTCGGAACCGTAGGCGTTCGCCAGGTACTGCAGCGCCAGCCGTTTCAGTTCCGGGCGCTGCTCCTTTTCGGCGGCCAGCCTGTAGTTCGCGATCGCCTTCTCGAGCAGGGCGTCGTTCTCCGCTTCGCCCCGTCTGGTCGGCCGGTACTGGTTGTCGTAGCTGTTTCCCAGGTAGAAGTACGCCTCGGTCTGGGTTGGATCGGCGGCAATGGCCTTTTCGTAGGCCTCGACCGCGCCGCGGTAATTCTGCTGCTGGTAGGCCGTATGACCGTCCTTGAGCGCCATCCGGGACTGAATCATCTTCACCTGACCGCACCCGGCGGCCGCCAGGCCCAGCCCCGCGACGAGCGTCAGCACGACCGCCTGTGACGAAAACATCCGCATCCTATCCCCCTTGCACACCCTGTCGAAGCGCACCACAGGCCGCGGTCGGCGGCCCTGCAACTCCTGTTTTTGTCGAGTCCCCACGGGAGGGGAAGGCAGGGTGAGACCCTGCCCAAGCTCCGTAAACGCGCCAGTATAGTGATCCGTTTTCCGCCGAGTCAAGGGTGGCGCGCCGCTTCCTTGACCCCCCTCAAACCCACTTCTATCATGAGGATGGCGTTACACAATCTCTTAGACACCACCCTTCATGATTCGGTTTGAGACGCTCCTGGAAAAGGTGCGGAGCTACAGCCCGGAGGCCGACCTCGAGCTCCTGCGGCGGGCGTACGTCTTTTCGGCGCTCGAGCACAAGGGGCAGGTGCGCCACTCGGGTGAGCCGTATCTCATTCATCCGCTCGAAGTTGCGGACCTGCTGGCCGACATGAAGCTCGACGTCGTGGCGGTCGCCGCCGGCCTCCTTCACGACGTCGTCGAAGACACGCTGACCACGCCCGAGCGGATTGCCGAGCTCTTCGGCCCGGAAGTCGCGCACGTGGTCGAAGGGGTGACGAAGATCGGCGCCATCCCGTTCTCCTCGAGCGAGGAACGCCAGGCGGAGAATTTCCGCAAGATGCTGCTCGCCATGGTGGACGACATCCGCGTCGTCCTCGTCAAGCTGGCGGACCGCCTGCACAACATGCGGACCCTCCATCACCTTCCCGAAGAGCGCCGCACCAAGATCGCCCAGGAGACGCTCGACATCTACGCGCCGATCGCCAACCGGCTCGGGATGAGCAAGGTGAAGAACGAGCTCGAAGAGCTCTCGTTCCGCTATATCGAGCCGAAGGCCTACGAAGCGCTCCGGTCGAAGGTCGAAGCCAAGCGGAAGCACGCCGAGGGCGTCATCGAGGCGCTGACCCGCACCATCCGCGCGAAGCTGGAAGACGCGCAGGTCCCGATCATCAGCCTGGACGGGCGGATCAAACGTCTCTACAGCATCCACCTGAAGCTGAAGCGCCAGAAGATCGATCTCGAGCGCGTCTACGATTTCGTTGCGCTGCGGGTGACGACACAATCGGTGAAAGACTGCTACGCCGCGCTCGGCATCATTCACCAGACGTGGTCGCCGGTGCCGGGACGCATCAAGGACTTCATCGCGATGCCGCGCCCGAATGGCTACCAGTCACTGCATACGTCGGTCATCAGCGAGCACGGGTTTCCATTCGAGGTGCAGATCCGGACCGAGGAAATGCACCGCCACGCCGAAGAGGGCATCGCCGCGCACTGGAAATACAAGGAAGGGCGCGTCGGTGACCATACCGACGAGCGCTACTTCCAGTGGATGCGGCAGCTGCTGGAGGTCCAGCAGGAAGTGCGCGACCCGCAGGAGTTCATGCGGAACCTCAAGATCGATCTCTACCCGGAGGAGGTCTACATCTTCACGCCGAAAGGCGAAGTGAAGTCCCTGCCTCGCGGCGCGACCGCGGTCGACTTCGCCTACAGCGTCCACACCGACGTCGGCAATCAGTGCGTCGGCGCGCGCATCAACGGCAAAATGGTGCCGCTTCGCACCCGCCTCCAGAACGGCGACATCGTCTCGATCATCACGCAGGCGGGCCACAAGCCGAGCCGCGACTGGTTGACGTTCGTCACGACGTCGCGCGCGCGCGGCAAGATCAAGCACGTCCTGCAGGGAGAAGAGCGCGTTCGCAGCATCGAGCTTGGGCGCCGGCTGTTCGAGAAGGAGGCGCGGCGGTTCGATCTCAATCCTAAGACGGTGCTCGAGAGCGAGGAGCTCACCAGGTTTGCCGCGGAGTACGGGGCGCAGAAGCCCGACGAGCTGCTCGCGCACATCGGCTACGGCAAGCTGTCGGCGCGGACGGTCCTGCAGAAGTCGGTACCGGCCGGGCAGCTCAAAGAGAAGGCGCCGGAATCCGGCGTGGTCTCCGCCGTCAAGCGCGTGCTGCGCACCGGGTCAAGCGAGGACCGCATCAAGGTGCGCGGGACCGACGACGTCATGGTGTTCCGTGCGAAATGCTGCAACCCGATTCGCGGCGAGCGGATCGTCGGCTATATCACCCGCGGCAAGGGCGTCTCGGTGCATTCGGCGGTCTGCTCGAACGTCCTCAACCTGATGTTCGAGCCCGATCGGCGGATAGACGTGGAATGGGACAGCGACGGCACAGATCAGGCGCCGTACACCGTTCGTCTGACGATGCAGGTGGAAGACCGCAAGGGCATGCTCGCTGAAATCAGCGCCAAGGTCTCCGATATCAACACCAACATCACCACCATGGAAGCGCGCACCGGCGGCGATCACCATGCGCGCATCGACATGACTGTCGAGATCAAGGACATGAAACACCTCGAGAAGGTGATCAAGTCGATCAAGGGTGTTGAGGGGGTCCTGGGAGTCGAGCGGACCGCTAGGGCGTGAGCACGGCGATCGCGTCGATTTCGACCCGAACATCGCGCGGCAGGCGCGCCACCTGCACGGTCGAGCGCGCTGGAGGCGGATTCGTCACGAACGTCGCGTAGCACTCGTTCATCGCTGCGAAGTCGTTCATGTCGGCGAGGAACACCGTCGTCCGCACCACGTGCTGAAACCCGGCGCCCGCGGCTTCGAGCAGGGCAGCGATATTCCGCATCACCTGTTCGGTCTGGATCGCGATGCCGCCTTCAACGAGCGTCCCCGTCGCCGGATCGATGGGAATCTGCCCCGAGAGGAACAGGAGACTGCCGGCCCGGATGGCGGGAGAATACGGCCCGATCGCCCTGGGCGCGCCTGCCGGGGCGATCGCCTCCTTCATCAAGCTGCCTTGGTGATTTTGCCACCGCGGAGACAGCGCGTGCAGACCTTGATGCGCTTCGTCGCGCCCTTGACGATGGCGCGGACGGTCTGCAGGTTGGGCTCGAACCGGCGGGGACCGACGTTGTGGGCGTGAGAGACCGTGCGGCCGACCACCGGGCCCTTACCGCAGATTTCGCACCGCTTTGCCATGATGACTGCCTTTCATTGGGGAAAACCCGCGTAAACAGAGCCTTCTAGCATAACAGGTTCAGGGAAGAATCAGCGGGCTGGGCGGCGCGGCCTGGGGAACCGACTCCGATGTGCCGGTGACATCAAGAAGCCTGGCGACGAGGTCCATATACGCCGTCGCGCTGTCGGTGGGAACCGCGGACCCGCGGGCGCCCTGTTCGATCGCCCGCAGCACGATTGCGGCCTCGCGATCGAACACTTTCGCGCCCTGCTCCCGCATCTGGGCGAGCATGGTTTTCAGCTCGGTGGCCAGCGCCTGCGCAGGCGGGCTCTGAGGCATGTGCTCGTAGATGACGCCGCGCGCGGCGGTCTCGAGCGTGCCTGCCACGGCTGCCGCGGCCTCCGCGACATCGGTGTCGACGAGCCGTGTGAATCCCTGCGGCGTGAACCGCGCTATCAGCGTGTGGAAAAGGAAGAACAGTTGATACTGCCGCTCCGTGAGATGACGGATTGTCGGCAGCAGCTGCGCGACATCGCGCTCCTGACGGCGACGGACGACGGCGGCGGGGTGCTCGCGCGCCGACGCGAGGTACCCGCAATCGGGCGGACACTTGATCTCGACGAGCCGCTTGGTTCCGCAGCAGACGGGACAGATGCTCGCACCAAGCGCCGGGCACGCGCGCCGCGGCTTTCGCTGGGCGCAGGAGGGACAAAGCATTCCTCAGCTTCGCACACACAAATGGTCGCGGCAACGGCCGACTCTTGGCACGATCGAGGGGAAAACCGTATAATTCGGGCCAATTCCACTTACTTTTGACCGGAACACGCTTTGCAGCTTTGCCAGCCGCCAGGTGTAGTGCCTGCGGCCCGATAGGGGGACTATGGCCGAAGCGCTTGTTCATCACGGTTCGCCGGTCGAATTCTTCCGCGACCTCGTTGAATCGGCATTGCACCGCCAGCATCTCTCCGCCCGCGAGGGCACGTCCTTTTATCTCGTCAACCTGCTCACTGGATTCGTGCGATGCGATCGGTCCGCCTCCGGCGACGAGGAGCCGCTCGGCGTGCGCTTCGTGAAGGCGCTGCAGGAAGCCGGTTCCCGGCAGCGCGACGAGCTCCGCCGCGTGGGGGATCGATCGCTGTTCATTTCCGGATTCTTCGCTGACAGTCTTTCCCGAAGCCTCGTCGACGTCGACTACTACATTCAACTCGGTGAGCACGCGTACGGATCGCTCGCGCGACAGGCCGATGGCACCTTCGGTGATGTGTTCGATGAACTCGCCGCCAAGTTTCCGGCGTTCGTCGACGTGCTTGGCGAGGTGAGCGAGCGCACGGCGATGACGTCGAATGCCGACCTGCTGCGCCTCTACGAAAAGTGGCTGCGCACCCGAAGCCGGAGAAGCGGAGATCTCCTCGCAGCTCGCGGAATCGTGCCCAACGCCTCGATCGGGGACCGCTTCATTCAATGATCGCCGCGCCGACTGCGGAACAACTTGCGGACGAAGCGCGCCGTGCGCGGAAAGTGCGACAACTTGTCGATATTGCGACAGCCCTCATCATGCAGTCGAATATGACGGTTGACGACGCGGAATTGCTTGTTCAGAGCGTGCGGGAACGGATTCTCGGCTTGTTTCCAGACGGCGGCGATACCTACGAACTCATTTACGCGCCGAGGTTTAGACGGCTCATCATCGAGTACACGCGGCACCGTCACTCCCGTGTCGTGATCCCGTTCCCCGAGCGTCGGGTCTGAGGCTCTGCAACCACAGCTCGGCCGTTCTTACCGTCCTCAATAGACGACAATTTCAGCGCTACCTGCCTGGGATGGGGGTAATGCCATGCCGGCCGCCCCTCTCGGACCCGCACCGAACGACCGATAAGCTGTCTCACTAAGTGACTTGTTAATGGTTATTTAGGACCGTGCAAGACCATGAAGACGGAACCGCAGTCATATTGACATCACGGTCGCCCTTCGTATCCGGCATCTAGGCGGGCGGAAGGCATCCTAATTGCAAGTTCGGCGGCATCATCGCCTTTCCCGGTGGAAGGGCATTGGAAGGAGCGGCAGGCATCATGGCGACGACGAAGACGAAGGCATCAGCGAAGACGAGCCGGTACAAAGAGCTGAAGCAGATGCTTGAGGACCGCCGCCGCGAGCTGATGAACGAGGTGCAGGGGCGGATTCGCGACGTGCGGGCCGACGGCAGCAAGGACCGCGACGTCCTCGACCAGGGCGAGAGCTCCGAGGTCGACATCCAGGAAGACATCGAGTTCGCCCTCATCCAGATGAAGTCGGAGACGCTGAACAAGGTCAACGAAGCACTCCGCAGGCTGGACGAAGGCACTTACGGCAACTGCTTCGAGTGCGGCGAAGAGATCGCCGAGGCGCGCCTCCGGGCGCTGCCGTTCGCGGTCCGCTGCAAGGATTGCGAAGAGGCGCGGGAAACGGCCGAGCAGCGCGAGCGTCAGATGGCGCAGAAGCGCGGGTCGTCCACGCTCTTCTTCGACATGTCGAACTGAACATCCGAACGGTTCGAACGAACCGAACGAACCGAACGATTCGAACGTTTCAAGGGCGGCCCCGCGAGGCCGCCCTTTCTCTTTTCAGGACTACAGATGAGCGAACGCGATGAAGGGCTGGACCTGCAGGAACTGTCGCTCGGCGATCAGCCGATCGCCATTCCCGGCGAGCTGCCGATCCTGCCGCTGCGCGACACGGTGCTGTTTCCAAACTCGTTCATGCCGCTTGCGGTGGCGCGCGAAAGCTCGGTACGACTGATTGATGAAGCCATCTCCGCGGGCAAGCTGATCGGCGTCTTCACACAGCGTGACGCGTCGGTCGAGGAGCCGCAGCAGGCGGACCTGTATGTGGTTGGGACCGCCAGCCACATACACAAGATGTTCAAGCTGCCGGACGGCAGCCTGCGCCTGATCGTCCAGGGGCTTGCACGGTTGACGCTCGACGAGGTCACCGAAAGCCGGCCATATCTCAAGGCGCGCGTCACGCCGGCCGTCGAAGCCGTCAACGACGCGGACCACCTCGAGATCGACGCTCTGTTGAGAAACATCAAGACCAATTTCCAGCAGGTCGTTTCGCTGTCTCCGCTTCTCTCGAACGATCTCCAGACGCTCGCGTCGAACATCGTGGAGCCGGGGCGACTGGCGGATTTCATCGCGTCGAGCCTCACCACGCTCGCGACATCGGTCAAGCAGGAGGTCCTCGAGACGCTCGACATCCGGGCGCGAATGGACAGCCTCAACCGCATCCTGATCAAGGAGCTCGAGGTCCTGGAGCTCGGGTCGCGCATCCAGTCGCAGGTGCAGTCGGAGGTCGGCAAGAACCAGCGCGAATACTTCCTGCGCGAGCAGATGAAGGCGATCCAGAAGGAGCTGGGAGAAGGCGACGACCAGACCAAGGACGTTGAGGAGCTCCGTGAGAAGATCGAGGCTGCGGGGATGCCCGAGGCGGTGCAGAAGGAGGCGTACCGCGAGCTCGATCGGCTGGCCAAGATGCCGGTGGCGGCGGCCGAATTCACGGTATCGCGAACCTATCTGGACTGGCTCGTGACGCTGCCGTGGCAGAAGCGCACCGATGAAATCATCGACCTGCCCAACACCAAGGCCGTGCTCGACGCCGATCACACGGGGCTGGCCAAGGCCAAGGACCGGATCCTCGAGTACCTCGCCGTCCGGAAGTTGAACCCCGACCTCAAGGGGCCGATCCTGTGCTTCGTCGGGCCCCCGGGCGTCGGCAAGACGTCGCTGGCACGCTCGATCGCCACCTCGCTTTCCCGGAAGTTCGTGCGCGTCTCGCTCGGCGGCATGCGCGACGAAGCGGAGATCCGCGGCCATCGCCGCACCTACATCGGTGCGCTGCCCGGGCAGATCATCCAGGGGCTGCGCCGCGCGGAATCGAAGAACCCGGTCTTCATCCTCGACGAGATCGACAAGCTCGGGTCGGATTTCCGCGGCGACCCGGCGTCTGCGCTGCTCGAGGTGCTGGATCCTGAGCAGAACTCGACCTTCAGGGATCATTACCTCGACGTTCCGTTCGATCTCTCGGAGGTGCTCTTCATCACCACAGCGAATGTGCTCGACCCGATCCCGCCGGCGCTCCGGGACCGGATGGAGGTGCTGGAGCTGCCCGGGTACACGGAAGAGGAGAAGCTCGCCATCGCCCGCGAGCACCTGGTGGACAAGCAAGTCAAGAATCACGGCCTCACCGACGAGCAGCTCGTCATCACCGACGCGTCGTTGAGCGCGGTGATCCGCGGATACACGCGCGAGGCAGGAGTCCGCAATCTGGAGCGGGAAATCGGCGCCCTGTGCCGCAAGGCCGCGCGGCGACGCGCCGAAGGGAACGACGCGCCGCTCACGATCACGCCGGACGTCGTCGCCGAGATGCTGGGCGCGCCGACGTTCATGGATGAAGAGATGGAGGAGCGCACCAAGGAGCCGGGGGTGGCGATCGGCCTCGCCTGGACGCCGGCGGGTGGCGACGTGCTGTTCATCGAGGCGTCGCGCATGGCGGGCACCGGGTCGCTGACGCTCACCGGGCAGCTCGGCGAAGTGATGAAAGAGTCGGCGCGGGCGGCGCTCTCATGGTTCCGCGCGCACGCGGCGGCGTACGGGGCCGATCCCGATTTCTTCAAGAATGCCGAGGTGCATCTGCACGTCCCATCCGGCGCCATCCCGAAGGACGGCCCGTCCGCCGGGGTCACGATTGCGACCGCGCTGGCGTCGGAACTCACCGGACGTCCGGTGCGCGGCGACATTGCGATGACGGGCGAAATTACGCTGTCCGGGCGCGTGCTGCCGGTCGGCGGCATCAAGGAAAAGGTGCTGGCGGCGCGGCGCGCGGGGCTTCGCGAAGTGATTCTTCCACGGCAGAACGAGAAGAACGTGAACGAGGATCTGACCGAAGAGCTTCGCCGGGAGCTGACCATCCACTTCGTCCAGAGCGTCGACGAGGTGCTGTTGCTGGCGCTGACGCCCGGCCCGCAGGCGCCGCGCGTCAAGAAGACCGATCGACGCGTCCAGCCGCGCGTGCAGTAGACGCCGGGCTCAGTCCGCTCCGAGCAGCGCCAGTCCAGCCACCGTTTTCAGGTCGATGATCTCGCCGGAGGCGACCATCCGGCGGATCGCATCCACCGCGAACGGCTGTGCTTCGATGTCCTCGTCCTCGTCCTGCTTCGCCTCCGGGTCGTCGGCCGATGGTTCCCGCAGGCCGCTCGCACGGTAGAAGTTCATCTCCTCATCGCAGTACCCCGGCGTCGGGAAAAATGCGCCCAGCCGCTCGACCGATGAAGGGATCAGGCCGATTTCTTCGTGGCATTCCCGGATCGCCGCCTCCTTCGGATCCTCGTCTTTCTTCAGGCTCCCGGCTGGCAGCTCCCACGCACTCCGTCCGATCGCATGCCGGTATTGACGGACGAGCACGATTTCGCCTGCGTCGGTCATCGGAATCAGCACCACTGACCCTGGATGGCGGATGATTTCCGCTTCGAGGCGCTCACCGCGCGGCAGCGTAATCGACTCGATGGTGACGGTGAAGATCCGGCCGGTAAAGACCTTGCGGATCTGATCGGGCACGATGGGCTTATTCATCAGTCGTCCATCCCGGCAAATCTTCGAGTACGGCTGTCAGATCGGGCGGCAGCGGTGCCGAGAATTCCATCCGCCGACCGTCGCGAGGATGCGTGAACGCGAGCCGCTCGGCATGCAGGAAGGGCCGCTGCAAGCGCTGGAGTGCACGCAGGTCGCCTGGCACCCGGCGGCGCACGCCGCCGTACAACGCGTCACCGACGATCGGGTGGCCGATGGTGCTCAAGTGGACACGAATCTGATGCGTCCGGCCGGTATGAATCGCCACCTGTCAGAGAGTGACGCCCGGCAGGTGATGCGCGCGGGTGATCCTGGTGACGGCGCTGCGGGCCCGGCGGGCGCGTGCCGACATCTTCTGGCGGTTCACAGGGTCGCGGCCGATTGCCGCATCGATTCGTCGTCCGGCCTGGACCACGCCCCACACGAGCGCGACGTATTCCTTCTCCACTTCGCGGTCCTGGAACTGACGCGCGAGCTCCTGGTGCGAAGCGTCGTTCTTCGCGACCACCATGACGCCCGATGTCCCTCGATCCAGACGATGAACGATGCCAGGCCGCGCTTCACCGCCGATGCCGCTCAAGTCCGGGAGGTGATGCAGCAGCGCGTTGACCAGCGTGCCCGACGCGTGGCCAGCCCCGGGATGCACCACCATTCCCGGCGGTTTGTTGAGCACCGCGAGATCCGCGTCCTGGTAAATGATCTCGAGCGGCAGCGCCTCGGCTGCCGTCGTCGCCGGTTCGACGTCTGGAAGATCGATGCTGACGCGCTCGCCTTCGCGCATCGTGAGATTCGGCTTCGGGTCGCGGCGATCGAGCGTGACGTGGCCGTCGGTGATGAGTTTCTGGACCTGGGATCGCGAACGGCCTTCGAGAACCGATGCCAGAAACCGGTCCAGGCGCTGCCCGTTGAAGTCAGCGGGGACCGTGAACTCGATCGGCGCCACGGCTACGCCGCAAGCTTGCGGCGGCGCTGCATTTCCTGGGGCTCATCGGGCGAGCTGCGCGACAGCCAGACCAGCATCACGATGCTGAGGGGCGCAAGCACCAGGGAGATGAACTGGGAGGTCGACACGCCGAGAATCTCGCCGCGCGGATCGCCACGGTAGATTTCGACGACATACCGCGAGATCGCGTACAGCAGCATGTAGGCCCAGAACGTGCGGCCGGCGAAGGGGCGCCCCCGGCGCTCGGTGGCGAGCAGGATGATGAGGATCAGCAGCTCCGCGCCCGCTTCGTAGATTTGTGTTGGATGCAGAGGGATCCCCAGCGGGGTTCCGACATTCGCGGCGGCCAACGGGTTGGTGAACGTGATCGCCCAGGCGACGTCGGTGGGCCGTCCGTAACAGCATCCCGCCGCCAGGCAGCCGAGCCGGCCGGTGACGTGGCCGAGGGCGATTCCCGGCGCGAACACGTCGCAGGTCGTCCAGAACGGCAACCGGTGGCGGGCGATGTACCAGAACGCGACGACGACAGCGAGAATCAGTCCACCGTAGAAGACGCCGCCCGAGCGCGCCAGCGACAGCAGATCCTGCGGCGACGAGCTGAACTGATCGAAGTCGACGATGAACAGCAGCAGCTTCGCGCCGATCAGGGCGGCAATGATGATGTAGATGCCAAGGTCGAGCACGCGCGTCGGATCGAGCCCCCACTGCCTGGCGCGCCGCATCGCCAGCCAGAGGCCCAGCAGGTAGGAGGCGGCGAGCAGCACGCCGTACGAATAGATGGTGATCGGGCCGATGCTAAACAGTTCTGGGTACACGGCGTGTCCTGACGTCGAGAAGGTCGAGAATCATGAAAGCCACGCCGACGGTTATGGCCGCGTCGGCAACATTGAACGCCCAGAAGTGCCAGTTGCGCCAGTAGACGTCGACGAAATCGACGACGTATCCAGCCCTGAGCCTGTCGATCAGGTTGCCAGCCGCCCCGCCGACGATCAACGCCAGCCCGACGCGGGCGAGCAGCTGTTCGACCGGCAGCGTCGACGCGTAGACGGTCAGCGCCAGCAGCGCAACCGTCGCGACGATCGACAGGACAACCGTCTTGAACGGAAAATCCGCCGCGTTCATCAACCCGAACGCCGCGCCATAATTGTGCACCCGAGTCAGGTTGAAGAGGCCGGGAATAATCTCGAGACTATCGTGGAGCTCGAAGCGCGATCGCACGAGCGCTTTCGTCGCCTGATCGAGCGCGACGATTGCACCGGCGATCCCGAGCTCGAGCTGGAGGCGCCGCGAGATCACCATTAACTGTTGACGGTCTCGGCGAGCGCGTCGACGCAGCGATCGCAGATGCCCGCCCAGTCCGGCTCGCTGCGGACCGTCGGCACGTAGCGCCAGCAGCGCTCGCATTTGACCCCTGGAGCCTTCTCCACTTCCACCGTCACCTGGTCAGCAGCGTCTGCGTCAGTGGTCTTCAGTTCGAGATCCGAGACGATCAGCAGCATCGGCAAGAAGGCGCGATGCCGCTCGAGCAGCTGACCGATCGGTCCCGATGCGGTGATCGTGACGCGGGCTCCGAGCGAATTGCCGATGACCTTGTCCTTGCGCTTGGCCTCGAGCGCGGCATTGACCGTTTCCCGGACGTCCAGCAGGCGCTCCCACGCTTCGAGAATGGCGGGATCCTTCCACTCGTCCGCCGACGGAAGCTTTTCGAGGTGAACCGACGGCGACCGCTGCCCCGGCATGTGCCGCCACAGGTCATCCGCTGTCACTGGAAGGATCGGCGCCAGAAGGCGCGCGAGGCCATCGCAGATCACATACATCGCGGTCTGGGTGGAGCGACGCTCGCGCGAGTTCACGCCAAGGGTGTACATCCGGTCCTTCGTCACGTCGACATAAAAGGCGCTCAGGTGCACGGTGGCCAGCGTATTCAATGTCTGCGACACCGTCGAGAAGTCGTAGGTGCGGTAGCCGCGGATCATGCGGTCCGCTGCCTCCGCGTACCGCGCGACCGCATACCGATCGACAGGATCGAGCTTGCCGACCGGCACCATGTCGGCCACCGGGTCGAAGTCGTAGAGGTTCGCCACGAGGATCCGGCACGTGTTGCGCAGCTTCCGGTACAGGTCGACGACGCGCGTCAGGATTTCTTTGCTGACCCGCAGTTCCTCGGTGTACTCGGTCATCGCCACCCACAGCCGGATGATCTCGGCGCCGCTCTCCTTGATGACGTCCTGCGGTGTGACGACATTGCCGAGCGACTTCGACATCTTGCGGCCTTCGAGGTCGATGAGGAAGCCATGCGTCAGGACCTCCCTGAACGGCGGCCGCCCTCGGGTGACCAGGCCGACCAGGAGCGAGCTCTGAAACCATCCTCGATGCTGATCGCTGCCTTCGAGGTACATGTCCGCCGGCCAGCCGAGGTCGGCTGCCCGTGCCAGCACGGCCTCGTGGCTCGAGCCGGAATCGAACCAGACGTCGAGAATGTCGCGCTCCCGTTCGAAGGTAGTGCCGCCGCAGGACGGGCACTTCAGCCCCTTCGGAACGAACTCGTCCAGCGGACGCTCGTACCACGCATCCGCGTTGTATTGCTCGAAGACCGTCGCGGCGAGGTCGATGAGCTCCGTCGTCAACAACGCGTGGCCGCATGACGTGCAGTCGAGGGCCGGGATCGGCACGCCCCATGCGCGCTGCCGGGAAATGCACCAGTCGGGACGGCCAGACACCATGTTGAAAATCCGGTC
>Ga0134127_10002063_pt1 | contig 14668 bp, 12 predicted proteins | sample KB31753_FD_96459 | JGI IMG/M metagenome (GOLD analysis project Ga0134127, IMG submission 96459) | Terrestrial soil microbial communities with excess Nitrogen fertilizer from Kellogg Biological Station, Michigan, USA - KB3-175-3 | ecosystem: Environmental > Terrestrial > Soil > Unclassified ...
GCCCCAGCCCCGCGACGGCCTGCGGCGCGCACATCCCGATCCAGAGGCGCGCCTCGGCCGGCGGAGCCCCAGCCCCGCGACGGCCTGCGGCGCGCACATCCCGATCCAGAGGCGCGCCTCGGCCGGCGGGGCCCCAGCCCCGCGACGGCCTGCGGCGCGCACATCCGCTCCGGCGCGGCTACCATGCGGACGGATCTTGCCCTACCATGGCGTGGCGGCGGCGTGCGCGCCGTCACCACGGAGGAGAACCAGCATGGCCAGCACGGAGCCGGAAGCCCTGAAGAACCTGGTCGACGTCGAGCGCGGCATCATCAGCCGCGAGATCTTCGTGAGCGACGAGATCTATCGACAGGAGCAGGAGCGCGTCTTCGCGCGCGCCTGGCTCTTCATCGGGCACGAGAGCCAGATTCCCAAGCCGGGCGATTTCCTCACCTCGTGCATGGGCGAGGAGTCGGTCATCCTCTGTCGCGATCGGGCCGGAAAGATTCGCGTGTTCCTGAATTCGTGCCGGCACCGCGGCATGAAGGTGTGCCGCTATGACGAGGGCAACACCGTAGAGTTCCAGTGCCCGTACCACGGCTGGAGCTATGCGACCGACGGCGCGCTTGTCGGGGTGCCGTTCGCGAAGGACGCCTACGGCGCCCAGCTCGACCGGGGCCGCTGGGGGCTCGTCGAGGTCGCGCGGATGGAGAACTACAAGGGCGCCATCTGGGCGACCTGGGACGCCTCGGCCCCGCCGTTCGCCGAGTACATCGGCGGCTACAAGCTCTACCTCGATCTCCTCCTCGACGCCTGGGACGGGCGCGAGGGCGGCACGGAGGCGATCGGCGGGATCCACAAGTGGCTCATCCCCTGCAACTGGAAGTTCCCGGCCGAGAACTTCTCGGGCGACCGCTATCACGGCGTGAGTCACCGCTCGGTGGACATGGTCGGGATCGGGCCGAGCGGCAAGGGCCGCCGCGACATGCAGGAGCGCAACGAGGCGCGGTGGCTCGACGTCTCGTTCCCCGAGCTCGGCCACTCGATGATCGCGTTTCTCAGAAAGCACGACTCGCCGCTCGCCCCGGCGTACCAGGACGCCCCGGTCGCGGCCGACTACTTCCGGCGCTGCGAGGAAGAGCGCCGGCGCCGGCGGGGCGAATACTGGCGGCTCTTCGGCGGCCCCGGCACGATGTTCCCGAACGTGTCGCCGCTGGCCCGCCAGCCGCGTACGCTCGCGGTGTGGCATCCGCGCGGGCCGCACCAGACCGAGGTGTGGCGCTGGTACTTCGTCGACGCCGACGCGCCGGCCGAGGTGAAGGACTTCCTGCGGCATTACTACATCCGCTACTCCGGACCGTCCGGGCTCACCGAGCAGGACGACATGGAGAACTGGAACTACGCCCACAAGGCCAGTCGCGGCACCATCGCGCGGCAGTACCCCTACAACTACGAGATGGGGCTCGGCCGCGGAACGCGCGCCTTCGAGGATCACGGGCTCAAGCTCCCCGGCAAGATCACCGACGTGACCGAGGCCAACGCCAGCGAGCACAACCAGCGCGGCTTCTACACCCGCTGGCGGCAGTTCATGGAGGCCGACAGCTGGACGGGCCTCACCGCTCCGTGAGCGCCGAGGCCGAGGCGCTCGCCCGCCTGCTCCTGCAGCGGGAGATCGAGGACTTCTTGTACGGCGAGGCGGAGCTCCTGGACACGCGCCGCTTCGACGAGTGGCTCGAGCTCTTCACCGACGACGCCCGCTACTGGATGCCGATGCGCCGCAACGTCCCGCACGACGACCGCGAGCGCGAGCTGACGCGCGAGGGTCTCGACGTGAACTGGTTCGACGAGGGCAAGGACACCCTCGGCCGCCGCGTGGCGCAGATCCAGACCGGGATCCACTGGGCCGAGGAGCCGCCCTCGCGCACTTGCCACATGGTCTCGAACGTCCAGATCGTGCGCGCGGCGCCGGCGGGTCCGTCGCCTTCGGAGGTGCTGACGCGCTGCCGCTTCCTGGTCTATCGCAATCGCGTCGAGACCGAGACCGACGTGCTCGTCGGCAAGCGCGAGGACACGCTGCGCCGAGTGAACGGCCGCTGGAAGATCGCCCGCCGCATGGTCGTCCTCGACCAGAGTGTCCTGCTCGCCAAGAACCTGACCTTCTTCATCTAGGCGCCTTCGCGGGTGAAGAGCGACTGGCCCGCACTGCGGTAACCGAGGGTTCACGTCGTGGTGACACGGCGCGCTCTTCGGTGGGGCGGTGATCGTCTGCGTGGCCGGTGCGGTGTACCTGGAGATCAAGACCAGGGACTGGCAGCGTTACAAGCGCCCTGCGCCAGAGCCCTAGCCGCACGAGCTCCCGAGTTGTCGGGTCCGGTCAACCGGTGACCCAGCCGTACCAGCGATGGCTCGGCGCGGCCCCGTCGTCGAGGTAGGCCATCTTCATCCGGCTCAGGTAGTCCTTCGGGATCTCGTTGCGCTTGGCGGTCACATCGACGCCAAAGACCCGCGCGGCGTTGAGCCCGAAGATCTGCTCCTTCTCGCCCCGCGTCAGCGGCGCATAGCCGTGCTTCTCGACGAGCGCCGCGGGAATCTCGAAGCGGCGAAACGCCTCGATCTGCCACTGCGGCGTCCCGTACCAGATCGAGTCCGTGCCCCACAGCACGTGGTCGGCCCCAAATGCGTCGACGAGCTGGCCGAGCAGATGAGCGCAGGCGGTGGGGTTGGTCGTCACGAGCTGGCCGAAGGTCGAGCCGAGCTCCATGTAGATGTTCTTGAGCTTCGCCTGCTTCACCATCTGGCTGAACTCGGTCGTCCACGGGATCTCGCCGGTGGGCTTGGGCGCCGACACGCTCAGAAGCCCAGCGTGATAGACGAGGAAGTCGATCTCCGGGAAGTCCCTGGCGGCCTTGATCAGGTCGCGCGGGTGGTTGTAGTCGGCGACCGGGCCGAGCGGCAGGCCCTTGTGGACGCAGAAGCGCTTGACGCCGGTCTTGTGCGCCTTCTCGAGCATCGGATAGGCGATCTTCTCGTCGTCGAGGAACCAGCCGCGATCGAATCCCTTGGCGGCGGCGCCGGTGTACGCCTTCCAGGCGTCGACCTTGAGCGTGGCGGCCTGCTGGTCCATGAAGTCGAGGTCGGCCTGGCCGAGCTGCGGCGAGACGAGGCCGTGGGCGAGCATCCGGCGCGACTGCGTGATGCGGTTGATCTCGTCGCGGATGTGGGTCATCTCCTTCGGCGGCACCACCGCTTCCTGCGGATACGGCCCGGGCGGCGTCGAGATGAGCCCGATGGCCGTCTCGCTGTCGAGGAACACTTCTTTCACGAAGTTCTCCCAGGAGAGATCAGCCATCGTCCCGCGATCGGATTCGAGCTTCGGGTTCAGCCGCCGCGAGTTCCGGCGCAGGCCGAGCAGCGCTCCCTTCGAGACCGCGCCCTTGCGGCTGCCCTCCGCGTTGCTCGGGTCGTACCCGGCGCTCACGTAATGCAGCTGCACGTCGAAGATGAAGAACGGCGATCCGCTGCGCTCCTGGAAGGCGGCCGCGTCCGCCGTCTCGATGGGGAGCACGTCGAAGAAATGGCCGAACACCGCGTTCATCGCGAGCAGCGACGCCGCCATGCCGCCGCTCCGGCTCAGGAACTCGCGGCGGCTCAGCCCGAGCCGCGGCGCCATGCGCTCGGCCTCGGCGAGGATGCGACTCTCCACCCGGCGCTGGGCGGGTGTCTGCGGAATGGGCGGGAATTCCTCGTTGGACACCAGCCGCGTCGGCAGCGGCACGGCGCCGCGAAGCCCCTGACGCATGCCCGGGCGCACCTGAAAGCCGTAGCGATTCCCCGTCGCCATGGTCGCCTCCTCAGAGCCGATTCTTCGAGCGCGGCTTGACGCGCTCGCCGAGCGTGAGCCCGAAGCCGTCGCCGCGCTTGGGACTCTGCTGCAGATAGGCTTGAGTCTCCGCCTGCTCCTCCCGGGCGAGCGCCTGCGTGTGCGAGAGACGGATGCGCCGGCCGCCTTCTTCGATCGCGATCACCAGCACCTTCATCTCGCTTCCGGCCGGGAAGGCCTTGCGCGCGTCGGTGCCGCGGCTCATGGAAAGCTCCGCCGTGGGCACCAGCCCGGTCTGGCCGGGACCGAGGCGCACGAAGACGCCGAACGGTTCGTGCCGCTCGACGGTGCCCATGAGCACCGCCCCGACCTCGACGCTCGACTGCATCTGCTGCCCGGCAACTGCGCCCTCCGGCGCCAGGGCGAGCGCGATGCGGCGCTTCTGGGTGTCGATGGCCACGATCAGCACGGCGATCTCGGCGCTCGCAGCGGCAGCCTCGCGCAGCGCCCCCTGGCGGCTCCGTGGAATCTCGGTCACGTGCAGGAGCCCGTCTACCCCGGGCAGGAGCTCGACGAAGATCCCGAATTCCGTCGAGCGCACCGCGCGCCCGCGCACCACCTGCCGCTCGCGAAGCCGCCCGGCCACGGCGGCCCAGGGATCGCCTTCGAGCGCCTTCAGGCTGAGCGAGATCCGTCCCTTCTCCTGGTCGACCCGCAGCACCTTGACCGTCACCGCATCGCCGATCCGAAGCAGATCAGCCGGACGGCTGGCGCGCGAATGCGACAGCTCGGACAGGGGCACCAGCCCCTGCACGCCGCCCAGATCGATGAACGCCCCGAAGTCGGCCAGGGACGAGACGGTCCCGGTCAGCACCGCGCCCGGGGCGATCTTCTTGCGCGTCTCCTCGGCCGCCTCGGCGGCGCGCTCCTCGAGCAGGCGCCGGCGGGAAAGAACCAGGTTGCGCCCGTTCTCGCTGAACGTCGTGACGCGGAATTCGAGAACACGTCCCACGTACTCCTCGGCCGACTCGGCGCGGCGCAGGTCCATCTGCGAGAGCGGGCAGAATCCGCGCAGCCCGCCGACGGTGACCTCGTAGCCGCCCTTGATCACCCCGGCCACCTTGCCCTCGACCGGAATGCCGGTCTGTGCCGCCACCGCCAGCGCCTGCCTCGCCTGCGCGCCTTGCCGCAGCTTGTGGGAAAGCCGCACCTCGTCGCCGGTCGAGACGACGGTGGCCTCGACCTCGTCGCCGACGGCGACCTTCAGCTTCCCGTCGGCGTCGGTCAGCTCGGCGCGCTCGATCCACGCCTCGCCCTTGCCGCCGACGTCGACGAAGACACTCTCGGCCGTGATCTGGATGACGCGGCCCTTCACCATCTGACCGACCTCCAGGACCGTGCGGGCCGCTTCGCGGGCAAACAGGGTCGCGAAATCCTCTGCGTCGCTCATCCTGTCACCCTAGGCGGGCAGCTGTCAGACGTCAAGGAGCACCCCGCGCGTGGTAGAGCAGGATCCGGCGCACCTCCTCGACGGTCTCAGGCTTGTCCTGGAGCGAGTGGCTCGACTCGACGACCAGCTCCGACTCCACGCCCTCGATGTGCGCGCTGGTGTAGTTGACGACGCCGTCGCCGCCCTGCTCGACCGGACCCGATCCCTTGACCGAAATGATCGAGTTGGCGGCCACCCCAGGAGCGATCGGAATCGCCGCGAGCGTCTGGAGAAACTTATTGCGCGGATTCATGTTGTCGAGGCTGTTCGACATGCCCGGCCCCACGCTGGCGCTCGAGCGAACCATCGCGTCCCGGTCCGTCGCGAGCTCCTTCAGCACGCGGGTCAAGGCAAACGGAGCCTTGACGAAGCCTCGAAGCTTTTCCGCGACCCACTCCGCGAGCCAGCCCACGGTGAGCGTGCTCCCGTGGTGCGGCGTCGCCAGGAAGATCACCCGCTTGACGAACGGCAGCGGCGTCACGAACAGCGTTTTCTGGACCAGGTCGCGGGTCTCGGGTGACACGTCGAGCTCCTCCGCCGGCCGCTTGAAGACCTCATCCCAGAACAAGGACCCGCTGTCGATCGCGGTCATCTTGGTGAGGAGCCCACCCTGGCTGTGCCCGATCACCACGATCTGGCGGAGCCCCGGATCGGCCTCCTGGGGATCGAGCAGCTTCACGGCGCGCTTGAGCGACTCGCGCAGGAGCATCGAGGACCAGATGATGGGCGCCCCGGAGTCGTACGAGAAGAACCAGAACTCGTACCGCGCGCGCACGCGCGAGTCGGCCGCCAGACGGTTGTACATCTCCGACCACCGGCCGAACGAGGAGGCGGTGCCGTGCACGAATACCACCGGAATGCGTCCGCGGCGGTGCGGCACGGACGCGTAGAGCTCCGACTGCTCGCCGTGCGCGTACGGCATCGCCTGGAAGAAGCGCAGATACTCCTGCTGCCAGATCGGCGAGTCGTTGAGCGAGTAGGCGAGCACGGCCGTCGGCTCGTTCTCGAGCGGAACCTGACGGCCCGCGATCTCGATCACCTCGGTCGTGTCGGGAGCATGCACCTCGAGCGTGGCTTCGAGCGGCGGCCAGGCGAGCGCGGTGCGCGAGCGCGGTGATCGGAGCAACACCGTCACCGGGAGCGTCAGCTCCGCGCGCAGCAGGTCGCCGGGCTTGCCTTCCTCCGACTCGGTGCCGAGCGAGGCGGCCAGCGGCGCGCCGATTCCCGACTCACGATAGTGGGCCTGCAGACCGAACACCCGGTACTCGGCGATGGGCGCGAACGCGGTCATCCGGCGGTTCTGCCAGGTGAGCTGCGTGTCGTCGAACGTCACGTCCAGCTGCCCGAACGGCAGGTCGAGGGTGCCGCCGCTCACCACGACCTGTCCGTCCTTGCTTCCCTCGAGCGTCGACGTGAGACCGCGGTTGTAGAGGTTCGCCGCGAGCCGGAACCGCGGATCGAAGGGGCTCGGCGCCTCGCTGTGATCCTCGGGAAAGAGATAGGCCCAGGCATAGAGCGCCGCCGCCAGGAAGTACTGGCGCTTGCCCGTGCGCTCGGCGTGAAGGAAGGACGCCTCAGCGGCCGCGAAGAGCTGGCGCGGGCCGCCCGAGCCCGAGACCGCCAGGTCGTGCAGCCGCTCCAGCGCCTTCTCCGCATCGTCGGCGTAGAGCTGGTCCAGATCGGCCTCGAGCAGGACGTTGTAGCTCGGCCTGCTGAGCTCCTTCGTCGAGAGCGCGCTTCGCGTCAGGCGCTCGTGCACGGCGCTCGGATCGACTCGCGCGACGCCGACGGGACTCGAGGAGGAGCACGCCGCCAGCAGGAGAGCGAGCGCAAGCATGGCGGCCGTGATCACGGGCCCTATTTTACGTTGGTCTCCGCCCGGTGGCGTGGTGGCTTAGACTGTTCGGGCGCCATGAGACGCCACGGGACGCTCGGGCTGGCCGCGGCCTTGCTCGCTCTCCTCACGGGCACGGCGCTCGCCCAGCAAGCCGGCAGCTGGCAAGCGATCACGTGGACAGCCGGTGCCCTGGGCGGCGGCTGGTTCGACATCTCGAGCGGCCTGGCCGCGCTGCTCCGCGAGAAGGCGAACCTCACCATCCGGGTGATTCCGGGCGGCGGCGCGCAGAACCCGGTGCTCGTCGACAAGGGCGACGCCGCGATCGGACTGGGGCTGCCGCCGCTGCTGGGAGCGGCGCTGCAAGGCCAGGACCCATACCGGCGCAAGATGGAAAGCATCCGCGCGCTCGCCGGGAACATGAGCCCCAACGTCCTGCACTTCTACGTGGCGGCCGACTCGGCACTCGCGAAGCTGACCCTGGAAGAAATCTTCCGCGGAAAGAAACCGATTCGCCTGGCCATTCCGAAGCCGGGCACCTCCGATATCTGGGTACTGGAAAGGATCATGACGTTCTACGGGCTCTGCTCGACCGGCCGGATCGGCGACTGCTACAAGTCATGGGAGGAAGCGGGCGCCCGCCTTCTGCGCGGGTCGTACGCCGACGAGCTGGCCATGTTCAAGGGGCGCAAGGTGGACGGTGTCTTCGCCATCCTCGCGCTGCCGGCCGAAGCGGTCACGGCGGCCTCCCAGGCGAGGAAGCTGACGCTGTTGCCGTGCTCGCCGCAGCTGCTCGAGCACCTCACGGGATTCGGCCTCGGCGCGGGCGCGATTCCGGGCGGAACCTACCCCAAAGCCGTCGGCGGCACCGAGAGCGTGAGTGCGGTGACGATCGGCACGACTATCATCGTCTCCGCGACGATGAACGACGATCTCGCGTACATCATCACCAAGACGATCAACGACAACGTGGACCGTGTGCGGAAGCTCCATCCGAGCCTTGCCGACTACGATCCGGCGAAGGGCTGGCTCCACCTCGGGCTCGCGCTCCATCCCGGGGCCGAGCGCTATTACCGCGAGCAGGGCTGGCTGCAGTAGCCATTCATCTGAGGAGGACATCGTGACGACTCGGGGCATTCAAGTCGTGCGCGGACACCTGGCGAAGCTGCCGCCCGCGAACGCGCTCACCATCGAGCAGCGCCGGGCGCAGTACGACCGTGCCGAGCGGGTTTTCCCGACTCCGGCCGACGTGAAGATCGAGCAGGTGACCGCGCCGGATCGTCCAGCCGAATGGCTCACGCCTCCCGACGTTGCCGCCGACACCGTCGTGCTGTATCTGCACGGCGGCGGTTACGTCATCGGCTCGCCGCGGTCGCACCGGCATCTGGCGGCGGCGATCGCGCGCGCGGCCGGCGCCCGCGCGCTGGTGCTCGACTATCGCCTCGCGCCCGAGAATCCATTTCCGGCGGCGCTGGAGGACGCGATCGCCGCGTACCGGTGGCTGCTCGGACAGGGAATCGCGGCGGGTCGTATCGTGGTGGCCGGAGATTCGGCTGGAGGCGGTCTCACGGTCGCCACGCTGCTGGCGCTGCGTGATCGCGGGATCCCGCGACCGGCCGCCGGTGTCTGCATCTCGCCGTGGGTCGATCTGACGTGCAGCGGCCAGAGCTACTCGACGAAGGCCGCCAGCGATCCGATCGTTGCTCCCGACCTCATCACCGCGCTCGCCGAAGCCTATGTGGGCCGGGACGGCGATCGCAAGGCGCCGCTCGCCTCGCCCCTCTATGCTGATCTTCGCGACCTGCCGCCGCTGCTCGTTCAGGTTGGGAGCGAAGAGGTGCTGCTCGACGACGCGCTCGGTCTCGGCGCGCGAGCACGCACCGCGGGTGTCGACGCGACGGTCGAGGAGTGGCCGGCGATGATCCACGTCTGGCACTGGTTCCTGCCGATGCTGGACGAGGCCGAGCAAGCCGTCGGCGTCATCGGCAAGTTCGTCCGTTCCAGAGTGGGCTGAGGGCTGGACTTGCCTCGGGGCGCTGGATAGAGTGACCGCGATGGCCACCGGAGCACCTCGAGAGCCGGTTCCCGACGCGACCGCGTTGACCGGGCGCGATCGCGCCGCCGTCTTGACTTCCGTGGTGCTCCTGCTGCTCGCGGTGGCCGCGTGGGCGCGCGTTCTACTCGTACCGATGGGCGCCGACGACATGGCCGGTATGGGCATGGTGAAGGCGCCTACCGTCGCCGAAGGCGTGGCCTACGTGGTGGCGTGGACGATCATGATGGCGGCGATGATGCTCCCGAGCGCCCTGCCGATGATCGGGCTCTACGCCGCGACGCAACGGAACGCGAGTCGCGGCGCGCGGGTCGTGGCGGTAGCGCTGTTCACGTCAACCTATCTCGGCCTCTGGGCCTTGACGGGTGTTCCGATCTACCTGGGCAGCGTGGCACTCGGTGCCCTCACCCAGAAAGCTCTGGCGTATGGGGTCGCCGGAGCACTCGTGGTCGCCGGGCTCTTCCAGGTCTCGCCGCTCAAGCAGAGGTGTCTGCGACACTGCCGCAGCCCGCTCGGCTTCCTCTTCGGTCACTGGCGCCCGGGCTGGCGCGGAGGTCTGGAGATGGGCTGGGCGCACGCCCTGTACTGTCTGGGCTGCTGTTGGGCGCTCATGGTCGTTCTGGTCGTGGCCGGTGCGATGGGTCTTCCTTGGGTCCTACTCGTCGCCGCGGTCGTGGCCGCGGAGAAGCTCGTGCCGTGGGGCGAGCGCGTCGCGTACGTGATCGGGGCGATACTGATACTGATGGGAATCGCCGTCGCCGTGCGGCCGGACCTTGCGACCGCGCTGCGGGGCTCGGGCAGCTCGATGTGACGTCTCGGCGACGATCGTCGTCGCGGGGATGTGCGCGCTACAGACCGTCGCGGGGCTGGGGCCCCGCCGGCCGAGGCGCGCCCATAGATTGAGGGAGATTCATCATGGCGAACGTTCGGTGGCAGATCAGCGGTGAATACTTCGAGGCCTGTAGCTGCGACTCGGTGTGCCCGTGCCCGACCTCTGGTCTGGCCGCACGCCCGACCCAGGGCTACTGCGCGGCCGGCCTTGTGTTCCGAGTCGGGCAAGGCCTGCACGGCAGCACGAGGCTCGACGGGCTGAGCTTCGCGGTGCTGCTGCGGACTCCCGGCCCGATGGTCCAGGGCGACTGGACGGTCGGGCTCATTCTCGACGAGCGCGCCTCCGCCGAGCAGCGCAATGCCCTCACGGCCATCGCGAGCGGCCAGGATGGCGGCCCGATGGCGGCGCTGGGCCCGCTGATCAGCCACTTCGAGGGCGCCCAGGCGAAGCCGATCAGGATCGAGTCGAGCGGGATGCGCCGCTCGGTCTCCATTCCGGGCGTGCTCGACATCGCCGTCGAGGGGATCGCGGGCGCCAAGCAGAACGAGCCGATCTATCTCGACAACGTCGGCCACCCGGCGGCCCAGCGGCTGGCCCTCGCGAAAGCCTCGCGCAGCCACATGCACGCCTTCGGCATCGATTGGGATGACACGTCGGGCCGGAACAACGGCCACTTCGCGCCGTTCGCCTGGAGCTCGAGCTAGGACCGCCCAACGATCTACTTCGGCCTGATCAGCTCGCCGACGGCGCGGTGGGCCTGGTCGATCGCCGCGTCGGTGTAGGCGTAGGCCGCCGCGTCGGCGTTGGCGATCGCGATGCGGCCGAACGGACGGCGCGCCGCCACGCAGGGTAGCGGGCCGCCGTCGATCCAGAACGGATCCCACAGCGAGTTGTACTGGTAGGCGTAGCCGTGGGGCCAGCGATTTACGGTGAGGGCCAGCATGTCGCGCGCCGGGTCGAAGCCGGCGGGGCCTAGCATGCGCGTCAGCTGCTCCCGCACGTTACGCTCAAATGCCTCGAACGCCATCGTGAGGAGCTCGCGCCGGCCCTCTCGGTGCTGCTCGCGCCCGGGCAGGCCGGGCCGGCACGGCGTGCGCATCATATGGACCACGATCGGTTCGTCGGGCCGCCGCGACGGCCGGTAGCTTCCGATGCGAACCGGCAGGTCCAGCTCGACGGACGTGTGAAAGCTGCCGGGGCAGTGAGCGCGGCTCACCCCGAGCGACTGGAAGCTGGTCCAGCGGCGCAGCGCGACGTTCGTGTAGACGATGGGGACTTTGATCGCGTAAGCGAGCGCCTCACGCTGCGCCCCGGGTAGCTCGGGGCAGATGTACGGGATCATCGTGCTCCAGCAGGCGAGCACGCACCTCTTGGCGAGCACGCGTTCCAGCCCGCGACCGCGCGCGTAGCTCACCTCGACCTCTCCGGTGTCATCGGAGTGGCGTACGCGGACGACCGTGCTGCCGAGACGTAGTCGCGCGGGCCCGGGCTCGTCGAGTCGCGCGTAATCCACACGCGCGGTCACGACCTGGTCGACCCCGCGCCCGGGGACGGCGCGCGAAATCAGGCGCCCCACGAGCAGCCGGGCCAGTGTCGCGTTGCCGTCGGGAAAGTGCAAGAACGGCGAGCGCGAGCCGGGGCGCGCGTCGAGCCCCATGCCCGGACCGGCGGTCGGCGCGAGATTCATTCCCGCGAACCCGGGCAGGCCGAGGCCCCACGCGTCGAGCGCCGAGACCGCGTCGATGCCGAGACCGTAGAGCGAATGCGGGCGCGCCTGGAAGAACGGCAGCACGCCGGGATGACAGCCCGCGCTCTTCACCAGGAAGTCGGCGTAGCTCATCCGGGCCAGACGCGCCTTCTTCGCACCGTCGTCGGGACCCGGCAGATGGTCGGTCGATTCGGTGGCGAGGCGTCCGATATCGCGACGGGCCGCCTCTGACAGCGGGGTCTGCGCCAGGAACGAGGCCCACGATTCGGCGTTGCCCCCGGCCCTCGCCTCCGGCGCGCGTAGAAACCGGTCGGCCCCGAACGTCTCGCGATCGAAGAACACGCCGGGGCCCATGCCGAGTCCGGCGTAGAGACCGCGCTCGAACATGCCTTCCCAGCGCGAGACGTGCACGCCCAGCTCGGCCACCAGCGCACTCGCGACGGCGCTGTAAGGCGCCGGGCTGTCGATCGCGAACGTGCCGCCGTAGCCGATCAGCGTGCGGCCGCCGGCCTTGAACTCGTTACGCCGCGCGTGGCCGCCGAAGTCGTCGTGATTATCGAGGATCAGAATGCGCGCCAACGGTCCGGCGGCCTTGCGGAAGAACCACGCCGCGGCGAGCCCGCTGATGCCCGCGCCGACGACGACCAGATCGTAGCTCTCGCCGCGATCGACGACCGGGCCCGCGCTAGACCAGAACGTCCCTTCGCGCAGCGCGTGGGCCGCCTCGAATGAGCCGTCGTGGCTACCGCGAAGACCGGTGAGGGCCGGCGGATACGGGGCATCGTCGGCCAGGAGCCCCAGCGCCGCGCGCGGGGCAAGCGCTCCGCCGACGGTGAGCGCGACGCCGTTGAGGAAATCGCGCCGCGTCAGGCGATGCGTCGACTCTAATCCCGGCCCGCGCCCGAGTCGGTTAGCACCCGACTCACCGCCGCGTGCGCCATGATGACGTCGGGCGATTCCTGGAGCGCGACGACGTACTTCTCCCGGAAGTCGCCGTTCTCGCCCGACTTCAAGAGTCCGTACACCTCACGGAATGCGATCCGCACGCTCTCGGGCATGACCGGCTCGTCGGCATCGACGAGCGCGTCAAGGTTCGCGATCATCGCCGAGAGCAGCCTGAGCCACGAGAACTGCTCGTCGTAGAGCACCAGGTGGAGCAGCTCGCGCGAGGCAACCGAGCCGTGGCGGTCTTCGTACGCGCGGCGCTCCCGATCGAGCAGGAGCCCGTGCAGGCGCAGCAGCCGAGCGCTGAGGTCGCGGATGCGGTCGCGATCCTGATCCACGCGCGTCGGTTTCCCTCAGACCAGCTCGGCTTCCAGCTCGCCGATGCTCGCCGCCACGACATCGACGAGCGTGTCGACTTCCTCGCGCGTGATGCAGAGGGGCGGCGCGAGCCGTACGACCTGGCCGCGCGCGGAGACGATCACGCCCCGGGTCCACGCCTTGCGGTCGAGCCGGGTGAGCATGTCCTGGTCCAGCGGTCGGCCCGAGCCATCGGGCGCCACCAGCTCAGCACACACCATGAGCCCGCGGCCGCGCACCTCGCCGACGATGCGCTTCTTGCCCACCGCCTGCTGCAGTCCGTCCTTGAGGCGCTCGCCCATTGCCGCGGCGTTCGCAACGAGGTTGTCCTTCTCCATGATCTGGATGTTCGCGAGCGCCGCCGCGCAGGCGACGGGATGCCCGGCGTAGGTACCGGGGTGCACGTTCTCCTGCTTGGCGTCATCAGGAAACGCGTCGGCCAGCCTCCGACGGGTGATGGCGGCGGAGAGCGGAATGTAGCCCGACGTGATGCCCTTGGCGACGGTCATGAGATCGGGCACGACGCCGTCGTGCTCCACGGCGAACCAGCGGCCGGTGCGGCCGAAGCCCGTGATGACCTCGTCGGCGATCATCAGCACGTCGAGCTCGTCGCAAACGGAGCGAACGGCGCGGAGCCAACCGATCGGCGGCATGATGAAGCCACCCGACGAGATCACCGGCTCCATGATCACCGCGGAGACCGTCTCCGGCCCTTCGGCAACGATGGCTTGGCGCAGCTCGCGCGCGCGGCGCTGGACGAGCTCCTCGTCGGTGCCGTTGCCCCGATCACGGTACGGGTACGGCGGCGTCACCTTGGCGAATCCCGGCACGTGCAGTGTCGTGTACGGCTCGACCATGTGAGGAAGCCCGCACACGGCGAAGGTGCCGGTCGTGGCGCCATGGTAGCCACCCTGGAGCGAGATGACCTTGTGCTTCTTCGGCTTGCCTGAGGCGAGCCAGTAGTGGCGGGCCATCTGCATGGCGCGCTCGTTCGCCTCGGCGCCGCTGACCGCGAAGAACGAATAGTCGAGATCCCCGGGCGCCAGCGACGCCACCTTCGCCGCCAGCTGAGCGGCGGGGCGATTAGAGAACTGCCGCGTGGTCGGATAGTACGCGAGCCGTACGGTCTGCTCGGCGATGGCCTCGGCGATCTCCCGCCGCCCGTGACCGACGTTGACCACGGCGAGGCCGGCGAACCCGTCGAGCAGCTTCTTGCCGCGCTCGGTCCACACCCACACGCCTTCCGCCCGCTCGATGACGAGATCCTCGTCGGCGAGCCAGGGATGGTCCTGAGTCTTGTGCGTCCAGAGGTGCCTGATCGCGTCGCCGCTCGTCGTCGCCATGGGTCGGCCTCCCGTCGTTGCCCCGATGCTATCATCTCGCGACATGTTCATCGTCGGGATCGACGTCGGCGGTACCTTCACCGATCTGACCGCGGTCGACGAGGCCACCGGGCGCGTCGTCGTCACCAAGGTGCCGTCGAGGCCGCGCGACGAGAGCACCGCGGTGCTGGCGGGGCTCCAGGCGCTGGGTATCGCCGGACGCGATGTGCGGCGGCTCGTCCACGGCACGACCGTCGGCACGAACGCGGTGCTCGAGCGGCGCGGCGCGCGCGTGGCGATCCTGACGACCGCCGGCTTCCGCGACCTGA
>Ga0134127_10002064_pt1 | contig 14662 bp, 10 predicted proteins | sample KB31753_FD_96459 | JGI IMG/M metagenome (GOLD analysis project Ga0134127, IMG submission 96459) | Terrestrial soil microbial communities with excess Nitrogen fertilizer from Kellogg Biological Station, Michigan, USA - KB3-175-3 | ecosystem: Environmental > Terrestrial > Soil > Unclassified ...
CCTTAAATATCGAAAAGCCCCGACTGGGAAACCGGTCGGGGCTTTGTCGTTTGCGGCCGGCGCCCGCGGGCCGGCCGCTGGCGCGGCCGTCGATCCCACCGGGACGCGCCAGCTCACGCGCCCGGTCGGCCGCACGATGCGCCTGGCCCGCCGCGGATCCTCGCGATCTCACCGCCGCGTTCGAGTCCGCGCCCAGCGGCGCGTCACGCGGCCGAACTGCCTTCGCTGAATCGAAACGATACGTAGCGTATCGAAAGCGTCGTTGCACGCGTGAGGAGCCGCCTGCAACGGGCCGCGTCCAACCGTTCACCCCGTTTCCCCGGGCGGCCGCCGGCGACCGGAGCACCCACAGGGTGGCTTCCCGCGCCGACGAACGGGCCGCCGGGATGGCTGGAGGACGTCATGAAGCAGTGGATCACAGTTCCGACGCTGGTGCTGGTCGCGCTCACCCTCGGGGCCTGCAGCCGCTACCACCCGACGGCTCCGCCCATGGATTCAACGACCGCCGGCACGTCCGGGCGGTACGCCGCGACCGCGGGCCAGGGCGGCGAGCACGAGGGCGCGCGGGTATTCACCGGCGCCGGCGACATCACGGCCAGCGTCACCGCGTTCCGCAACGCGCTCGGCACGTTGAACCCGAACACGCCCGGCTCCCAGGCCGGCGGACGTCGCGAGATCAACTGGGACGCGGTGCCGGCGCTGTTCACGAACACGAACACCTTCCCCGCCGACTTCTTCAACCAGCCGGTCGTCGGTCGCGCACGGGGCCTCGTGTCCACGACGCCGGGAACCGGCGAGCGCGTGAGCGACCAGAACTTCGCCGACCTCGATCCTGAGTTCGCGAACGAGTTCAGGTTCTTCAGCCCGATCCGGACGTTCGCCCCGATCGGGAGCGACCGACTGACGGTCACGTTCTTCGTTCCAGGCTCGAACACGGTGGCGCTTTCCACCGGCTTCGGCGTGGTGTTCGCGGACGTGGATCGCCGCGGCTCGGCCTCGATCAGCCTGTTCGACGACGAGGGCGAGAGCCTCGGGCGCTACTCCGCCCCGGCATCGCCCGGCGGCCTGTCGTTCGTGGGCGTCATGTTCCCGAACTCGCGCGTGGCCCGCGTGGAGATCCACTCCGGCGATGCCGCGATCGACGCGGGACTCGCGGACGTCAGCGTCCGCGGGCGCGGGGACGACGACGAGGACGACGATCGGGATCGTCTCTCGCAGGGCGTCCTCACGCTCCGTGGCCACGATCACGGCAGGGGCCATCTCCGCTCCCGCGACCTGGTGATCATGGACGACTTCATCTACGGCGAGCCCATCGCCGCCTCCGCGGGCCAGGCTGGCCCGGTCGCGAGTGGCATGCCGCTCGGGACGAAGTAGGGGAGGGGTCGTTCGCAGGCTGCGGCCGTTCGCGTCACGAGCGCTTCGCGTGTCAGGAGCGCTTCGGGCGGCGGTCGCGGCCTTTCGAACGCGCAGGCCGCGCACCCGGCGCCGCGGCCAGGCCCTGCATCGCGAAGTCGAACGTCTGGTCGAGGAATCGCTTGGTGATGGGCTCCTGGCGGATGAACCGGCGGTAGAAGAGCGGTCCGAAGATCAAGTCGGTGGCGAACAGCGCCGGGATCCCTCGGCGCAGCACCCCGGTGCGCTGTCCGTGCTCGATCACGGCCGCCGTCGCCTTGCGGCGCGGGGTGAAGAGCCCCTGCATCAGCGCCTCACGCAGCTGCGGATCGCGCTCCGCCTCACCGAGCAGCGCGATCAGCATCCGCCCGGCGAGGCCCTGCGACGCCTTCGCCACGAGGTGCAGCTCGCGGCGGAGGATTTCGAGCGGGTCCTCGCCGACACGCGGCGGGGGCGCCACGCGGGCGGCCACCTTGAGCAGCAGCTCGACCACGAGCGCCGGGCGGTTGGGCCAGCGGCGATAGATCGTGGTCTTGGCGACGCCCGAGCGCGCGGCGATCTCCTCGATCGTCGCCGCCGCGTAGCCGCGCTCCTCGAGCAGCTCGCTCGCCGCGTTCAGGACGGCCCGGTGCGCTTCCGGGCTCCGCGGGCGGCCGGGCGCGGTGCGGGGCGGAGTGGGTGGGACCGTCATGGCCGCGAGATTACGCTACGCACCGTTTCGCATCAATCCGGTCGCGGTCAGCGCCGCGACCGGGCTTCAGTGCTCGCACCAGCCGAGCTTCATGCTCACCCGGCGCGCAGGGTCCGCGGTCGTGTCGACGCTCGTCCACACGAGCGCTGGACGCGCGGCCCCGTGCGACGGACCGATGGCCCAGCACGGGTACGACGCCGGGCCCTCGTCGAGCACGGTGGGTGGATCGAACCGCGCGACGCCGAGCGCGGAGGATGTGACCTCGACCCGACCTTCGACCGTGCTGTTGTCCGCGGGGAAGTCGTTGTCGACCTGGTCCTCGGTGTTCACCGCGCCGGGTTTCCACGCCACCCACGCGACGCACACGCTCGAGTCGGTCACGCCCACGGCAGGCGTCGACGCGTTCTCATCGGCCGGCGTGAGCCGCGTGGGCTTCGCCCAGCGGCCATCCGGCTCGCGCACGGTGTAGAGGACCGCCACGCTCAGGCTCGAGCTGCCCGAGCCGACGCGCTCGCGCCACGCCACGTGCAGCCGGCCCTTCGCGTCGAGCGCGGCCGCGGGGTGGCGCTGGTCGCCCGCCGAGGCAGCGACCGGCTTCCAGCCGGAGAAATCGTTCCCGGACGTGGTCCCGTGCAGGATCTGCTGCACGCCGCCCACGGACCCGTAGCAGAGCACGTGCACCGTGCGGGTGTTGTCGACGAGGATCGACGGCCGCGACTGTGAAGGGTACACATCGTTGAGCTGGAGATACGGCGGCCGGTCGAGCAGGCCGCTCACCGACCACACGCCGTCGCGGCTTCGCGTCGCATACGCGATCGCGGGTCGCGGCGTGCCGTCGGCGGTGAGGCGAAACGGATCGCGCGCCTCCCAGGCCAGGTGCGTCGTGCCGTCGGGACCCACGGCGATCGCCGCGTGCTCCTGCCACAGCTCGATCGGCGTCTTCGCGTTGGCCGCGACGGCCTCGAAGCCGGGCACGCGGAACGGCATGCGCTCGTCGTCGATCCGCGGCCGCTCCCCGTTCACGAATCGCGCGAAGCGGATCTGGTGATCGGGCGCGCTCGCGGTGCCGCCGTACCACGCCATGTGGATCGAGCCGTCGGGCGCCGCTGCGATGGCGGCCACGCGCTGCGGCGCACCCGAGAGCTTCAGCGAGTCGCGATCCTCGATCCAGGTCTGCGCGACGCTCATCCCCGAGCCCCAGGGGGGCGCGGCGTGCACGAGACAGATGCTGTACTGGCGCGTCTGCTTCGAGCGCACGGCGATCCACCCGGCGCCGCCGGCGTCCACCACGAACCGCGACGTGTTCGAGTAGCCCAACGCCCTCGAGTCGGTGACCGGCAGGATCGTGGTCCAGCGGAACTCACAGGACGCGACGCGATAGGCCCGCCCCACGGGCTTTGCCCCCGGCTTGGGCCCCTTCCGCAACCCGAGCAGGAGCGCCACCACGAGCAGTGCCGCGAGCCCCAACCCGACGCGCCATGGCCTCGGGCGCGTCACCCGCGGTGGAACACGTTCCACAACGTCTCCCACGTGGGACGGCGCAGGATGCCGATGTAGAGCGCCATCCCGAGCGCCATCACCGTCACCCAGATCACCATCACGTAGTCGGCCATGCGTTCACGGAAGCCCGAGAGCGCGCCGGGCGAGGTCCGCCCGCGCTGGTCGCCGCGGTTCAGCCAGCGCTGCGTCGCCGGCCGGAACGTGAGGTAGCCCTTGATGAGCGAGTTCGCGAGCTGGTTCATGTAGAGGAACAGCGGGAACGCGGGCCGAATCTCGCCGGCGTACGCGAACAGCGGCAGTGACAGCAGCAGCCGGGTGGTGCAGATCCACGCCACGTACACGAGCGAGAGTCCGGGATCGCCCCAGAACAGGTTGAGCAGTGCGGCGGTTGGGCCGAGCAGCCCGGTCCACATCGACACCCGCTGGTCGAGCACGCACCACCAGATGAACCAGCCGATGCGGCGCGGGCCCAGCGCGATCACGCGGCCCGAGTTGCGGATCGCGTTCCCGGACCAGCGCAGCAGGTTGAACCGCATCCGCTGCCACGCGCTGCCGGCGATGTTCTCCACCGTGCACACCATGGCGTCCGGCACGTACAGCATGATGCTGCCCCCGGGTTTCTTGAGCAGCGCGAACCACGTGCTCTTGTCGTCGCCGGACAGGAACGGGATCGTCCCCCACAGCCAGTCCTCGAGGTTGTCCGACTCGACGAGCCGGATGAACTCGTCGCGCATCACCTCGCGGCCGCGGAACACCGAGCAACGGCCCGTGAGCGCCAGCACCTTGTGCGCGAGCGCGTGCGACTGCATGGTCAGGTGACGCTGCGCGAAGCGCATGTCCAGCCACGTCGAGATCCAGCGCGGCCCGAGCACGATCGCCTGCTCGGCGGTGGTGAGCGCGTCGAGGTCGCGCCGCACCTCGAACAGCGGCAGGCAGCGCCGCAGGAATCCGGGCAACAGGATCGTGTCGCCGTCCATGAACACGACGGGCTCGTCGTGTCCCAACCCGGCGCGCGACAGGGCGCGCAGTGCGAGCCCGAGCGCGGCCCGTTTGCCCGGCCGGTTCTGGCGGACGATCACAAGGTCGAGGTCGAGGTTCTGCGCGGTGCGGAACAGGAAGTCGCGCGCCACCTGTTCGTCCTTGGGCAGGCCGCTCCCGAGGTAGATGCGGGTCGGGATCCCGGTGGTCCGGCACTCGTCGACGATCGCGGCCATCACCGCCTGCGTCGTGTCGGGCCGCTCCATGAACGTGGTGACGATGTAGCTCACCCGCTGGGGCCGCCAGCCCTCACGCCACAGTCGTTCGCTGGCGCGCCGCAGGCGCGGGAACCGCACGTGGGCGTAGACCTGTGCGCGCACGAAGTGGAGCAGCCACCACCCGTAGCGCCACAACCCGATCACGCCGATCGTGACGAACAACCGCGAGCCCAACCGCTCCCAGGTGTGTGCCGGGATCGCCGCGATCGCGCCGAGGATCACCGCGACGTACACGGTGAGTCCGTAGAGGTCGCGTAACCGGAACCGGAACGGGCGGCGGGCCTCCGCTAGGGGAGCCACGACCACAGTCCCCGCGACGAGCCGCCCTTCGCCTGCCGCGGCAGGCTCACGATCGCGGGCATGCCCGCGCGGAGCGCGGTCTTCGCGGATGGCGTCAGCGGCTTGAGCTCGAGCTCGATGTAGCCGCTCGGCTCCGTGAGCCGCGGTCCCTTGGCGGCGTTCGCGAGCAGGTCGGTGAGCACGCCGCCGGGGATCGCGCCGGCCTTGTCGCTGCGGATGACGACTGCCTGGAAGCGCTGCTGGAGCGTCGGCACGCGGACCGTGCCCCACTCGCCGAGTCGTACGCGCGTCACCTGGTCCGGGTTCAGGAGCGCGAACACACGCGGCGGCTCGTTCACGCGCTCGAGCAGCGCGAGCGTCTCGCCGCGGTTCACGGTGCTGCCGGGCGACTTGGTGGTGCGCACGATGCGACCGGCGAACGGCGCCCTGTAGGTCGTGCGGCCCGTGCCCTCGTGGAACTGGGCGACCTGCTGCTCGGCGAGCTTCACGTGTGCCTCGGCTTCGCGCTCGCGCAGCTCGGCGGCGGGTCCCTCGTCGATCAGCCGGAAGCCGTCGTAGAAGCTGCCGCGCAGCGCCGCGCGCACGGCGTCATTCGCCAGCTCCAGCTCGGGGCGCGCCTGGTCCAGCTCGCCCTTCACGCGTGCGTGCAGGGCTCTCGCCTTGTCGAGCTCGGCCGGAGAGTCGAGTCCCGCGCCGACGATCGCCTGCACGCGGACCAGGTTCTTTTCCGCGGATTCGGACTCGATCTCCAGCGCCTTCACGCGCTCGGCTGCGGCCTGCTGCTTGTGCTCGGCGATGCCCTGATAGATGGCCAGCTGCTCCTGCGCCGAGTGATTCGCGCTGCGGGCCGACTGCAGCTCGAGACGCGCCAACTCGAGGTCGTGCCTGCGGCTGTCGAGGTCCCGGCCCTGGTCCTGGTCCATGAGCGAGAACAGCGGCTGCCCCGCGGTCACGACCTGGCCTTCCTGAACGAGCATCGATTCGACGTAGCCCACGCCCTGGGCGACGACGGTCTCGGTCGGGCGCACGACCACGGCATTCTCGAGGTCCATGCGGAACAGCGTCTGGTACCCGGTGAGCAGAACGTAGCCCGCGACCACGGGGCCGACCGCGAAATAGAGCGCAGCGGTGAGCCGGCTCTTCTTCTTCATCGACTCCTGGGCGAGCGGATCGGCCGCGGCGAGCGGCGGCCGGTTCCAGTTCGCGACCGACGTCGGGGTGTCCATGTGCACGAGCGTCTCCGACACCGACGTCATCTCGCCGCTCGACACGCCCATCACGAAGTGTCGGAGCAGCTCGGTCTCGCGCTGGCCCAGCGCCATGAATTCGGCCGAGATCGCATGCCGCTCCGCGTCGAACGCGCACACCTTCGCCTGCGCCTCGAAACCGATCTCGAAGCCCTGGAAGTTGACGTAGAACCGGATCGCACGCGGTTCACCGGCTCGCGGATCGCCGTCGAAACCCAGGACGCAGAAACCGCCGATGCTCCAGTCCTTCGTCGGATACTGCCGGCCATCGATCTCGACGCGCGCCGGCGCGGACACGCGCTGGTGTCGCCGGGCCGAAGCGCGGTCATAGCGCACGGTCACCGAACCCATGGAGGTCTCCCTGCAAGGATGCGTTCGAAGTTCAGCGCGACCGTTGTGATGGTGCAGCGGCGATGCTGGGCGTGTTCTGACGCGTTGTCCGGGCGGCATCCCGGCAGTGAGTATCGCGGGCGGATCGCGGCGTGCAGAGAGGTCCGCCGTGCTTCGAGTAGTGGGCTGGGCCGGGGTTCAAGTGCCCAGGGAGCCAGCGTGACCGCGATCCGGGCGGGCGTGGGGGCGGACTCGGATCGAACTCCGAACGAATCCGAATTCGGAACTGATTCCCATATTCGGGGGCCCTGACCGGACGGTCAAGATTATTTCCGGTTCGAAACCACCCGACTCCTGTTGAGGTTTGTGTGGGGTGACACCCGGACGCACACCCCTCGGCCCGGTATCAGGTCAGGCCTCTAGAATGCCGTAAGGAATGTAGAAGCCCTACTGACGATTTCGAGTGAAATCTGAGCGGCATCCGCTAACCTGTCGCCAAGCCAAGAGGCTCGGGTCGCGGCCGCACGATCCCCACGTCCACGCATCCGAAGTCGGAGTACCTGAGCAATGTCGCGCCTGTGCGCGGGGCTGTTACTGGTCTTCACGCTCGCCTCCTGCGGCAAGTCGGGGGATGGACCGACTGCTGTCGTCACGCCGCCCGTCGATCCGGCGGCCGTGCTGGTCTCGGCGAACCCCAATGACCATCCGCATTACCTGTGTGACGGCGTCGCCGACGAGGTCGAGATCAACCTCGCGATTCGCACCGCCGACTCCGCTTCGCACTGGACCGTGCAGCTCATGCCGGGCACGTACCACGTGCAGCGTGGCATCGTCGTGCTCTCGAACGTCACGTTGCGCGGCTTCGGAGCAAAGACGGTGATTCGGCTCGACAACGACGCCCCGAGCATGATCAACGCCGCGGGCATCATCCGCGCGAAGGACGATTCGAAGCCGGGCACGGATCGGCGCGTGCAGCACGTGACGATCGAGGACTTCGTCGTCGACGGCAATCGGGATCACCAGGCACCCGGGAACGACGAGAAGAAGTTCGGCTTCTACGCCGAGGGCGACTTCATCACGTTCCGCCGCCTGGTGGCGAAGAATTGCGCCGGATATGGATTCGACCCGCATGCCCACTCGGATTCGATGGCGAGCACGAACGTGCTCATCGAGGATTGCGAGGCGTACGGAAACCAGACCGACGGGTTCGCGCTCGACATGCTGAAGGATTCCATATTCCGTCGAAACTACGCGCACGACAATGACCGCCACGGCGTGAACGTGGTCACGTCGACGCGGGCGACGACGCTGACCGACTGTCGCGCGCTGAGAAACGGCGCCACCGGTCTCATGGCGCAGAACGGGACGCACGACATCGTCATCCAGTCCTGCGAGCTGGCGGACAACGCGCTGCAGGGGATGTACCTGCGCGACGCGGACGGCTGCACGGTGCTCACGAACACGTTCCGGGACAACCGGCGAAGCGGCCTGCTGCTGCGGCTGTCGGACAACGTGACGATCTCCGGGAACACGTTCACCGAGAACGACACGGGTTCGATCGGCCGTGCCGTGGTGCTGCTCGACAGCGCGACCGTCAATGTCCTGTCCTTGAACACGATCACGACACTCAGGGCGCGGCAGGGCGTGCTCGAGGCGGGCACCTCGGACTACAACGCGGTGACGAACAACAGCATCACCGTGCCGCGCTCAGCGCAGCACGTGGTGCTGATCGGGCCGCATTCCACGCAGGCGGGCAACCAGCTCCACGTGCCCTGATGCGCCGGCCACCCGTGGAGCGACCGGTCCCCGGGCGCTCACGGGCGCATCCCGGCAACCGGCTCACCGGCGCAGGCGACGTGCTCCCGCCCGGCCAGTGCCCGGCCGGCCGTCGTACCCCCCGGTTCAACCCCTCGCCGGATGGGCCAGCCGGCCCACCTGGGCGCCACAGCCAACCGCTTGCGTGACAACGTGTTCAGCCGCTGTGGCCGCCCCCGGCGCGTGGGCACGGCGGCTGCTAGTCTCGACCATCGAGTTCCACCTTGCCCGGTCCGGGCGCCGTGTCGCCCGTGGCAGGAGGTCCCCGAATGTCGATCCGCATCCGCGTCTCCCAGGCGATCCTCGCGATCGCGCTCGGCCTGCTCGTTTCGAGCCCGGCGCTGGCACAGTTGCCGCCGCCGGACCCGTCTCGGCTCCAAGACGCGATCGACGTGACGGACCGACGTATCCAGATGGCGCAGGAGCTGCTCGTCAACGCCCCGAACCTCGCGGCGCAGGCCGAGGTGGGCCAGGCCGTGGCGCTCCAGGCGCTTGCCAAGCAGGCGTTCGTCGAGGCGCGCTACGCCGCCGCCGGGCGGGCCACGTTCGACGCGCGGCTGCACGCCGATCGCGCCATCGCGATCCTGCGCGGGCTCCCGGACCCGAATCGCGTCCGCGACCAGCTCGACCGCACGCGCGAGATCCTCGACCGTGCCCGCGACCGGCTGGCGCACTGCGACGTCTCGGCGGCGCGCGAGATGCTGCGCATCGCGATCGACATGCAGGCGCGCGCCGAGCTCTCGTTCGGCGAGACGCGCTACCTGGCGGCACTCCAGCTCACGATGAGCGCCCGCGAGCGCGCGCTGCGCGCCCTGCAGCTCTGCAACGCGGGCGAGTCGCTCGACGAGACCGTGGCGAGCGCGCTCCAGCGCACGGACGATCTGCTGGCGCGCGTCCACGAGCAGGTGGACCCGAGCGACCAGGAGCGTGCACGCCAGCTGCTCGCGAACGCCGACAACCAGCAGGTCCGCGCCAAGGCCGAGGCGCAGGCCGGGCACGCGCGGGTGGCGCTCCGCCTGACGCGCATGGCGCGAGACCAGGCCTTGCGCGCCGAGCGGCTGACCACGGGCCAGGTTCGCCGCTGAGGGCCCGCGCGCACGCCGCCGCGCCCATGAACCGCGTCCGGGTGTCGCTTTTCCCGGGCGCGGTTCTCGCACTCTGGTTCGCCGCGTGCCCGCCCGCTGCCGCGCAGGTCGCCGACACGAGCTACATCCGTTTCGAGCTGGGAGCCGCGTCCGACGTCACGAACGAGCAGTTCTACGAGGCCACGTTCGACGACACCACGCTCACCGGGCGCCGGCTCGCGAGCTCTCCCGAGGTGCGCGCCGCGGCGGTCGGCGCGGTGGAGGGCGTGGGCCGGCTCGGGCGCGGCCCGCGGCTGTGGTTCCGCGAGGAGGGCACGTTCGGCGACAAGCTCATGCGCAGCTACACGCGGTTCGACCTGAGCGGCACGCCGCGCTCCGGGCTGCGGCTCTCGCTCTCGCCGCAACTCGATCTGCGCCACGACCGTTCGTTCGGCGACGACCGGCGCGAGGCCGAGTTCCGCCCCGAGGGGCGCGCACGCCTGACCACGATCGGTCGCTCGAACCTGCTCGACCTCCTCGTGGGCGGCGACTGGTTCCGCTCCGAGGGCACGACGGAGCTGGTGACGCTCGACCGCAACGCGGGCCGCGCCTGGCTGCGGTGGACGCGGGCGCCGCTCGCGTCGCGCTGGGACACGGAGCTGGGCTACGGCGCGGACGTGCGCGCGTTCCCCGACTCGACGAACCGCGACCACGTGGAGCAGCACGGCGCGGCGACGCTCCGCGGCATGCTGCCGGGCGCGGGCTCGGCCACGATCGACGTTCAGCTCGACCGGCGCGCACCGATCCACGCGACGCCGTCGACGCGCGACCGGTTCTGGAGCGGGCACGGCGACGGCGCGGTGTTCCTGCCGCTGCACGAGCGGCTCACGGCCGAGTTGTGGCTCACGCTCGACGGCTATCGCTACGACGATCCCGACACGAGCGTGTATTTCGACTACACGCTCGTCTCCGCACAGCCGTCGCTCCACTGGACGCTGGCGCACGACTGGGCTGTGCGCCTGGGACCCCGCTTCGAGGCGCTGCTCGCGCCCGAGGTGCCGGCCGAGCGCTATCGGCAGGTCGCGCTGGTGATCGAGGGCGAGCGTCTGCACCTCGGCGACTGGCTCTCGCTGGCGCCGTCCGCGGGCTGGCGCGAGTACGAACGGTCGGCCGCGACGCTGTCGCTCACCGAGCCGGACCTGCACTCGTCCTACCTGTTCGTGGAGGGCGAGGCGTTCGGCGACTTCGGCCTGCCCGGCCGCGTGCGGCTGCGCTTCTCGGGCTCGGCCCGCTACGAGAGCCACGAGGATCCGTCGCAGGACGCGAACAGTCTCTACGGCTCGATCGACGTGCGGCGCGCGTTCTAGCCGTCCTGCGCGGCCGGCCGGCCTGTGGCATCCTGCTCCGGTCCGAATCATGGGTGCTACCTGGAGGACCCGATGCCGACGCGCCGTCGCGCCATCCTGATCACGCTGCTGTGCATTGCCGTGGGCGCGCTCGTGCTCAACCTGGTGCTCGGCGTGCGCCGGCCGATGCACGTGGCGATCGGCTCGCGCGTGCTGGTGTTCGACGTGCCCACCGAGGTGGACGAGGGCCCGCCGCCGGCCGCGTTGACGTTCGACCTGCTGCGGCGCGAGCGGCCGAGTTTCCACGAGCTGCTGTTCGCGATGCGCAACGCCGCCGAGGACCGCTCGGTGACGGGCGTGGTGCTGCACGTCGACGGCCTGGACTGGGGCTGGGCGCGCGTCTACGAGATGAGCTCCGCGGTGCGCGCCGTGCGCGACGCCGGCAAGCACGTGTACGCGAGCCTCGAGGGCGGAGGTGAGAAGGAGTACCTGCTCGCCGCCTCGGCGGGGCTGGTCGCCATGCCGCCGGTGTCGACGCTGCAGATCGACGGGCTCTCCGCGTCGGCGATGTTCCTGCGCGGCGCCTACGACAAGCTGGGCATCAAGCCGAACTTCGCGCACGTCGGCCGCTACAAATCGGCCGTCGAGCAGTTCACGCGCGACTCGCTGTCGCCCGACGCCCGGCACGCCATGGAGGAGCTGCTCGACGACGAGTACACGCTGCTCGTGGACTCGCTCGCGAGCGCGCGGGCGATCACGGCCGACAGCGTGCGACGCCTGATCGACGGCGGGCCGTACACGGCGCGCGAAGCGCACGCCCGCGGGCTCGTGGACACGCTGCTGGCGCGCGCCGACATCGATTCGCTGGCCACGCACGCCGACGGCACCCGCCGTCCGGCCGCGTCGTTCAGCCGCTACGCCGGCGAGGGCGGCGAGGTCTCGGGCGATCACATCGCACTGCTCGTGGCCGAGGGCGAGATCGTCGACGGTCGCAGCACCGAAGGCCCGTTCGGCGGCCGCTCGGTCGGCGATCGCACGCTGGTGGAAGCGCTCCGCGAGATCCGCAGCCGGAAGAGCATCCGCGCCGTGGTGCTGCGCATCGACAGCCCCGGCGGCTCCGGCAACGCCTCGGACGCCGTGTGGCAGGAACTGCGGCGGCTGCGGCGCGAGAAGCCCGTCATCGTCAGCATGGGCGACGTGGCCGCCTCGGGCGGCTACTACATGGCCTGCGCCGCCGATGCCATCGTCGCCGATCCCGCCACGATCACCGGCTCGATCGGCGTGTTCGGCGGCAAGCTCAACGTGCTCGGGCTCTATCGCAAGCTGGGGCTGAACGTGGAAACGGTGACCCGCGGGCGGCACGCGGGGATGTGGTCGCCGTTCCGCGATTTCGACGCCGAAGAGGTGGCGCTCTACCAGAAGAGCCTCGATCAGTTCTACGACGTGTTCATCGCGCGCGTGGCCGAGGGCCGCAAGCTGACGCCGAGCGGCGTGGACTCGGTGGGGCAGGGGCGCGTCTGGTCCGGCGTCGCCGCGCGCGAGCGCGGGCTCGTGGATCGCTTCGGCGGCCTGCACGAGGCCATGGAGCTGGCGCGCGCGCGCGCGCACATCGACGCCCACGCGGACATCGTCGTGGACGTCTACCCGCGGCCCAGGAAGACGTTCATCCAGCGCTGGCTCGGCGGCGTGTTCGACGAGCCCGACCAGGACGACACGCGGTTCCCCGGGTTCGTGCAGTTCCGCCACTGGCTGCGGCTGGCGAAGAACCCCGCGGGCGAGGTCATGGCGCTGATGGAGTACTCGATCCACATCGAGTAGCCGAGCGCACCGCGACGGCGGCGCCACCGGGGCGGCCTCCCAAGAGAGAAACGCGCCCCGCGGATGCGAGGCGCGCTTCAGTTCCTGCGACCGAACGCCGGGATTACTTCGCGGCGGCCTTGAACGTCTTGATGTAGGCGATCACGTTCTCGATATCGGCCGGCTTCAACTGGCCCGTCTTGCCCCAGGCCACCATGCCCGACTTGGTCTTGCCGTTCTGGATGCAGTCGCGCAGGTAGGCGTCCGTGCGCGTGGCATCCCACGTCTTCTTGAGCGTCCAGTTCGGCGTCGGGTTGCCCGTCACCTTGAAGCCGCCGGTGCCGTCCTTCTTGTGGCAGGCGACGCACATCACGTCAAACTTGGCCTTGCCGGCCTTGGCATCACCGGCTGCGGCGGGCTTGGCGGGAGCGGCCGGGGTGGTTCCAGCGGCGACGGCGGAACCGATCACGGCAGCGGAGACCGCGAAAACTACGAGCGCCACCGAGGCAGCGCGGAGAGGATCGCGAAGCGACATCTTGAGGAACTCCTTGAGAAAGGCGTGGACGTGGCGCCGGCGGGGAGCCTGGAACCGGTGCGCAAAACCAACTGAAAGTAGGGTTCGGCAGGCCGTGGGGTCAACTCCACGCGCCGCGAGCGAGTTGACGAACGCTTCGCACGCCGGCGACGTGCGCGTCGAGACCGCATCGACCCGCCGCGCGTCCTGCCCGACCGCTCGCGAGGAGATGCAGCCGGCGTGCCGGCGACCACGCTCAAACGCGCCTCGTGGCGTTCGTTGCGGGACTCTTGACCGGCTTGGAACACGGGTGCTAGCGTCATTCATTACTTCAAGTTACGCCGGGCCGCGTGTTCGCACTCCACGTCCCGACACCGAGCACCCCGCATCCCACGCCCTGGGAGGTGCAGTGTGAAGGAGTTCGCCACCGGTCACATCCGCAACGTTGCGTTGGTCGCCCACCACGGTGTGGGCAAGACCACGCTCGCGGAAGCCATGCTGTTCCAGGCCAAGGCCACCACTCGCATCGGCCGCATCGCCGACGGCTCGACGATGCTCGATCACAGCCCGGAGGAGATCTCCCGGCAGATCACGATCGACTTGGGGCTCGCTCAGTTCGAGTTCCTGGGCCACAAGATCAACCTGCTCGACACGCCGGGCTACGCCGACTTCGTGGGCGACGTCTACAGCGCGCTGCGCGTGGCCGACTCGGCGATCCTCGTGCTGCGCGGCGCCACCGGCGTCGAGGTGGGCACCGAGGTGGTGTGGGAGGTGCTGAAGCAGGAGAAGACGCCGCTGCTGGTCGTGGTGAACATGATGGACAAGGAACACGCGAACTTCGACGCGGCCGTGAAGAGCTGCCACGACCGCCTCGGACTGAACGCGGTGCCCGTCCAGCTCCCGATCGGCGAGGCCGACAAGTTCCACGGCGTCGTGGACCTGATCGAGAACAAGGCCTACACGTTCACCGGCAAGGGCGCCGACGAGAAGAGCAGCGAGGTACCGATCCCCGCCGAGCTGAAGGACAAGGCCGCGAAGGCGCGTGCCACGCTGCTCGAAGAGGCCGCCACCGGCGACGAGCAGCTGATGGAGAAGTTCCTTGGACTGGGTGATCTCACCGTGGAGGAGATCCGGAAGGGCCTGTGCGAGCGCGTGGTGATGTGCGACCTGGCGCCGGTGTTCTGCTGCTCCGCCGCGCTCAACCTCGGCGTCAAGGAGGTGCTCGAGGAGGTCGTGGACGTGCTCCCGAGCCCCGTGGACGTGCACCCGCAGCACGCGATCGGGGCGAACGGCTCGGCAGGTGTCGAGATCAAGCCCGACGCGGGATCGCCCGCGGCGGCCACGGTGTTCAAGACGCTCGCCGAGGCTCACCTCGGCGAGCTTTCGTTGATACGGCTGTGGTCCGGCCAC
>Ga0134127_10002069_pt1 | contig 14631 bp, 11 predicted proteins | sample KB31753_FD_96459 | JGI IMG/M metagenome (GOLD analysis project Ga0134127, IMG submission 96459) | Terrestrial soil microbial communities with excess Nitrogen fertilizer from Kellogg Biological Station, Michigan, USA - KB3-175-3 | ecosystem: Environmental > Terrestrial > Soil > Unclassified ...
AGTTGAAGGTTTCTTCGAACCGTTTCAAAGTTTCTGCCGGTACAGGTGCGGAACCACACATGGCGAATCGGAGTTGGTCAGTCTTCAGTTCTGCTGGTACTCCGTTCGGATAGGTGCTGAGCAGCATGGATAACATTGTCGCGACCGACCCAAACGAAGTTATTTGATAATCAGAAATCGTCTGCCAAAAACGCGAGGCGGAGAACTTTGGACTGACAACAGTCGAGCCGCCGGCGTAAAGCGCGGACATGGTGGTCACCGACACAGCATTCATGTGGAACAAAGGCATGATCGTCAACAGTCGATCCTGCCCTGTAAAACCCAGCCATCCTGCAATCTGACGCGCGTTAGCGATAACGTTACCTTGAGTCAACAAACAGCCCTTGGGCTTCCCGGTCGTGCCTGAGGTGTAGATGATGATCGCGTCATCATCACTATCAATCGGGGCATGGGGAAGCGATCCTGTGTCGGGAAATTCTTTGGCCGCTCGTTCCTCATCATCAAATACGATTACCATCTTAAGAGTCGGTGTCTGATCTCGGATGCTTTCAATCAATGGGAGGAACTCTGAATGAACCAGAATAGCTTTCGCTTCGGAGTTGGAAATAACGTAGGCGACTTCATCAGCTTTCAACAGCGAATTGATCGGGCCGGCCAACGCTCCGAGCTTCCAACATGCGAAATACGCGATGATGTATTCGGCGCTGTTGGGCATTAAGAGACTCACCACATCGCCCTTTGCTATTCCGTGGTGTGAGAGCAGCGTCGCGGCCCGGTTCACAGCGACGTCGAAATCGCGATAAGTGAAATATCGTTTATCCGCCTCTGAAAACAAAAACACCTTGTCCGGCGCCGCCGTCACGCGTTGCTCAAGTAGTTCTCTAATGTTATTAGCTTCACTCATTTTGGGAGTCAGGACTCTAACGCAGGGACCGTTAACTCAAACCGGTACACGTACCAGGATTCTTCCCGCGGGGCATTCTAACTTTTTACCAGTTAATTCATAAAACTTCGTTTCAAGCGGATGCCGTTTGAATGAACCCACAGGTTACTCAGCCGTTATGATATATTTTGCCGGCACTCAGAAGTATCGACCCTAACAGATCGCGGGACGTTCGAATAAATCCTGCACATCCTGATCAGTTATCCTTCGCAGCTTCGAAACATCTATGGGCACTTATCGCAACTACATCGCCGGGAAGTGGGTTGAATCGACCTCCTCCCGCACCGCCACGAATGTAAATCCAGCCAACACCGACGATGTCCTCGGCACCATCCGCCAGGCCACAAGAGAGGAAGCAAAGGCCGCTGTTGACTCCGCCGCTGAGACCTTTCCATCCTGGCGAGCAACGCCCGCGCCTTCGCGGGGACGCATTGTGGCGCGCGCGGCCCGGTTGATGGAAGAACACAAAGAAGAACTTGCCCAACTATTAACTCGAGAAGAAGGCAAGACAATCGCAGAGTCGCGAGGCGAGTTGCAGCGCTCGATCAACGTAGCTGACTTCTGCGCTGGGGAATCGCGCCGCATGAATGGCGAAACGATTCAGTCCGAGCTGCCCGCCAATTTTGCTTACACACTGAAACAACCACTCGGCGTCGTAGCATGTGTGACGCCTTGGAATTTTCCGGTTGCGATTCCGGTTTGGAAGATTGCGCCCGCGCTCGTCGCCGGGAACACAGTCGTATTCAAACCAGCTTCGCTGACACCAGCCACAGCGGTCCGCATTGTAGAGATTTTCGAAAGCGCTGGCCTCCCCGGTGGTGTTCTCAACCTGGTCCTGGGATCCGGATCTGATGCAGGAGATGAAATCATCGCTCATCCCGCAGTGAAGGCTGTTTCGTTTACCGGATCGAATCAGGTCGGCATTCGACTCTACGAACAGGTCTCTCGACGGGGCGCGAAGGTGCAATGCGAGATGGGTGGTAAGAACCCCGTCGTGATTCTTGAAGACGCCGACATGGAGCTTGCTGTTGAATCAACGGCCCAGGGCGCCTTTGGATCTTCCGGACAGAGATGCACCGCGACCAGCCGCGCCGTAGTTGTTAATGACATCGCCGACGAGTTTGTAGATCGTATCGCCAAACGTGCAGCTTCGATGCGAATCGGTGATGGCTCAGATCCGGGCACAGAAATGGGACCGAGCGTTGATGAGAGCCAGTTTAAAACTGTGCTGAGTTATGTCGACATCGGCCGCGAAGATGGGGCCACTCTGGTCTGCGGCGGTGATCGCGCGACAGGAGCGGGTTTGGACAAGGGTTACTTTGTCCACCCTGCGGTTTTCGACAACGTCACGCCTGACATGCGTATCGCGCGCGAGGAAGTGTTCGGGCCAGTTTTGTCGGTTTTACGCGTGAAGGACTTTGAAGAAGCGATGCGGGTTGCGAACGACTGCGAGTACGGACTCTCTTCTTCGATCTTCTCAAATGACGCTACCCGAATTTTTCGCTTTGTCGATGAAATCGAAACCGGTATGACGCATATCAACTCACCGACCACCGGAGGTGAAGCGCACATTCCCTTTGGTGGCATCAAGGGAACAGGCATCGGCGATCGCGAACAGGGGTCCACGGCATTGGATTTCTATACTGAATTGAAAGTTGTGTACGTCGATTATACCGGTCGCAAACGCGAGGGGAATCTTTACTAGGAATGAAAACCCTAATCAAAAACGGTCGCGTGATCACGGCGACCGACGACTACAAAGCCGACATTCTGATCGAAGGCGAACGGGTTTCCGTGATTGGCGCGAAGCTCGAGATGGAAGCCGACAAGGTAATCGATGCCTCCGGTAAGCTCGTAATCCCCGGTGGCATTGACCCGCACACGCACATGGAGTTGCCGTTTGGCGGAACCGAGGCGTCTGACGATTTCCGCACCGGCACGATCGCGGCAGCTTATGGCGGCACCACGACCATCATCGACTTCGCGGTTCAATACAAGGGCCAGTCTCTGATCGAAGGTATCGACAACTGGCACAAGAAAGCCGAAGGCAAGACCGCAATCGATTACGGCTTTCATTTAATTACTACTGAGTTGGAAGACAATCAAATCGAGGAACTTCACACCGCGATGGACGAAGGTGTGACGAGTTTCAAGATGTTCATGGCCTATCCCGGCGTCTTTCTGGTTGATGACGCAACGATCTTTCGCGGGATGCTTGCAGCCGGTGAGCGCGGTGGCCTCATCTGCATGCACGCGGAAAATGGAATTGTCATCAACGAGATCATCAAACATGCTCTCGCCAAGGGCCATACAGCGCCGAAGTATCACGCGCTAACTCGCCCGACTGTCGCCGAGGCCGAGGGCGTACATCGCGCAATTGCCATCGCTGAGATGGCGGAATCGCCTGTCTACATCGTTCACTTGTCTTGCACTGACGCACTCAACCAGGTGCGCCAAGCGCGCGATCGTGGCATTCCAGCCTTTGCGGAAACTTGTCCACAGTATCTCTTCCTTTCCCTCGACAACTACGATGAACCGGGCTTTGGCGGTGCGAAATATGTGATGACGCCACCCCTGCGCGACAAAGCGAATCAGGCGGAACTCTGGAAGGGGTTGAAAACGGACGACCTTCAGGTGATTTCCACTGATCATTGCCCGTTCTGTATGAAGGAACAAAAAGAACTTGGCGTCGACGACTTCACGAAGATTCCAAACGGCGCACCAGGCGTAGAACATCGCGTGCCCTTGATCTATACCGGCGTCGTCGAAAACCGGATCAGTTTGAATCGTTTTGTCGAACTCACTTCAACTGCCGCGGCAAAGATGTTTGGCTTGTTCCCAAAGAAGGGAACAATCGCGATTGGTTCAGACGCCGACATCGTCATCTTTGATCCTGAAAAAGAACAAACGCTTAGCGTTAATACTCACCACATGAACGTCGATTACAGCGCTTACGAAGGCCGCAAGATTCGTGGCGTCGTCGAGACGGTGCTCTCGCGCGGAAGAGTTGTAATCGATAACGGCGAATACAAAGGTAAGGCCGGCGATGGGCAGTTCTTGAAACGCGGCACCTGCGTGACAATGTAATTCTCGCGCTGACTTCTTCATGACAAACAACCCTGAGGTCATCCAGCATCCCGATGGTCGCGTTGAACTGCGCGACTACGCCGACATCAGTTCAAGCCCGCTTTACAACAAAGATCTTGCTCCAGTTCCCATGTCCAAGCGGAACTGGACTACCTACAACTACGCAGCGCTGTGGATCAGCATGGCGCACTGCATTCCGACTTATATGTTGTCGTCGGGATTAATCAGCGCCGGCATGAATTGGTGGCAGGCGTTGATAACGATCCTGCTTGGCAACATCATCGTGCTGGCGCCGATTCTCCTGAACTCGCATCCCGGGACCAAGTACGGAATTCCCTTCCCGGTTTTTGCGCGCGCGAGCTACGGCACATATGGCTCCAACCTCCCCGCGTTGATGCGGGCTATTGTCGCGTGTGGCTGGTTTGGCATTCAGGCCTGGATTGGTGGTGAGGCCCTAAACGTTTTCTTCAGCGCCGTCATTCCTGGCTGGAAAGGCCTGCTGGGCGGGCCAATTGACGGCCACATGACGACCGAGTGGCTTTCGTTTCTGCTCTTCTGGGGACTGAACATTTACATCATCTACCGCGGAATGGATCTACTTCGGAAGGTGGAAAACTGGGCGGCGCCCTTCGTCCTTGTAATGACCGCGCTTCTCCTTGGTTGGGCGATTTGGAAAGCGCATGGCCTTGGTTACCTACTCACTCAGGAAAGTCGCTTCCACAGTCTCAAGGAATTCTGGCCAATTTTTATCCCATCGTTAACAGGCATGATCGGTTTCTGGGCAACACTCTCGCTCAACATGCCCGATTTCACTCGCTTCGGAAAGAGCCAGCGCGACCAGGTAATCGGCCAGGTCGTCGCCCTGCCGACCACGATGACGTTGTTCGCCGCGATGGGAGTCATGATCACCTCCGCAGCGGTAATCATCTATCCTCACATGAAGCTGGAAGAACTGTGGGATCCGATGAAACTCGTCGGGCAGTTTGGAAGTGTCGCAGTGGTTGCGGTTTCCATGTTCACAGTGGTTGTAGCCACGCTCGCAGTTAACATCGCAGCAAATGTCGTTTCTCCCGCAAACGATTTTGCGAACGCGTTTCCAAAGTGGATTTCGTTTCGCACCGGTGGCCTGATAACTGGCATCGTCGGGATAGCGATGCGGCCCTGGAAGTTGCTGGCCGATCCCTCCGGCTATATTTTCGCCTGGCTGGTGGGGTATTCGGGGGGTCTCGGGTCGATTGCTGGAGTGCTGATTGTTGATTACTGGATTGTTCGGAGAAAGCAACTTGTGCTTCCCGATCTCTATCGCAAGCAGGGATTTTACACTTACAATGGCGGCTGGAATTGGCGAGCAGTGATCGCGACCTTAATCGGATGCGCGTTAGCCTGGATTGGATTGGTGGTGCCGGCGCTCCGGCCGTTATACGATTACGCCTGGTTTGTAGGATTCGGCGCGGCAGCAGCGACCTATCTGATCTTCATGAAAATTGCGGCACCGCAACCCACACCAGTAAACTAAAACAGACCACTCTGCTTGCACCCTACTTTGTAACGAGAAAATAAACAGAGGATAACCCATGTCACGCTCAGTCAAATGCGGACTCATTCAATGCTCGAATGCGGCGCCTACGGATCTCCCCGTGGATGACATCAAACGCCTGAACATCGAAAAGCACCTGGGCTTTATTGAAAAGGCGGCCGCGAAGGGCGTGCAGATGCTCTGCATGCAGGAAGTGTTCACCACGCCATACTTTTGCGCCGAACAACAAACGCGATGGTATGAGGCGGTCGAAAAGATTCCTGATGGGCCCACCGTGAAACTGATGCAGGAAGTGGCCAAGAGTTATGGCATGGTCATCATCGTGCCAATTTATGAAGAGGAGATCACGGGCATCTATTACAACACTGCCGCCGTGATCGATGCCGATGGAAAATACCTGGGCAAGTACCGAAAGAACCACATCCCGCACGTCAATCCCGGCTTCTGGGAAAAGTTCTACTTCAGACCGGGCAATCTCGGTTATCCTGCGTTTGATACCGCATTCGCGCGCATCGGCGTTTACATCTGTTACGACCGGCACTTTCCGGAGGGTGCGCGAGCACTTGGTCTAAACGGCGCCGAAATAATCTTTAACCCCTCAGCGACGGTAGCGGGACTCTCCGAGTACCTTTGGAAACTGGAACAGCCTGCTCACGCAGTTGCGAATGGTTACTTCGTTGGAGCCATCAATCGTGTAGGTCACGAACAACCCTGGGACATCGGCGAGTTTTACGGCCAGAGTTATTTCTGTGATCCGCGCGGGCAAATGATTGCTGAGGCGCCCCGAGATCAGGACGCACTCGTAGTGGCTGACCTTAATCTCGATATGATTCGTGAAGTACGAAATACATGGCAGTTCTTCCGCGATCGCCGACCGGATTCGTACGGCGCTCTGGTCGCCGATTAAAGTCGATTGGCGATTGCCGATTTCCAATTGCCAAGTGCCGATTGGTTAGCCGTGCCTGTCCGGGCGCTGGTCAGTAAGGCAAGGTAATACGGGGCTCTCAACCTGTCATAGGGACTTGGTGAGTCATAGGAAATCGAGAGTCGGAAGAAACAATCGGCAATTCGCAATTGGAAATTGACTGAGGAGTGGATCAAATGGATCTTTCGATCAAAGTGAACGGTATGACCTTCCCCAACCCTTTCCTGCTGGGGTCGGGGCCGCCTGGAACGAACGCCCGCGTAATTGCCAAGTCGTTCGACGCCGGGTGGGGCGGCGCTGTCGCCAAGACTGTCAGCCTTGAGTCGGCAAAGGTGGTCAACGTTGTTCCGCGCTATGGAAAGCTCCGTTCCAAAATTTCCGGTGAAGTGATCGGCTTTGAAAACATCGAGCTAATTTCGGATCGACCAATCAATGTCTGGTTGGAAGAGTTTCGTCAGTTGAAAAAAGACTACCCGAACCACATCCTCATCGCTTCCATCATGGAAGAATATGAAAAAGGGCGCTGGCAGGAGTTGACGAAACTTGTTCAGGACACTGGCGTAGACGCGCTCGAGCTCAATTTCTCCTGCCCTCACGGAATGACCGAACGCAAAATGGGTTCGGAGATGGGGGAACATCCAGACCTGACGGAAGAAGTAACCGGGTGGGTAACGGAGGTTGCGAAGATTCCCGTGTGGGCGAAGATGACGCCCAACATTACCAACATCAAGGAACCATCTCACGCGGCGGTGCGTGGCGGCGCGCACGGCATCTCTGCGATCAACACAATTCTTTCGGTTATTGGCGTCGACCTGGAAACCTTGCGTCCCATGCCGACGGTGGAAGGACATACGGTCCCCGGTGGTTATTCATCCCAGGCGGTGCGTCCGATCGCGCTGCGAATGGTCAGCCAACTCGCCCTCAGTCTACCGAAAGAAGTTTCGATCAGCGGCATTGGCGGCATCGAGTCGTCCCATGATGCGCTCGAGTTCATGCTGCTGGGCTCATCAACAGTTCAGCTCTGTACCGGCGTCATGCTTCACGGCGTAAAGATGATCGATGAACTGAAGGAAGGATTGGAAAAGTTTATTACCGACAAAGGATTCACTTCGGTTGCCGACGTCGTCGGCAAGAGTCTCACTTACTTCTCGACTCATATGGATCTCGTTCAGAAGATGAAATCGGCAAAGCGAACGAAAGCCGGCGAAGCAAGCCGCGACAACGAATGGGGTCAGAAGGACATTACTGAGAAGACGGCCGAGCTGACCTCAAACTGAGTCGCTGGCCACTAACTGACACTGAATTTTCACTTCAGATCACCCTGTCAGACATATGAGTCTAAATATCAACACTCCGCCGCCGTATGGCTCCACAGCGCCGACGTATACTCCCGCCCCTCTGCCGCGCTATGTGCCCACCAGTTCGCGGGCAAACATCGTCACTGTGTTGCTGATCGTCGGTGCCGTACTTAGCCTCGTTTCGTCGATCATCTCGTTGTCGGAACTGATCTTTCCCGGCGCTCTGTTTGGCGACGAAGAGAGTACCGATCCGCTAACGCTTGCAATCGCCCTGCTCGTCCTCGGGATTGGGTTGCTGACAGCAATAGTTTACATCGCCACGGTTGTGTTGTTTTTGATGTGGCTCTATCGCGCTCATGAAAACCTTCAAGCCTTTGGTGTCAGAAAAAACCAACTTGAGTACTCATCAGGGTGGGCCGTCGGGAGTTTCTTTGTTCCATTTGTCAGCCTGGTCGTTCCTTACCGCGCGATTAGAGAGCTTTGGCGGAAGAGCGTGCCGGAGTCGAGCAACATGTTCGGCTCAATCAGCCCGCCTGGGTTTTTTCCGGTCTGGTGGGGTTTCTGGATCGTTTCAAACTTCATGGAGCAACTCTCTTTTCGAATGACGTGGAACGAGAAAGTATCTACGGAAGTTTCAGCAACTGTTGGCGTGATTAGCGGAATCCTGGGAATGATCGCCGCCTTCCTGGCGATCCAGGTGGTAAGGGAAATCGAGAAGCAGCAAGCTGAGAGCAGCCGATTGCTGAACGTTCAGTCTTCAATTCCAAATCCGCCCGCACCTCCTGAATTCGTCGAACCTCCCGGCGGTACGTATCCTGTTTCAGACTAGTCCTTGGATCACGAACACAAAATCACACCCAATTACCCATTAGCGTGTGTCATGATGAATACTCACAAGCGCATCTCATGAAACTAGATCCAGACAAATGTTGACAGTTTATCTAAAGGGCATTATTGTGCGTCCGCTTAACAAAACAACACGACGATTCACCTGGAGGAACCATGCAGATAATCGGAATGCTAGTCGGACTGGCAAGTTTCATCTGTTTCATCATGGTGCTGATTAAGCAGTTCCAAAACGCAGGAGCTGTTCACGGGATCATCGGGATCATTACTTGCGGAATCTGGACATTCATCTGGGGCTGGATGAACGCAAGCAACCTGAATATCAAAAACATCATGATGATTTGGACACTCTTGATTGTAGTGGGGATCGCGATCAACCTTCTGTTTGGTTCGTACTACGCATCGACGATGATGCCGAACACAAACACCCCCTAACCTTTTGTCAAATCCATCTGCGCTGCGCCTGGCTGGAAACTATTTCTAGCCCGCGCGGCGCTTTCCTTTTCCCAGAAGCTAATCACTGAATTCCGCGACCATTGGTGCATGATCCGACGGCCGCTCCCAGGTGCGCGGTTCAATGTCGATCCAGGTATTTACGCTGCGACCGGCCAACGGTTTGGTTCCCCAGATGTGGTCGATGCGCAAACCCATGTTGCGGCGAAAGGCGCCCGCTCGATAATCCCACCAGGAAAACTGTCCGCCCTCTTCGTGATGCAGCCTGAAGGTGTCGGTAAAACCCCAGCGCTTAATCTCGTCGAGCGCGGTCCGTTCAGCCTGGCTGCACATGATCCGCTCCTGCCAAAGCTGTGGATTGTGGACATCACGATCCTCGGGCGCCACGTTGAAATCGCCACACAAAATCACTGGCGCACTCGATTGGTAGTTGAAATCAAGAAAACCACGCAAACGCTTCATCCAATCGAGCTTAAACACAAACTTCTCTGATCCAACAGACTGGCCATTCGGAATATACACATTCACGAGACGCACATCGTGAATGGTCGCGGCAAGGAGACGCGCGTGGGCGCCTTCCTGATCCTCGTAGTTGCCTCTTTGCACCTCTGCACATTCGCGGCGCGCGATGATCGCCACACCGTTGTAGCTCTGTTGACCGAAGACACTGGCGCAATAACCGATTCGCGAAAGCTCCTCGAACGGAAACTTGTCGTCGGTACACTTCGTCTCCTGCATGCAAAGGACATCGGGTTGGACTGACTCCAGCCAACGAACGACATGCGGTAAGCGAGCGAGAATTGAGTTAACGTTCCAGGAGGCGATTTTCATTTGTTTTGGAATCTCGTAACGTTAAAGGCACGCTGTCACACAGGTGTAACGCAAACTGTTAGTTTGCGATAAAAAAAATAACAGGCACTACCCCACAAAGCGCTCTGATGCAGTTTGCCACAAAGCTACCTTTGATCTTAAGACTTAAATCCGTTCTATACTCCGCTAGCTGATTACAGACCAATGACGAAGATTAAGCCTCTCAACAAACTCGTAAACAAGGCACGCGACCTGCGCGATAGTCACAAGGAGCGCCATCGACCGTCGGGCTTCGGCTTTGCATTTGCCGACAGTATCAATTATCTGGACGCCGCCCACTGGAATGCCGTCACTGCAAACAACTCACTGTTTTTCAAGCCGTCATACCTGCGGGTTCTTGAGCAAGCAGGGCCTGACAACTTGCGCCAGCGTTACGCCCTAATCTTTCGAGGCCGCACTCCTGTTGCTGCCGTTGCGGCGCAAAGCGTCTCGGTTTCCCTTTCGCGGGTAAGCACAAAACCCCGGAAAGGCAAGGTAGCGCGGCCGCTTGAGAAGGTTCACGAGAAGATGCTCGTCTGCGGGAATCTGCTTTCATGGGGGATGCACGGCATCGCTTTCGCCCCGCGTGAAGACAGCTCACTGCTCTGGCCTGCCGTTGCAGAGGCACTCTATCGCCTTCGTCGAGCTGACAAGCTATTCGGGGATACCGACCTGATCATGGTTAAAGATATTCCCGATGCACATAAAGACGGCGCCACAGCTCTCTCACGTTTCTCTTACCGGCAGCTGGAAACCGAACCGAACATGGTCCTGGACATATCGCCAAAGTGGCAGAACTACGATAACTATCTCCAGGGTCTGACATCGCGCTACCGCAAACATGCTAAGCAGGTTCACAAGGATGTCGAATCAGCCGGATACCAAGTCGAACTTCTCCGCGACGCGAACGAGGTAGCACGGCACGCAGAGAGTCTCCACGAGCTGTATCTGCAAACTCATCGCAACGCGCGTGTCAGATTGGTCACACTCTCTCCCGCATTTCTGCCAACGCTTGCCGAGGTGCTCGGTGCCGACCTGCGCTGTACGGTCGTCAGACGCGACGAACAATTGCTTGGATTTGTAATTACGGTCCGAGACGGCGAGACCGCGATCGGGTATTACATCGGGTTCGACAGAACCACCAATGCCGAGACTCCGATCTACTTCCGCCTGCTCCAGACAGTTGTTGATGATGCGATACAGTTTAGCTGTCGAAGACTCTCATTGGGTCGGACTGCGCTTGAGCCCAAGGCCCGGCTCGGGGCTCGACCTGATCCGTTACGGATTTGGATTCGTCACAGAATTCCCATGCTCAACGTCGTAGTCCGCGGGTTACTTCATACCATCTCACACCACGATGAACCGCCCGATCGAAATCCGTTTAAAGAGAATTCGGCGAACACGATCTAATCAGCGTTTCGATTCAGATCGAATACTCGCTGCCAATCAGACCGTAGCAATCAGTCCTGCCAGCAGCGCACCTCGACGTGGAATCGCGTCAACCAGAATATGCTCGTGCGTCGCGTGCGCGCCGTCGCCGTCAATCCCCAAACCATCGAGGACCGGAATGCCCATCGCTGCGAGAAAGTTGCCATCCGAAGCTCCACCAACCTGTGCTTCTCCCAGATCGAACTCAAGCGCTTTCGCAACTTCTTTGGCAAGCTGATAAAGCTCGGTCACCTTCTCAGTTCGCTCCAGCGGCGGACGATTTACACCTCCCGTAACTTTCACACGAACGCGTCCATCAAACGGAACACTTTCGAGCAACGCTGCGACCACTTCCCGCGACTCCGCTTCGGTTGAAAAGCGGACATCGATCTCCGCAGAGGCTTCGGCAGCAACAACGTTCGAGCGCGTCCCGCCGGAAACTGTGCCTACATTTACGGTGATTCCGGTTCCCGAGTTATTCATTGCGTGCAGACGAGCAATCTGTTTGGCAAGTTCCACGATTGCACTCGCTCCCTTGCCGGGGTCGAGACCGGCATGTGCAGCCACGCCTTCAACAGTCATGGTGAACATCCCCGTCCCTTTTCGCGCCGTCTTCACCTTTCCATCGGCGGAGGGCTCCAGGACAAGCGCACACTTCGTTTGGTGAGTCTTCCCAATGCGTTCAAGCAAAGGCCAGCCTGCGAAACTGCCGACCTCTTCATCACAGGTAAGGACTAACGTCACTGCGCACTCTGGCGTTAGCTGAACCCTTTCCAGTGCACGCAGAGCCTCAATCGCCAACACGCAGTTGGCCTTCATATCAAAGATTCCCGGTCCAAAAAGTCGGTTCCCTTCCTGCCGCCATGGATTGACCACGATTGAACCGCGCGCATGTACTGTGTCGGTGTGGCCGACAAGCATTGTGTGCCCTGACCCCGCCCTGTCAGCAAAGGCGCGAACGACAAGATGCTCACCCATGTTTGGAACTTCAACCCTTTCAACAGAGCGGACGCAATTTAGCTTTTCCGCTGCGTGGGCGAGAAGGGCAACGACTTCGCGGCTCCCCGTTTCATCACCAGATGGCGATTCGGTTTCCACTACAGCCCTCATGAGCGCCACAATCTCGCTTTGTCGCTCTTCGAAAGCGTGGCTAAGTTCGTGGGCCAGGGATTGAGAAATTTGTACGGGCATGTTGGAGGGTAGGTTTGGCTTCGTTAGTGTTTTAGATCGTAACTGAGGCTTCACTCCGAATCGTTTGCTTTCGCACGGTGAGCGATTCAACCCGCGGGAGATTGACTGCAAAACCCAACCCGGGCTGCGTTGGCACTGAAATCGTGCCTCGGGACGAGACTGTTACTGGGGGCTCGATGATGTCCTCTTCCCAATAACGCTCACTGGCGGAAACATCGCCGGGCAACGTGAAGCCAGCCAGCGTGGACATCGCAATGTTGTGCGCGCGGCCTATTCCTGACTCAAGCATGCCTCCGCACCACACCGGTATGCCCTGCTCTCGGCAGACCTGTTCGACTAGCTTCGCTTCGGCGTGCCCGCCCACGCGACCGAGTTTTAGATTGATGATCTGGCAGGAACCAAGGCTAATGGCATGACTCGCATCTGCCGGGGAGTGTATCGACTCATCGAGACAGATCGGAGTCTTGATCTGCTTTTGCAAGGTCGCATGATCGAAGATATCGTCGTGCGGAAGCGGCTGCTCAAACATCATCAGGTTGAAACGATCCAGGTCACGAAATAGAGGCGCGTCCGCGAGGGTGTAGGCAGAATTGGCGTCACCAACCAGACGAGTATCCGGAAACCTCTCTCGAACCTTCTCAATGACCGCCGCGTCCCACCCCGGCTTAATCTTGATCTTGATGCGCTGGTAACCGGCATCAATCTCTTTCTGGATTTTCTGCAGAAGGATATCAACTGAATCCTGGATGCCGATCGACACCCCACACGCGATTTCTGTCTGCGTTCCACCAAGATGTTTCCACAGCGGTAAACCAGCTCTCTTCGACTCGATATCCCAACAAGCAGTTTCAAGCGCAGCTTTCGCCATGCGATGTCCACGCACCGGACTGAGATGGGCGAAGACTGCACCAGCGCTTTCAAATTCGGCGCCGACGAGCATCGGGGTGAGAAACTTCTCAGTAGTTACCCACGCGCTGTCGATCCATTCGTTACTGTAGAACGGCCCTTCGCCGGCCGTGCACTCGCCCCAGCCTTCAAGGCCTTCGCTGTCGCGCACGCAAACCAGCAGGATGCGGCGTTCAGTGGTCCGGCCAAAACTAGTTTCAAAAAAGTGGATTAAAGGAAGGCGAATCTCACGCAATTCAATTGAAGAGATGATCACTTAGATAGCTTTCCGAGAACAAAGATTGAATTCGAAGAGCAGCCATTATGCCCACCTGGGAGAGGTTTGTCAGCCTAAGCTTCCGTCTTGCGAAGAGCTCTTAGCCTGAACGCTTTCCAGTTCTTTCGAGACCAGACTTCCCACTCGAACCAATAACCAGTGGCGCTGCGACAATGATTGTTTGCTGAGACTACTAAGGTGTGATGCAAGAAATCACGCATCCCACCTTGATTCCTAGCAAGAATCTTGGTAAACACATCGCACATTCCCAGGGCCTCGTCTTTAGAAATCCTCGGATCAGCGTGCGGAAATTTTTGAAATCGTTTTGAAAGGACTGATTTATGCCTACTGCCTCCCGTGTCACTTCGAGCTCCAGGTCGAAAACGCTATTACGGATCATGCTATGTTCGGGCCTCGCCATAGGAGCATTTTATTTTTTATCGGCAGGTATCAAAGTCAGCGCCGTCTCGGACGTGCTGGCGGCGTGGGGCTTCGAGGGCGTAACGACATCGAGTACCCCTGGCACAGCGCCAGTTATTACTGTCGGTTCTCCTGCTGCTGATTCTGGAGTTCTAACGGCCGGTTCTTCGTTCACCGGATTACACGCAAGCTCAGCGACTGTTTGGAGTACTCCTGCCGGCAACGCCTCCGCTAAAGCTATTTCGTCTAATAATTGGGCCGTCGGGGATTATTATCAATTTTCATTCAGCACCACCGGCTATACCGCAATAAGCATAACTTGGGATCAAACTGGCAGTGGCACCGGACCGAGGGATTTCAAAGTACAGTACAGTACAAACGGCACCAGCTTTACTGATGCGGCCGGCACAAACAGTACGTATGCTCTTACGCTCCAAACTTGGACCAATAGCGGCAGTCCCCAGGTCGCATCAAGACGAACGCTTGATCTCA
>Ga0134127_10002071_pt1 | contig 14624 bp, 11 predicted proteins | sample KB31753_FD_96459 | JGI IMG/M metagenome (GOLD analysis project Ga0134127, IMG submission 96459) | Terrestrial soil microbial communities with excess Nitrogen fertilizer from Kellogg Biological Station, Michigan, USA - KB3-175-3 | ecosystem: Environmental > Terrestrial > Soil > Unclassified ...
ATCGCGAAGAAGCTCTTGGCGGTGAGATCGAGACGTCGAAGTACGCGAGCCATATGCAGCACAATTTCCCGCACGAGCCAGTGATCGTGGTTCGTTGTTAACGTCTGATCGATGTCGAGAATTGTTTGTGCGTCGCCTTGTGTGCGAAGGCAAACGAGTCCGATCAAAGGTTCATTTACGCGCAGGTGCAACAAGGCGTCGTCGAGCTCGCGATAGGCCTGCAACGGCCAGTACGCAGCGCCGAGCTCCTGGATCTCTTTGCCGGTTGTTGGCTGTGGTCCTTCGGGCGCGTGAACCGTCAGATCCGCGTAGCGTTGTTCGCGGTTGAGTTTGAGCTTTACGTATTTGTAGTTTCGCGAGTCGGCGGTTGATTCAAACTCGATTGGCGTGAGTTTGATTCCTGATTCCGTTGACGTGCTTACGTCGACGATCTTTTTGACGCGCGCATCGACGGATTCCTGAAACTTGCTTCTCGCGAAGTAGTCGTCGATTAATCCCCACTCTTTCGCGCGCTTGCCTTTCAAACCTTCCGCCAGCGTCGAGAAAACGTCCGCGCGATCGCGCCGGACTTTTCGTTTGTCGACGAGTCTCGTGAGACCACCCGTTCCAGGCAACACGCCGAGCAGCGGAACTTCAGGAAGGGAAACAGCCGAGTTGCCGTCGTCAACCAGATATATCTCATCGCACGCGATTGCCAGTTCGTATCCGCCACCCGATGCTGTGCCGTTCAACGCGGCGATGTAGCGCCGGCCGGAATGCAGCGAGTCATCCTCAATGGCGCAGCGAGTCTCGTTGGTGAACTTGCAAAAGTTGACCTTGAAGGCGTGTGACGACGTGCCCAGCATGTAGATGTTCGCACCCGCGCAGAAGATCCGCGGCTTCAGACTCGTAATCACGACCGCGCGAACTTCAGGATGTTCGAAGCGAATCCGCTGGACGGCGTCGGCGAGTTCGATATCGACGCCAAGGTCGTAGGAGTTGAGCTTGAGCTTATAGCCTTCCGCCAGCGTCTCATCCTCCTGGACGTCCATGGACAGAGTCGCTACCGGCCCGTCGAGCTGGAGTTTCCAATGTTTATATTGCTCAGGCGTGGTTTGGAACAGGATTTCAGGATTTAACATGATTTACAGATTTCTGGTTCGAACGTTCGTTCGAATAGTAATCAACAAAGTGAAAGGTAGTCAAATACGGTAGGAAGATTCACGCGGCGACTTCGATTAAGACTTCCGGATGGAGCTCCGCGATCTTTAGGAGCTGCTTTGCCGCACCTGACGGTTCTCGGCGCCCTTGCTCCCACTGTTCCAAAGTACGCTTTGAAACGCCTAGCGCAGCGGCAAACTGTGCTTGGGATAATCCGCTCTTCAGCCGTACACGAACTACTCGCGATTTTGCGGCAACCTTAGTTCGCTTGCCTCCACCGGCTTTGATCTCAAGCACCCCGTCCAAGACTTCTTGCCATACATCCCGCTCGGCCTCGGACTTTGCTAACACGTTTTCCGTAAGTTTTTTTCTCATTTTCGAAAAGCCTCTAACAACTGCCTGAGAATATGAGAGGGGACGTTATCGTGCTTTGCCTTTGAATAAAGCGTCAGCATCCACAACTCGTTCGGCTTATACCGCACGAAATAAATGACACGCAAGCCGCCCCGTTTCCCCGTTCCCGAACGCGCCCAGCGTATTTTGCGAACACCACCCGAACCAGGAACGACTTCGCCGGCGTCTGGATTCTGTATCAAGAACTGCTGCAATTCCGAATATTCATCATCGTCCAAGTACGAGGGAAGAATGCGTTCGAACACCGAAGACTCGATGAAGGTGAACATCAACGCACTATACGCCTCTGGCGTATGACTAGCAAGAGTGATGGCTGTCCAGTTCGATTGCTTGAAGGACGTAGCTTGACAGTTTTGCCCGATGGCGCGTAGGGTTTGCGTTTCCTGCTGGAGGCGAATCTGTTCTGGTGAACGGCGCGGTCTTCAAAACCGTTAGTGAGACCGTGAGAACGGGCTCAGGTAGGTTCGATTCCTACACGCCTCCGCCAGCAGAGACGACGTAAACAGTTCTTTTACAAGGAATTCCTCACATGATTAGAGATTGGGTCGAGCTCAATATGACACCCGGCATCGGACCTCGCGCCGCTGCCAAACTTTTGGAGCGCTTCGGTTCTGCCGAAAGTCTCTATCGCGCAACACGGACCGAACTGGAGCAGTTAAGACTGCCACCCGAGGCTGTCGACAGCATCATCTCCCGCGAACTGCTGCCCCGAGCGGAAGCAGAAATCGCGGCCGTCAGGAAACTCGGCGGCGACATCCTTTTATTGGACGACGGGGTTTATCCCTCATCTTTACGTGAGATCTATGACCCGCCCATTGTTCTCTACGTTAAAGGCGCATGGGCCGAATGTTTGGATCAACCGTGCATCGGTATCGTCGGCTCACGCAGGTGCTCGACGTACGGCCAGAACTCGGCAATCATGCTGGCGCGCGACCTGGCCCAACGAGGTGTTACAGTAGTTTCGGGCTTCGCGCGTGGCATTGATGCTGCTGCGCATCGAGGCGCGCTCGACGCCGGCGGCCGGACAGTAGCGGTGCTCGGCACCGGTATCGACGAGGTTTACCCTCGCGATCACAAGAAGTTAGCTGCGGAAATACTGGAGCGAGGCGGAGCGTTGGTGAGCCAGTTCCCGCTGGGGACGCCGCCGGTCTCAGAAAACTTTCCGTACCGGAACCGCATCATTAGCGGTCTGAGTCTCGGCGTGGTAGTTGTGGAAGCGGCTGAGAATTCGGGTTCTTTGATAACGGCACGATTGGCAATGGAACAGAATCGTGAAGTGTTTGCTGTTCCCGGAAATATCACTTCGCGAAACTCGTTCGGCACCAATTACCTGATCAAGGGCGCAGGAGCGAAGCTGGTCCAACAGTGGCAGGACGTTGCGACGGAACTGCCGCCGCAAATCGCTGCGAGGTTGTTGCCGCCTCCCTTTGGCGAGCAGAAGAAGGAAACGTCAATAGCGGATCGCTTGTCGTTTGTTCCTGAAGGACTTTCTTCGGCGGAGACTTCGGTTTTCAAGTTGTTGACTCCGGACAGTCCCGCGCACGTCGATTGGCTATTCGATCAGAGTAAGCTGCCGATTACGGAGCTGACGGCTGCGTTACTATCGTTAGAAATTCGTGAGTTAGTCAGAGCGCTGCCGGGAAGATGTTTTGTGAAACGAATGTAGAGCTTGGATCTTTGTACTTGGAACTTCGATTGAATGCAAAGTACAAAGCACAAAGAACAAAGCTCAGAATCTAGAAAAAATGGCTAAAAACCTCGTCATAGTTGAATCGCCTGCAAAGGCGAAGACCATAAACAAGTATTTAGGAAAAGACTATCTGGTTAAGGCCTCGATAGGCCACATCAAAGATCTGCCTTCGAAGGGTCTCGGTGTCGACGTCGAGCACAATTTCGAACCGACCTACGAACTCATCCCAGATTCAAAGAAACGCAACAACAAAAGGATCGTTGCTGAACTGAAGAAAGCCGCGAAAGAGGCCGAGGCGATTTATCTCGCAGCCGACCCAGATCGCGAAGGCGAAGCAATCTGCCAGCACCTCGCCGAAGAGATCGTTCCGAAGCGACCGCCGAAACCTGCGTATCGCGTGTTGTTCAACGAGATCACGAAGCGTGCGGTCAATGCTGCGTTCGAGCATCCAGGCAAGATCGACGAAAACCTTGTCGACGCTCAACAGGCGCGGCGCGTGCTCGATCGTTTAGTTGGTTACAAAGTTTCGCCGCTGCTGTGCCGCACGATTGGCGGCCGGTTGAGTGCGGGACGCGTGCAGTCAGTCGCGTTGCGCATGGTCGTCGAACGCGAACGCGAGATCGAGCAGTTCGTAAAAACCGAGTATTGGACCATCGCGGCAAATCTTAGTTCGAAACTTCCACCTGCGTTCGCCGCGCGTCTCTTCAAAGTCGGCGAGCAAACTGTCAAGACCAGTGGCTTCGATCAGGATCTCAAGAAGAACGAGATCATCATCGACGATCAGGCCAAGGCCGGTGAGATCGTCGGCGAAGCAGAGAAGCAGTCGTTCAGCGTTGTCGACGTCACGACGAAGGAACGAAAGCGAAACCCCGTCCCGCCGTTCATCACTTCGAAACTGCAACAGGAAGCTTCGCGCAAACTCGGCTTCGCAGTGAAAAAGACGATGATGGTGGCGCAGAAACTGTACGAGGGCATCGAGCTCGGGCCGGAAGGCGCTATCGGTCTCATCACCTATATGCGTACCGACTCCACGCGCGTTTCGGATACAGCGCTTGGCGAAGTTCGCGATTACATCGACGGTCAATACGGCGCGGCTTACCTGCCGGAAAAAGCCGTCTATTATCGTTCGAAGAAAGATGCCCAGGACGCGCACGAAGCAATCCGTCCTACTGAAGTTGCACGCACGCCAGATTCGCTGGCGAAGTATCTCTCACCTGATGAGCTGAAACTCTATCGCCTGATCTGGCAGCGTTACGTCGCTTCGCAAATGATGCCGGCCGTTTTCGACCAGACCACGATCGATATCGAAGCGGGTCGGTTCATCTTCCGCGCCACTGGTTCGGTGCAGAAGTTTGACGGCTTCCTGAAGATCTACCAGGAAGGCCGCGACGAGAAGACCGAAGAGGACGAGGAAGCCGAAACGAAGCTGCCGCTGGTTGAAAAGGGTGAGACTCTGAAACTGAATTCAATCACGCCCGAACAGCACTTCACTGAACCGCCACCGCGTTACACCGAAGCGACACTCGTCAAAGCGCTCGAAGAGAAAGGCATCGGACGCCCGTCCACGTACGCCGCGATCATGTCCACGATCCAGGAGCGCGAGTACGTCGAAAAACTCCAGGGACGTTTCCATCCGACGGCGCTCGGCAAGACAGTCAACGATCTACTGATCGACGGCGGCTTCGCCGATCTGTTCAACGAGACGTACACCGCGCGCATGGAAGAAGAACTCGACGAGATCGAGGAGGGGAAGATCCGTTGGACCAAGGCGCTGCGCGAGTTTTACAAGAAGTTTGAAGGCGACCTGAAGCAGTTTCAGCGTTACGTCAAAGACATCAAAGAGAAGAGTGTGCCGACTGAAGAGGTGTGCTTGAAATGCAACACGCCCGGCATGGTCCAGAAGTGGGGACGCTTTGGTTCATACTTGAAATGTCTGAACTGCGAAGCGACACGCGACGCCGAACCACCCGCAGGTTCCGACGGTGCAGGGAATTCGTCAGAGGCGCAGGCTGCGAGTGAGGAAGCAGAACCGGAAGTATGCGAATTGTGCGGCAAGCCAATGCAGATGAAGCGCGGACGGTTTGGTCCATTCCTCGGCTGCACGGGTTATCCGGAATGTCGCAACATACGAAAAATTGGGAAGACTGGCGTCGCTGCGCCCGCGCCAGTGCCACTGGATGAAAAATGTCCGGTCGACGGCGCGCAGCTCGTCAAACGCTTCGGGCGCTTTGGTGAGTTTGTCTCGTGCTCGAATTATCCGAAGTGCAAATACATCAAGCAGGAAACTGTTGGCGTTTCGTGTCCGCGCCCGGGTTGTAAAGGCGAGATCGTCGTCAAGAAGTCGAAGCGCGGCAAGGCGTTCTACGGTTGTTCGGAGTATCCGAACTGCAACGTGGTCTACTGGGACAAGCCCGTTCTCGAAACGTGTCCCCAGTGTAACGCGCCGTTCCTTTTAGAGAAGACGACGAAGAAGCAGGGCACTTTCCGTTACTGCGCTAATGAAGATTGCGGCTACCGCTCCGGCCCGCCAGAGGCGCCAAAAAGCACAGATCGATTAGCTAATCGTTTGTGATTTTTGTAGTATTAGCCTCGTCCATCCATTTTTTTGAACTACAACTCGAGGAGACCCACACCATGATTCTTCGGCGCTATTCAGCCATAGTGCTGCTCCTGATCTTTGTGTCGTCACCGGCGACGCTTCTTGCTCAAACTCAACAAGTCCCAACGCCTGACCCGAACGATCCGATCGTTCGCATCAAGGACGAAGGCACGAATCGCTCGCAGGTCATGCAGACGCTGAGCTACCTGAGCGACGTGATCGGACCACGTCTGACTGCTTCGCCCGGGATGAAACGCGCGAACGAATGGACGCGCGACCAGTTAGCCAAGTGGGGACTTCAGAACGCTCATCTCGAGTCGTTCGGTCCGTTTGGCAAAGGCTGGACGTTGAAGCGATTCTCGGCTCAGGTGACCGAACCGCTAACGATTCCTTTGATCGCGTACCCGAAAGCGTGGTCGCCGGGTTTCGCCGCTCCGATCACTGCGGACGTGGTCTACTTCGACGCAAAGACCGAAGCTGACCTCGAAAAGTTCAAAGGCAAGCTGAATGGAAAGATCGTACTGACCTCATCAACTCGCGAAGTGACTGCACACTTCGACGCGCAAGGCACGCGCTTGAACGAAAAAGAGTTGCTCGCGTTGGCAGACGCGCCTGAACCGCGCACCGGTGGTGGCCGCGGAAACTTCAACAATCCTACGGCGCGAGCTGCTGCTCAATTCGCCGGCGCTAAGTTGCGTTTCTTCCAGGCAGAAGGCGCAGCGCTGCTGATCGATCCGAGCCGCGGCGACGGCGGAACGATCTTTGTTCAGTCAGCACAAGTTCCTCCGCCCGTTCCCGATCCAAATGCAACAACGCCATTTGGGCGCGGCACACCTCCGTACGACAAGAGCAATCCGAAAGTGACGCCGCAACTCGTTCTTGCCGTCGAACACTACAACCGCGTAGTCCGCATGATTCAGGCTGGCGAGCCTGTGAAGATGACTGTTGACTTGTCAGTCGCATGGCAGGAAGCAGACTTGATGGGCTACAACACGGTCGCCGAAATCCCCGGCACTGATCTTAAAGACGAAATCGTGATGCTCGGTGGACACATGGACTCGTGGCACTCAGGCACAGGCGCGACTGACAACGCCGCGGGCGTGTCCGTAGCGATGGAAGCAGTGCGCATAATCCAGGCACTGGGTCTCAAACCACGACGGACGATTCGAATCGCTTTGTGGAGTGGTGAAGAGCAAGGTCTACTCGGCTCGCGTGCTTACGTCGCGCAACACTTCGGCAGCATGCAGAACGCAGCGACTTCAGCAGCGCCTGCGACCGACGGCGCCAACACGAACGCAATGGGTGGTGGAAATGGAAATGGCAACGGGAACGGAGCGACGCAGCAGCCTCGTCAGACGCTCGTTACCAAACCCGATTACGAAAAGCTGAGCGCCTATTTCAATCTCGACAACGGCACCGGCAAGATCCGCGGCGTTTACCTGCAGGGCAATGAATCCGTGCGACCGCTGTTTCGGCAATGGTTAGCGCCATTCCGGGACATGGGCGCAACGACGCTCTCGATCTCAAACACCGGCGGCACGGACCACTTGTCATTTGACGCGATCGGTTTGCCAGGATTCCAGTTTATCCAGGATGAGATCGAATACGACACGCGAACGCACCACTCAAACCAGGATGTGTTCGATCGTATTCAGGCTGATGATATGAAGCAGGCGGCGACGATTATGGCGGCGTTCGTCTATCAGACCGCAATGCGCGATGAGAAGTTGCCGCGCAAGCCGGCGCCGGGAACGAGATGAAATCAGTGTTATCTGTGGCTAAGGTTTTCTTAGCCACAGATGACTCAGATTTAAGACGGATTTCTTTCCAACGCGGGTTGGTACTTCGATTGTTGCTGCTGTTCCTTGCCGACGTTAGGAAGATAATCCCCGATAAAGTTTCGCAGCGATACCATCAATGCCGGTAAAACTACCGTCTTCGCTGTTTTTGATAGTTCTTGCACAATAGCGTCGCCGATATTTCCCGCCTCGTCCTTCACTCGCTCGAACGCGTGGGTGTTGGCAACTTTCTGAAAAAATCCCGGACCGGACTCGTGTGATCCGTTCCCGTAACTCCTACTACCTGCCTGGGGACTCATCGCCGGACTGCTGGGCTCCTGCGCCGCATAATAGCGCTCGGATTCTTCACCGACGCGATCGATCGCTGAAGAATACCTGTAGCCCTCGTCGCCCTTCGCATAGTTCGCGATGCAGTATCCCAATGAAAAACCAACGCCCGCCGCGCCGGCACACCACGCCACGGGACGTTTCTTGAATTGCTCGCGCCAGTCGAGAGTGTCTTTAACTGCTTGAACTTGATTTGCCACTGTTTCTTTAATCTCCGTCACAGTGTTTGAGATTGAATCTCTTGCCACATCCATCCGGCGCTGAAGCTCTTCTTTGGAGGGCTCCCCGGCGATGCTCTCTTGAGCGCGAGCGAGTCCTAGAGTTCGTTCTTCAGCCATTGCTTGTCCTTTCTCAGTTCTGCAACTGTTCTCTGTGGCATCAGATCCTGTTTCGCTAAACGGTTCTTCATCAGCAGCACGACGATGCCGCCGATCAGAACGTAGAACGCGCCGGTCACGACGAAACCCAAAGCATAACTGGCAGGTTGGCTGAAGTTTGCACGCGCGAAGAGTGTCGAAACAGCAAAAGCGATTGCGACGTTCAGCAGTGCAAATCCAACAGTCGCGATTACGGCGCCAATTGCGATCATGGTGATGCCACGAGCGTAGGCGTTTGCTTCCTCCTTGATCTCAACTTTGAATAACTCGAGCTGAGACTTGAAAAGCTCCATCACGTCGTCGCCCAAACGACCCACCAGCGTAGGCAGACTCTCGTTGTTGTCCGAGCGCCGGGCCACGTCAGGAACTGTTTCCTCAGCCCTGGTCAAACCAGTCTTTGTTGCCGCCATGTTGGTTCACCCCCCCGTTTACTTATGCCGGAGTTATCGCCGGCCACGAATGATCAAACCCAGCAACAGACCCACGCCTGCTGAAATGAGAAGTGCCTGACCTGGTTTTTGCCGCGCGTAGTTCTTCGCGTTCTCCGCGAGCTCGCCGAGATCTGCATTCTGCAAGTCTTTGAACTTGTCTGTTACTACTGCAACTTTATCGCTGACGATATCTTTTGCGTGCGATGCGGCTTCAGAGATCTTTCGTCCGTAGTCTTGTGCTGTTTGTGATAGCGCTGTTGCGGTGCCGGTTCCTGTGCCGGTTGTGCCGGTGTTTCCAGTTGTGCCGGTAGTTCCAGTCGTGCCGGTATTTCCAGTTGTGCCGGTAGTTCCAGTGTTAATGTTTGGGTTGTCTTGCATTGTCGGAATTCTCCTTCTAATCAAAATTCGAATCGGATTTTGGGCTAGCTATAGTCGAGCAAGATTTGTGCCGACAGAAAAGTTGATATTTTCGCTCATACTTGTTGCAAAAAAGTACGTAAAGTTCGCCTTTAGGATCGGATTCATACAACCGGCGGTGGCCGCTAACGGCGAACTAGAACAGGTCAGGAAGGGCGGCTTGCCCCCGCTGCCTGAAGGAGTTCAGACGAACGGGGGCAAGCCGCCCTTCCTGACTTGTTCTATTCGCTTGACAGCTTAGACATCGAATGGTAAGTAAGTACTTACTTTGCGGCCGCAGCAGGCAGGCATGGAGGCGCAGGTCGAAACAGAGATTGAGTAAACAGATGACAGTTGACGGCGCGGTGAGCGGTGCGCGCATGGCCGGAGAAGAGCGGCGGCTACAAATCCTCAGGGTGGCCGTCAGTCTCTTCTCCGACCGGGGGTTCCGCGGCACCACAACCAAGGAGATCGCGCTCGCCGCGGGCGTTTCTGAGGCGATGGTCTTCCGGCACTTTGCCACCAAGGAAGAACTCTACGCCGCGATTCTCGATCACAAAGCCTGTTCGGATGGAAAGTTTGAGCCGGCCGAGATGGCTGCCGACGCCATCCAGCGCAAAGACGATCGCGCGGTGTTCGAGTCGCTCGCGCTCGGCGCGCTGAACCACCACGAAAACGATCCGGAGTTTCAGCGTCTGCTGCTCCACTCCGCACTCGAGAAACACGAGCTGGCGCAGATGTTCTTCGACGAGTTTGTGCGTCGCGTTTATGAGTTTCTCGGCGCGTACCTTCGCGAGCGACAACGCGAGGGAGCGCTGGTCGAGATTGACCCGGCGATCGTTGTGCGCTGCTTCATCGGCATGGTGATGCACCACTCGCTCAATAACAACTTGTGGGATCCGAAACGCCGGCTGCTGAACATCTCCAACGAAAGCGCAGCAAAACATTTCACCGACATTCTTTTGAACGGAATAACTTCGCGAGCGAACAACGAGTAAGTAAAGATGCGATTTGAAGGGACATTAAAATTCGCGGTTTTGATCGTGCTGCTCGTCGTGACCGGCGTGTTCGTCGCGTCGTGCGGCGGGTCAAAAGCAAATGTCAGAAAAGAGGAGACCGCTGCGAATCAACCGGTGGCGATCGACGTCACAACTGCAGCTGCCGTCAAACGTGAGCTGCCACGCTTCTTCGAAGCATCAGGCAGTTTGGCTGGCGACCAGCAGACGGATGTCGCGCCGCAAACGTCCGGCAAGGTTGTCGCCGTCGGAGTTGATATCGGCAGTCCTGTCAGGCGTGGCCAGATGCTCGTGCAGCTCGACGATTCGGAATTGAAGCTGCGAGTCGATCAGGCGGTGGCGCAGCTCGGTCAGGCGAAGGCAGCAGTCAGTCAGGCCGAGGAAAAAATCGGTTTGAGATCGGGACAGGCTTTCGATCCGAATCGCGTTGCGGAAGTCGCGGCTGCGAAGGTTGCGTTGGATCTCGCGCAGAAGAATTTGGTTCGCGCTGAGAAGCTGATCGAGTCGGGCGACGTGTCGCGTTCTTTTTACGACGAGCAACGTTCGCGCCGCGATCAGTTGAAGGAGCAATACGATGTGGCCGTGGCGCAGGCGCGCCAGAACTACGCCGGCGTCGACGTCTCGCGCACGAACGTCGCGAACGCAGAAGCGCAGTTGGCACTCGCGCGCAAGAACCTTTCGTACGCAGTCATACCTGCGCCGATCGACGGTTTCGTAACTGAACGGACCGCGGATCTCGGCGAGTATGTTTCGCCGCAGCAGAAAGTGGTCACGATCGTGCGCATAAATCCATTGCGCATTCGCATCGATATTCCTGAACAGGCGATTCCTGAAGTGAAGGTGGGCCAGTCAGTGTCGATCACGACGAGCGCGTGGCCCGATCGGAATTTCAGCGGGCGTGTGGCGCGCATTGCGCCGAACGTGTCTGCGACTTCGCGCACGTTGACGGTCGAAGCTGAGATTGAGAACAGCAGTGGCGCGTTGAAGCCGGGGCAGTTTGCGACCGTGAGAATTTTGCAGGAGCGCGCTGAGCCGGCTGTGCTCGTTCCCGCTCGTGCCGTCGTGACAGAAGCGGGCGTGAGTCGTCTGTACGTGATCAAGGATGGACACGCTGAGCAGCGGGTGGTGCAGACCGGTCAGACAGAAGGCGACTTGATTGAGATCAGGTCGGGCGTCGCCGCAGATGAACAAGTGGCGACGAGCAACGTCGAGCAATTGAGTGACGGGGTAGGGGTAAGACAATAGGTTTTTGGGCTTTGGTCTTGGGTCTTTGATCTTTGTTCTTTGATCTTTGTTCTTTGTTCTTGGTTTTTGGAACTCTGGTCTTTGGTCTTGGATCGTTACGTCAAAGACCCAAGACCCAAGACCCAAGACCCAAGCCCAAGAACAAAGCACAAAGAACAAAGAACAAAGCACAAAGACCCAAGACCCAAGACCCAAGACCCAAGATCAATGCAAAAACTAGCTGAAATCTGTGTTCGCCGTCCGGTTTTTGCGACCATGCTGATTCTCAGCCTGACGGTCGTCGGGCTGTTTTCTTACAAGTCGCTGGGCGTGGACCTGTTTCCGAAGATCGATCTGCCGACGATCACAGTCACTGTCGTGAACCCGGGTGCGTCTCCCCAGGAAATTGAAACTGAGATCACGGATCTGGTCGAAGGCGCGGTCAACACGATTTCCGGCATCGACGAACTGCGCTCTACGTCCGTCGAAGGCGTCTCGCAGGTTTTCATCACATTCTTACTCGAAAAGAACCCGGACATTGCAGCGCAGGAAGTCAGAAACAAGATCGACCTCATCGTCAACGATCTACCGGTTACTGCTGAGCAGCCAATCGTGCAGAAGCTCGACACTGACGCGGCGCCCGTGGTTCGCATCGCTGTGTCCGCTCCGCGCTCACTCCGCGAGGTAACCGATATCGCTGACAACAAGATCAAGCAGCAGATCGAATCCATAAATGGCGTCGGCAATGTTCAGATCGTCGGCGGGCGCAGGCGAGAGATCCAGATCTGGGTCGACCCTGACAAGATGCGCGCGTTCAACGTCACCGTTGCGCAGATTGCAGACGCGGTGCGTGCGCAGAATCTGGAAGTTCCCGGCGGCCGTGTCGGAGAAGGCGCACGCGAACTGACTGTCCGTACGATGGGCCGAATTGTCGAGCCATCCGAGTTCAATAACCTTGTCGTCGGAAATCGCGGCACGTATGCAGTAAAACTCAGCGACGTCGGTTATGCGGAAGATGGCGCTGAGGAACCGCGGACTGAAGCACGCTTGAACGGCCAGCCCGCGGTGACGTTGATTGTTTCGAAGCAGTCGGGACAGAACACTGTCGCCGTCGCTGACGGCGTCAAGCAACGTTTGACCGAGATCAGCAAGACGCTGCCTCCAGGCTTCAAGATGGAGGTGGTGGGTGACCAGTCGATCTTCATCAAAGCGTCGATCGAAGCGATTCAGACGCACTTGATCGAAGGCAGCATTCTCGCGGCAATCGTCGTCTTCATTTTCCTTTGGAGTTTTCGTTCGACGCTCATCGCCGGTCTCGCGATTCCCACGTCGATCGTCGCGACGTTCGGTCTGATGGCGGCGATGGGATTCACGCTGAACAACATCACGATGCTCGCGCTGACGCTGATGGTCGGTATCGTGATCGACGACGCTATCGTCGTACTTGAAAACATCTTTCGTTTCATCGAGGAGAAAGGCGTGCCGCCGTTTCAAGCGGCGATCGAGGGAACAAAAGAGATTGGCCTCGCGGTCACGGCGACGACGCTCTCGCTGCTCGCCGTGTTTCTGCCCGTCGGGTTCATGGGCGGAATCGTCGGACGGTTCATGTCGTCTTTTGGTCTGACGTCGTCGTTTGCGATTGCGGTGTCGTTGCTGGTCTCATTTACGTTGACGCCGATGCTGGCGGCGCGATTGATCCGTCGCAGCGACGACGCGAAAGAACGCCCACTCGAAAAACACACCGAGCCTGCCGATCGCGGTTCGAAAGAATCGCGGTTTTATCGTCCAGTCGATCGCACGTACACGAAGCTTTTGACGTGGTCCATGTCGCACCGCTGGGTGATCGTACTTGCCTGCTTGCTCGTGATCTTGAGCATCGTTCCGCTGTTCATGTTCGTAGGAAAGAACTTCCTGCCGGTCGACGACCAGTCGCAGTTTGAGATCAACGTGCGTGCGCCTGAAGGCTTTGCGCTCCCGGCGACCTCGACGTTGGCCGAACGAATCGCCACCGATTTGAGAAACCTTCCCGGCGTCACAGACACGCTGACGACGATTGGCGGCGGACAACAGGAACAGGTAAACGTCGCTTCCATCTACGTGAAGATGACGCCGATCGAGGAGCGCAAGATCACGCAACAACAGGCGATGGTCCAGGCGCGTAATGAAGTGCTCGGGAAGTATTTGAAGTTGTATCCGGGCCAGTTGCGCACGAGCGTGCAGCAGGTCGCAGCAATCTCGGGCGGCGGATTCCGTAACGCCGATATTCAATACGTGATCGGTGGTCCGGATCTGAAGAAGTTGACTGAGTATTCAGACGCGCTGTTGGCGAAGATGAAGACGCTTCCGGACGTAGTCGACGCTGACTCAACGCTGATCAGCGGTAAGCCGGAAGTACGCGTGATCATCGATCGTGCTCGTGCCGCGGATCTTGGCGTCAGAGTCGGCGATATAGCGCAGGCTCTCAACTCGCTTGTCGCCGGTCAAAAAGTCTCGACGTTCAATGCGGGAACGGATCAGTATGACGTGCGCGTTCGCGCAGTCGGAGAGTTTCGCACGAGTGTCGAAGCCTTGCAGCGCCTGATTGTGTCGTCGACGAAGGTTGGTTGGGTGAGTCTCGACAATCTTGTGCGTCTCGAGCGGGGCACTGGACCGGCCGCGATCGATCGTTTGAATCGACAACGACAGGTAACTCTGCTCGGGAACGTCAGACCGGGCGGTTCACAGTCAGCAGTCATTCAGCAGATGGACCAGTTTGCGAAAGAGATCAAGATCGATCCGGGTTATTCGACCGGGTTGGCGGGACGCTCGAAGGAACTCGGTCGCGCGGGTTATTACTTCGCACTCGCGTTCATCCTTTCGTTCGTCTTCATGTACATGGTGCTCGCGGCGCAGTTTGAATCGTTCATCCACCCGATAACGATTCTGTTGACGCTGCCGCTGGCGATTCCATTCGGCATTGTCTCGCTGCTGGGGACTGGACAGACGGTGAACATTTTCTCCGGACTGGGTTTGCTGCTGCTGTTTGGCGTGGTCAAGAAGAACGCGATTCTGCAGATCGATCACACTAACCAGTTGCGCGCGCGCGGCATGGAGCGGTTCGAGGCGATTGTTCGCGCGAATCGAGACCGGCTGCGGCCGATTCTGATGACGACGATTGCGCTGGTCGCGGGCATGCTTCCGTTGACGATTTCGTATGGTCCAGGTTCGGGCA
>Ga0134127_10002073_pt1 | contig 14619 bp, 13 predicted proteins | sample KB31753_FD_96459 | JGI IMG/M metagenome (GOLD analysis project Ga0134127, IMG submission 96459) | Terrestrial soil microbial communities with excess Nitrogen fertilizer from Kellogg Biological Station, Michigan, USA - KB3-175-3 | ecosystem: Environmental > Terrestrial > Soil > Unclassified ...
CGTCTCGCCTAGCACTAACAGTTCGGAGGCGCCCGGCGCGCTCCGTCCGTGGGACCGGTTTGTCCCACGGCAAGGTCATCACCCGGCGCCCATCGGCGGCCGGGGGCTCCGTGCTGCGCTTGACGATCCCTGCCCTCTCCCGCTCAGTGGGCCAACCGAATTGAAGGAGACTTGCATGTCCATCCGCCCCTGGTCCGAAACTGCCGGCGCCCTCATCGACGTGGCGATGGGGCGGGCCGCGGCCGACATGCTGATCCGCAACGGCCGCTGGGTGAACGTGCATTCGGGCGAGATCCTGAGCGGCACCGACGTCGCCATCAAGGACGGGCGCTTCGCCGCCGTCGGCCCCGACCTCGGCTATACGCAAGGCCCCGCGACCACCGTGATCGAGGCCCGTGACCGCTACCTCGTGCCCGGCCTCTGCGACGGCCACATGCATGTCGAGAGCGGCATGGTGACGGTCACCGAATTCTGCCGCGCGGTGATCCCGCACGGCACCACCAGCATGTTCATCGATCCGCACGAGATCGCCAACGTGCTCGGGCTCCGCGGCGTGCGGCTGATGCACGACGAGGCGGTGGCGATGCCGATCAACGTCTATGTGCAGATGCCGAGTTGCGTGCCGGCCGCCCCCGGCCTCGAGAATGCCGGTGCCACCATCGACGAGCACGACGTCGCCGAGGCGATGGGCTGGCCCAACATCATCGGGCTCGGCGAGATGATGAATTTTCCCGGCGTCGCGGCGAAGGATCCCAAGATGCTGGCCGAGATCGCCGCCACGCAGAACGCCGGCAAGACCGTGGGCGGGCATTACGCCTCGCTCGATCTCGGACGGCCGTTCTACGGCTACGTCGCGGGCGGGCCGGCCGACGACCACGAGGGCACGCGGGCGCTCGATGCCATGGCGCGGGTGCGGCTCGGCATGCGGGCCATGCTGCGCTTCGGCTCGGCCTGGTACGACGTCGCGCCGCAGGTGAAAGCCATCACCGAGCACGGGCTCGATCCTCGCAACTTCATCCTGTGCACCGACGATCGTTTCGCCGCCACGCTGGTCAAGGACGGGCACATCGACCATGCGGTGCGGCACGCCATCGAACATGGCCTCAGGCCGATGACGGCGATCCAGATGGCGACGCTCAATACGGCGACGCATTTCGGGCTCGAGCGCGAGCTCGGCTCGATCACGCCCGGCCGCCGCGCCGATATGATCCTGACCTCCGACCTCGCCACGCTGCCGATGGAGCTGGTGATCGGCCGCGGGGCGGTGCTGGCCGAGAACGGCGTTCTTGTCGCCGAGATTGCACCCTACCCCTATCCCGATTTCGCCAAGGCCACGGTGAAGGTCGGCCGCACGGTCGAGCCCGGCGACTTCCGCATCGCGGCGCCGGCCGGGCGCAACAGCGTCACGGCGCGGGTCATCGGCATCATCGAGAACCAGGCGCCGACGCGGGCGCTCGAGCGGACGCTCGCGGTGGAAGATGGCCTCGTGAGCATGGACCGCGCGCAGGACGTGGCGCAGGTCGCGGTGGTCGATCGCCACACCGGCTCGGGCAAGGTGGTCAATGCGTTCGTTTCCGGCTTCGGCTACACCGCCGATTGCGCGGTGGCGGCGACGGTGGCGCATGACAGCCACCACATGATCGTGGTCGGCACCAATCACGACGACATGGCGCTCGCCGCCAACCGGCTGCAGCAGGTCGGCGGCGGCTTCGTCGTCGTCAGCAAGGGGCAGGAGCTGGCGCTGGTCGAGCTGCCGATCGCCGGTCTCATGTCGGACGAGCGTGCCGAGGTGGTGGCGAAAAAGTCCGAGCAGCTCGTCGTGGCCATGGCGCAGTGCGGCTGCACCCTCAACAATGCAGTGATGCAGCACATGTTTCTGGCCCTGCCGGTGATCCCGCAATTGCGGGTCACCGACCTTGGCCTCGTCGACGTCACGAAATTCGATTTCGTCGACCTGTTCGTCCAATGAGACCGCCGCGAAGCCCCGGCGCACCGCCGGCTGTTCAGCGCCGCCGAGACGAATGGGTAGGGTTAAGCGATTGTTAAGGGCGCGGTGGGAAAAGTCCCGATCGGGAATGCACATCTGGTCGGGGAGACACGACCTTGAACGCCTCAGCCTTCGTGGTGGGCCCCCGTGCCGGGGCCAGCGCCGCGCTGCACGATCTGGCACGCGTGGTGGGATTCGACACGGTCGAGCGGTTCGCCGGCCTCAACGCCGTGGAAAAGCAGCTCCGCGACACGCCGCTCTGTTTCTTCCTGTGCGCCGAAGTGCCGGACGTCACCAGGCTCAAGCCGATCGCCGACTCGATCCGGTTTTCGCCGAGTGCCGATATCCGCTTCTCGCCGCTCATCTATTTCTCGCGGGCGCTGTCGGTCGACACCATCAAGCTGTGCATCAAGATGGGCTTCGACGACGTGATCGCCCTGCCCTACACCAGCGGCGATCTCAGCGAGCGCATCTTCCGGCAGGTCGGCCACATGCAGACCTATTACGAGACGGCGACCTATTTCGGTCCGGACCGGCGCAACCGCACCGGCAATCCGCGCTCGAGCGGCAGCGACCATGGCGGCGGCGAATACCGGCGCATCGAGATCATGCGCAACCCGCTGACCGGCGTCGACGTGCTGCGCGACGATTTCCAGGTCGTGCTCTAGCCGCGACAGGGTTGTTTCATCGGCGGCTGACGATTAAAGCTCACGGGAACATTTTCGTGAGCTTCCCCGATGAGATTCGGCCTCAACCTGCCCCCGCAGTTCCGGGTGTTCGCCGCTTTTGCGGTGTATTCCTTCTGCATGGGCAACATCTTTCCGCGCCTGCCCGACATCCAGCACCAGATGGGTGTGCCGGAAGGCGCGCTGGGCCTTGGCCTCATCGGCACGCCGGTGGGCACGCTGATCTCGCTGACCTTCGCGGCGCCGCTGATCGAGCGCATCGGCTTCCGCCGCGCGCTGCTCGGCGCCATTCCGCTGCTCGCGGTCTTTTATGCGATCGCCGTGCACGCCCCGAGCCCGCTGGTGTTCTTCTTCCTGCTGCTGCCGGTGGGGCTGCTCATCGGCTGCATCGAGATGATCATCAACACCGAGGCCGACCGGACGGAGCACCTGCTCGGCCGTCGCATCATGAACCGCTCGCATGCGTTCTGGAGCATCGGCTTTTTCACCGCCGGCCTCTTCGGTTCATGGATGGCGCAGCTCGGCGTCTCGCCGCAGCTCCACCTGCTGATCGTCATCCCCATCGGGCTCATCGGCGTTGCCGTGCTGATCGGCCGGTTCGAACCGGCGCCGCACCGCGCCGGCGGCAGCACCGACCAGACGCCGCGCTTTGCGGCTCCGACGGGGGCCATCATGGTACTCGTCGGGGTAACGCTCAGCGCCATGCTGCTCGAAGGCGCCAGCATGGACTGGTCGGCGATCTACATGCGCAACATCTTCAACCCCGGCCCGTTCATGACCGGCATCGCGGTGGCCTGCTTTGCCTTCAGCCAGGGAGCGATGCGCTTTTTCGCCGACGGCTTCGTGGAACGGCATTCACCCGAAGGTGTGGCGCGGGTGCTGCTCGGCATCCTCCTGGTCGGGACGCTGATCGTCTTCTTGCCGGTCGTGCCGCAACTTTCGCTGCTGGGCTTTGCGCTCTGCGGCGTCGGCACGAGCGCATTGTTCCCGCTGGCGGTGTCGGCGGCGGCGCAGCGCACCGACCGGCCGGCGGTGATCAACGTCGCGGCCTTCGCCCAGAACTCGTTCGTGATCTTCCTGCTCGGGCCGCCGCTGCTCGGCGGGGTGGCGCAGGAATGGGGCATCCGCTGGTCGTTCGGCATCGGGCTGCCGCTCATCATCCTGAGCTTCGTGCTGGCCCATGCGCTGGGCAAGAAGCCGGTGCCGCATGACGAGGTCGTGCCCGCCGAATGAGCGCGCCGGAACTGCCGCAGATCGTCGATTTGAGGCAGTCGCCGACCGCCCTGAAGGTGCAGCGCGGGGTCATGCGGCTCCTGCGGTCCACCTACGATTTCTGCTGCTTCGCCGAAGTACCGCTGGCCAATGGCCGGCGCGCCGACGTGCTGGGCGTCGGGCCCAGGGGCGAGATCTGGATCGTCGAGATCAAGTCCAGCCTCATCGACTACCGCGTCGATGCGAAGTGGCCCAACTACAAGGACTATTGCGACCGCTTCTTCTTCGCCAAGCCGCCGGAGCTGGAGGCCGAAATCTTCCCGGTCGACGAGGGCCTCATTGTTGCCGACGGGCACGGTGCGGAGATTTTACGGCCGGCGGCCGACACCCCGCTCGCTTCGGCGCGGCGCAAGGCGCTGCTGCTCAAGCTGGTGCGACTCGGGGCCGACCGCGTGCACCAGTTGATGGACCCGCTGACCGGAAGCGACGCCGGCTGATGCGGCTCGACCGGCACAACCGCATCCGCGCGGTGTTCTTCCTGCACGCGATCAGCTCGGGCGGCCTCTATTCGCACGTGGCCGACGTGCAGAACGCGCTGCATATCGATGCGCAGACGCTCGGGCTGGTGTTCCTGGGATTTCCCATCGGCTCGATGCTGGTGTTCCTGTTCGGCAGCCAGGTGCTCGAGGCGGTGGGGACCAAGCCGATCCTGGCGACCTGCATCCCCGGCCTGCCGGTGGCGACGGCGCTGTTCGCCGTGATGCCGACCCCGCTGACGCTGTTCCTGTTCTTCGTCGTCTATGCGCTGTTCTATTCGCTGCCCAACATGGCGATGAACATCGAGGCCGACCGGGTCGAGGCATCGTCGCCGCGGCGGGTGATGAACTCGTGCCATGGCGTATGGAGCTTCGGCTATCTGCTGGCGACGCTGCTCGGCACGCTGGCGACCGGGCTGCACATGACGCCGTTCATGCACCTCGGCCTGCTGGCGCTGCCGCTGGTGCCGATCGCCTTGTGGGTGACGCTCGGGCTCGATCCGGCTCCGTCGCGGCCGCACAGCGCGCACACGGTGCGCCGGCTGTCGCTGCCGACGCTACCGATCCTGCTGCTCGTCGCCTTCACCATCGGACCGAACATGCTCGAGGGAAGCTTGCGCAACTGGAGCATCATCTACATGCGCGACAGTTTCCTGGCGCCGGGCTGGGTGGATACGCTGACGCTTCCGGTGTTCCTTCTGGCGCAGAGTATCGGGCGGCTCAGTGCCGATACTTTCGTGGCGCGGCATGGACCGGTGCGCGTTGCGCGATCGCTCAACGTCGCAGCCTTCACGGGCTGCCTGCTGGTGGTGGTGGCGCCCAATCTCTATGTGGCGCTCGCCGGCTTTCTGCTCGTCGGCATCGGCGTTTGCACATCGTATCCGCTCACCACTTCCGCTGCGGCGCGGCTGGGCGATCGGCCGTCGTCGCAGAACGTCGCGTCGCTGACGCTTGCAGTGCAGCTCATCATGCTGGTGTCGCCGGCGCTGCTTGGCTGGATCGCGAGCAATGTCAGCATCCGCGCGACGTTCGGCATCATCCTGCCGGCAATCGTCCTGTCGCAGTGGCTGGCACGCTATCTGAAGCCGAAGAGCTAGTCTTCGCTCGATTCTTCGTGGATCACCGTTCCAGTCGCCTTGATCGGGGTGACCGGCGTCGGGTTGGGGATCACCGGCGGCACGCCGAGCTTGTCCTTGAGACCGGCCATCAGCTTCAACCGCTCGGCATCGGATGGCGCCGCCTGCAGGCGATTGCTGAGGTCGAGCACGAAGCTCGAATAGGCGTTGTACCAGTCGGCATTGATCTGGTTGAGGTCGAGGCGGCGGGCCTGCGGCTCGAGCGTGGTGCGGCCGCCGCCGGCGATGAGCTCCACCGCATCATCGAGCAGCGGCATGATCACCTGGTCGCCGGCGATGCCGGTGGCGAGCAGCGCGTTGCGCAGAGCGGTGCGCTCCTCGTCCTCGCCATGGGTCAGAAAGATCGCGCCGTGCGCCGGCAGCCTGGCCTTGATCCAGGCCATGAGCTCGGAATGATCGGCATGGGCGGAGTAGTTGCCCATCGAGCGAATGCGGGCGCGGACCGGGGTCTCTTCGCCATGGATGCGGACGGATTTGGCGCCGGACAGGATGATCTGGCCGAGCGTACCCGGCGCCTGGTAGCCGACGAAGAGCACGGTGGCGTTGGAGCGCGGCAAATTGTTGGCGAGATGGTGCTTGATGCGGCCGGCGTCGCACATGCCGGAGGCCGACATGATGATGGCGCCGCCCTTGATCTGGTTGATCGCCTTGCTGTCGTCGACCGACTCGATGATGCGAAACGATGGATCGTTGAACAGCTCCTTGGCGCTGAGCTCGACGTCGTCGAACATCGCTTCATATTTGCGATAGACGGCGGTGACCCGGCTCGCGAGCGGGGAATCGAGGAACACGCGCGACGGCGCGATTTCCTTGTTCTTGATCAACACGCCAATGTCGTGCAGCAGCTCCTGGCTGCGCTCGACGGCGAAGGTCGGAATGACGAGATTGCCGCCGCGCCCAAGGGCGTCCGTGATCTCCTTCTTGAGGTCTTCGCGGCGCTGGTCGAGCGTATAGGGCGGCCGGTCACGGCCGCCATAGGTGGATTCGCTGAGGATGTAGTCGAAACTCGAGGGCGCGTTCGGCGCCTTGTAAAACACCTTTTCATCCGGCCCGAGATCGCCGGAAAACAGGATGGTGACGGTCTTGCCGTTGTCGTCATCGACATCGACCTCGATCGAGGCAGAGCCGAGGATGTGGCCGGCATTCCAGTAGCGGGCGCGCACGCCGGGGCCGGGGGTGATCCACTGCTCGTAGTCGAGGGTCTGGCGATGCGCCAGCGCCTCTTCGGCGTCGCGCATCTGGTAGAGCGGCTCGAGCGGCGCGTTGCCCTTGCGGCCGCGCTTGCGGCTTTCGAACTCGGCCTCACTCTCCTGGATGCCGGCGGCGTCGGGCAGCAGGTATTCGAGCAGGCCGGCGGTGGGCGCCGTGCACCAGATCGGCTTGCGGTAGCCATTCCTGGTGAGCTTGGGCAGCAGCCCCGCGTGATCGATGTGGGCGTGCGTGAGCAGCAGGAAATCAATCGCCTTGGGGTCGAAGGGCAGCGGCTTGTAATTGAGGTCGCGGACCGTCTTGTTGCCCTGGAACATGCCGCAATCGACGAGGAACTGCCCCTTGGGATGGACGATGCGATAGCAGGAGCCGGTCACGGTGCCGGACGCGCCGTGGAAATGGATGGTGACGGTCATCGACTGCCTTTGGCTTCGGTGGCTGGGATTTGCAGAGCGTTGGGAGCATCGCTCTCGCCGATCTTATTTCGGGGCACGTTTGGCGAGGATGCGCTGGAGGGTGCGGCGGTGCATGTTGAGGCGCCGGGCGGTCTCGGAGACATTGCGGTCGCACAGCTCATAGACGCGCTGGATATGCTCCCAGCGCACGCGGTCCGCCGACATCGGATTTTCGGGCGGCGCCGGCTGGGCCTCGCCCGTCGCGAGCAGGGCATTGATCACGTCGTCGGCGTCGGCCGGCTTGCTGAGATAATCGACGGCACCGAGCTTCACCGCGGTGACGGCGGTGGCAATGTTGCCATAGCCGGTGAGCACCACGGCGCGCGCGTCGGGACGCTTCTTATGAAGGGCGTCGACAACGTCGAGGCCGTTGCCGTCCTCCAGCCGGAGGTCGACCACGGCATAGGCCGGCGGCCGGGATTCGACGGCGCTGAGGCCGCCGGCGACGGTATCGGCGCTGCGCACCTCGAATCCGCGCTTTTCCATGGCCCGCTCGAGCCGGGTGAGAAAGGCTTTGTCGTCGTCCACCAGCAGGAGGGTTTTGTCGCCGGCGAGAAGTTCGTCCACTGTGCTCATTTGCCGCTCATGTAGGCGCTCGGGACCGAAACGTCAAAGTCAGCCGATCGCCCCGCGTGGCCACAGGATTCGGACGCGTGCCCCGCCCGACGAGGTATTTTCGAAGGCCAGCCTTGCCCCGGTGCGCTCGAGCAGGGTCTTGGCGATGAAAATGCCGAGCCCGAGGCCACCCGGTTGCGTGCTGTCGGACGCCGTGTTGCGCGCCCTGGTGGTGAGGTAGGGCTCGCCGAGCCGGGCGATCAGTTCCTCGGGGAAGCCCGGGCCGTCGTCGGAAATGACGACGCCGACCGAAGCGCGGTCCCAGCTCGCCTCGACGGTCACCCGGTCGCGGGCGAACTGCGTGGCATTTTCGATCAGATTGCCCAGGCCATAGAGCAGTCCGACATTGCGCTTGAACACCGGCTCGCCACCCAGCTCCGGCATCTCGATGAAGATGGACTTGCCCAGGCCCTCGAGCGGCGCCGCGACCTCCTCGAGCAGCTCGCCGATCGGCACTTCGGCAAATGGGTCGCCGGCGTCGCCGCTGCGCAGGCTGCGCAGCTTGGCGAGAATGGCCCGGCAGCGCGCCGACTGGGTGATGATGAGCTCGACATCGTCGGCCAGCGGACCGGGCGGAATGTCCGCCTGCATCTCCTTGGCCGCGAGCGCGATGGTCGACAGGGGCGTGCCGAGCTCATGTGCCGCCGCCGCGGCGAGGCCGTCGAGGGCGCTGAGGCGTTCGTGCTGGGACAGGGCAATCTCCGTGGCGCTGAGCGCGTCGGCAAGCTGCCGGGCTTCGTGCGCCACGCGGTTGGTATAGCCTGCAATGAACACCGTGCCGCAGACCAGGCTGACCCAGATGCCGATGACGTAGACGCGGTCGAACACGATGGTTGTGTGCGGATCCCAGGGCAGCGGCATGTGGAACACGCCGATGGCCGTGGCGACGAGGATCGCCAGCGCGGCCAACGCAACGGTCGACCGCTGTGGCAGCGTGGTGGCGGACACAGAGACGGGCGCCAGCAGCAGCAGCGAGAATGGATTTTCAAGGCCGCCCGTCAGCGACAGCAAGCCCGCAAGCTGGATCAGATCGTAGCCGAGCTGCACCGTTGCGACGGCGGCGGAGGGACGATCGGCGGCGCCGAAACGCAGGATCAGCGCGAGATTGACGACCACCGACAACGCGATCAGCGACAGGCATTCGACCAGCGGGAGCGGGTAGCCGAGGCCCCAGGCAACGAACAGCACCCCGATCGTCTGGCCAATCACGGCGAGCCAGCGCAGGCCCACCAGCGTGGCGAGGCGCAGCGGGCGCCAGTTGCCGGGCAGGACCGAGCGGAATTCCGTACTCAAACTCATTTCTTTTCCGGCGCTCTCATCCGATTTTGGCGGCGCTATGGGAATCGTTTTCGGCCCTTTCAAGGGGAAAAATCGGACCGCGCTTTGCTTGACCGGTCCCGCTCAGGGTCCACATCCGTGTGGTTCGTGACTGGGAGACTACACCAATGAACGCCACGTTTATCAAACCGCAATGGGGCCCCTTGACCATCGCCCTGATGGTTCTGGGGTTCGTACTCTTCTGGCCGCTGGGCCTCGCGATGCTCGCCTATATCCTATGGGGCGAGATGTTCGGGGGGTCTTCCGAAAAGGCCGAGGCCTGGATGAGCAAGTCCAAGGCCTGGTGCCAGAACAGCCACAGCCGTCACCATGGCTATGGCAATGGCAATGGCGGCTGGGGCCGGTCGAGCGGCAATGCCGCGTTCGACGAGTACCGTGCCGAACAACTGCGCCGTCTCGACGAGGAGCGGAAGCGCCTCGACGAGGAAATCCAGCAGTTCCACGACTACATGCGGAACCTCCGCATGGCCCGGGACCGCGAGGAATTCGACCGCTTCATGCGGGAGCGGAACGGCAATCGCCCCAATTATGGCGGTGGCCAGCAGGTCTGAAGATGCCAAGGGAGCCTGGTCCGCCCATGTCCAGGCTCCCAAATCTTTGACGACTCTCGATTTTCCGTCCTGCAACCGGCGTCTTCCCGCGGAAGGCGCTTTTTTGACTGCAAAGGATATTGGCGGGCTCGAAAATCCGGCCTAGCCTTTTGACATGATCCCCCTGCTGCAAAAGCGTTGGCCGCCGGCCGCCGAAGTGCGGATCGACGGAGAGACCATTGCGGTCGCGGTAAAAGTCTCAACGCGGGCAAGGAGTTATCGGCTGTCACTGCCGCATGGCGGGGCCCCGCTCCTGACCGTGCCAAGGTTCGGCCGGTGGGGTGAGGCCAAGGCCTTCCTCGACCGCCACACGCCGTGGCTGGCCCAGCGCCTCGAGCGTTCGGTGAAACCGGTTGCCTTCGTGCGCGGCGCCATCGTGCCACTGCGTGGCGTCAACCACCGCATCGTGGCGACCGGCCGGGTCCGGGGCGTGGTCGAGGTGGGCGAGCATGACGGCGAACGGGCGCTGCTGGTGCCGGGCGCGCCGGAGCATCGGGCGCGCCGGCTGACCGACTGGCTCAAAATCGAGGCCCACAAGGATCTCGCAAAGCGCGTCAAGGTGCATGCCGCAACGCTGGACGTCACGGTGAATGCCATCTCGATGCGCAACCAGACGACGCGCTGGGGCTCGTGCTCATCGACCGGCAAGCTCAACTTCAACTGGCGGCTGATCCTGGCGCCGCACTTTGTGCTCGACTATGTGGCGGCGCACGAGGTGGCGCACCTCGTCGAGATGAACCACTCGCAGGCCTTCTGGGACACCGTGGAGTCGGCGCTGCCGACGATGGCGCGTGGCCGCGACTGGCTCAAGGCACATGGCCGCGAGCTGATGGTCTACGGCATCGACAACTAGAGCGGCGTTTTAGCCAAGACGAGATGCCGGACAGGCCGGGGCCTTCCGGGTTTGGCGATTGCCGCATCTCGCAATGCGGCGGGGGCGGGACTTTCATCCCGATGGCGGTAATCCGCCGAGAATAGAGGTGGGACTTATCGCCCCGCCCCGCGCGAACGGTTTTCGGCCCAACGGTGCGGGGACTGCGACCCGCCTCCGTTCAACCCAGAAGCAGCCGGCGCCGCTCCTGCCCGAACCCTCTCCGCGATGCGCCGTTCGCACCTCGCGCCGGAGAGATGGAGATAATGTAAGGCCGTTCGAAGGACCGGGCATAAGTTATTTTTGCTGACCAGAATCTTGTGGTATCGCAATTAGTTACGTGATTTGTAGAATGCCGGTTCACATTGTTCACTGAGCGATGCTATTCGGGCGAAATGCCCCGCACGCGAAGCTCCGCATCGACGATGGCGGCGAGCATGGGCAGCGCGTTCTGCACGGTATGCCAAACACGCTGAGGATGGACCGGCGGATCATCGTGCCGATAGACGTTCCCAGCCGCGGCGATCTGAGCCCACGGAACCTCGGCGTGCGCCGTCTTCCAGTTTCGATCCAGATGCCGCGATGCCTCGGAGACGATCTCGAGGCAACGTGTCACCGCGAGAACCGACTTCTTGTCGCGTACAAAGTCGTCGTGTGACGCTCCAACAAATTGACGGGCAAGAGCGATATGGTCGCGGATGTCGATAAGGCGATCCGTGTCGCGTTCAGAAGGCATCGACCAGATCCGCCTCGACACGTCGACGCATGCGAGGCTGCATTGCCTCGATATCGACGACATCCGTGGGGCTGGCAAACAGCTCGCTAACTGCCTGTTGCATGCCGACATAGTCGTAAATCGTCGGATGCCGTGTTTCATCCAACTCGATCGCGATATCGATGTCACTTTCGGGCCCGGCGTCGCCGCGCGCCAAGGAGCCGAACAGGCCTGCATGCCGGATGCCGAGCTTTTCGAGCTCGGTCCGGTGGGCGCGCAGCACAGCGATGACGGCGTCCTTGTCCATGCCGCCAAGATAGGCGGTTCGGCCGGGCCTTTCCAGCCGCGGCTCAGCCACCGCCGCCGAACAGGCCCTTGAGGATATCGCCGATGTTCTTGGCACTGCGTGGCGCGGGCTGCTGCGTGGTGTCGGGCGCGGGCGCCGCCGCGTCGCTGGCGGTTCCCCCGGCCGGTGCAGCCGTGTCGTCGGTCATCGGCTGGCCGGTATCGGGATCGACATTGCCCATCATCGAGGCGAGCGGATCGTTCGCCTGCAGCTGCGAGGCCGGCACCGCGGCGGAGTTCGCATCGGGCAGGTTTTCGGGCGTCAGGCCCTCATGGGCCTTGGCCATGAAGTCGGACCAGATCTGGGTCGGCACGCTGCCGCCGGCGAGGCGCGTGCCGGTGTCGTCGTCGTTGCCGAGCCACACGCCACAGACCATGCGCGAGGTGAAGCCGACGAAGAGGGCGTCGCGCGCCTTCTGGCTGGTGCCGGTCTTGCCGCCGATCTGCCAGCCGGTCAGATGCGCGTGCTTGCCGGTGCCGATGTCGAGCGCCGTCGAAAGCATGTCGTTCATCTCGCCGACGACGGTGGGCGAGACCACCTGGCCGGGGCCGGCGGGCGAGGCTTCGTAGAGCACCTTGCCCGACGCGGTTTCGATGCGGGTAATGACGTTGGCGATGACGCCCGTGCCGCCGTTGGCGAAGGGGACATAGGCCGAGGTGAGCTCGAGCAGCGAGACTTCCTGGGTACCGAGGGCGATCGAGGGGACTGCCTCGAGCGGCGAGGAAATGCCCATGCGCTGCGCCGTCTCGACCACCTTGTCGGGGCCCACGATCCAGGCGAGCTGGGCGGCGACGGTGTTGCGCGAATAGGCCAGCGCGGTGCGCAGCGTCATCTGCCCCATGAACTTGTTGTCGGCGTCGTTGGGCGACCAGCCGTTGATGTTGATCGGCTCGTCCATCGAGAGGGTATCGGGCGTGTACCCCTTCTCCATGGCGGTCATGTAGACGAAGGGCTTGAAGGTCGAGCCCGGCTGGCGGCGGGCGGTGACGGCGCGGTTGTACTGGCTCTTGGAGTAGTCGGCGCCGCCGACCACGGCCCGCACCGCGCCGCTGGTGTCGACCGCAACCAGCGCGCCCTGGCTGAAGTGATATTTCGGCCCCTGCTCGGCCACCGCTTCCTTGATCAGGAATTCGGCTTCCTTCTGCAGGTCCCAGTTGATGGTGGTGTAGACGACGATGTCTTCCTTGACGTCGCCGATATAGGACTGGACGAGTTGCTCCACCCAGTCCGCCACATAGGATTCCGAGCCCGCGACCTTGGTGCGGATCTGCTGGTTGGGATCGATGGTTGCGGCCTTGGCCTCGGCGGGACTGATATAGCCCTGGTCCGCCATGGCCTGCAGCACGAGTTTTTGGCGGGCCTCGACCTCGGCGGGATTTCCCTTGGGATTGAGCCGCGAGGGCGCCTGCATCGAGCCGGCGAGAATGGTGGCCTCGCCCAGCGACAAGTTCTTGGCGGATTTGCCGAAATAGGTCTGTGCCGCCGCCTCGATGCCGGTGGCGTTGTTCCCGAAGAACATGCGGTTGAGATAGAGATCGAGGATCTGGTCCTTGGTGTAGTTGTGCTCGAGCCAGAGGGCGAGCAGCGCTTCCTGCACCTTGCGGCCCAGTGTCTGGTCGGGCGAGAGGAAGAGGTTCTTGGCGAGCTGCTGGGTGAGGGTCGAGGCGCCGCGGGTCACGTGATGGGCCTTGAGGCTTTCGAACGCCACCGCGCCGAGGCCCCACAGATCGATGCCGAAGTGCTGGTAGAAGCGCTTGTCCTCGATGGCGATGAAGGCTTCCGGCACATAGGCCGGCAGGTCGCTGAGGGCGACCGCCTCGCCGCCCATCTTGCCGCGATTGGAGATGAGCTGCCCGTCGGCGGCCACGACGCGGATGTTGGCCGGACGCTCGGGCACGGCCCAGGTGCTCACCGCCGGCATCTGCATCCAGTAGTAGTAGACGACGCCGCCGACGGCGATGCAGCCGACGATGGCGAGCGTCGCCATCCAGTAGAAGATCCGGCCGATCAGCCGCCAGAGGCTGAAGCCCTTGCGCTGCTTCTTGCCGCGCGGCTGCTTCTTGCCCCTGGGGGCGCGGCCGCCACGGCGGGGCGGCTCATCGTCGTAATATTCTTCGCTCGAAAAAAAGCCGCCGCCGAAGCCGGGCTCGACCCGTTCGTTCTTCGCCGGCTTGCGCGGCTTGGCCTTGGCCTTGGCTTTGGCCGGCTTGGCGCCGCGGCCGCGGACTTTCGCCGAGCCGCCGCCAATGCGATCGTCCGGCGAGACTTCGAAATCCATGAACTGAGCCCCGGCATTCTTCTTGCGCATGGCGACCGGCCAACTCCAGTGAGCGGGATCGCGGGCGCATTTTCAAGCGCAAACACGGCCTTTTGCGGCCGGCACGAACCCGTAGCTTCTTGAGGTTAAATGTGGCCGGTTTATGTGGCGTTGACCCGATCGCGGCGGCCGAAAAGAAAAGAGGCCCGGGTGGGCCTCTTCGGACACAGTCGGGGTCGGCTCAGAAGCGGCCGGTCAGCGACAAATTGGCAGTGTAGGTGAACATGCCGCCGAACGAGAGCGGAGAATCGCCCGATGCCCAGACGGGGCGGGCAACCACTCGTCGGTGACGCAGACGGGCGGCGACAACTGGGCGGCCGTGGGCCAGGTCGGCGTCGGCAACAGCTTCACGCTGACGCAGTCGACGACGTCGGGCGGCCCGCAGGGCTGATCCGGCTGTCGAAACTGTATCGAAAGGCGCCGCTCGCGGCGCCTTTTTCTCGATCAGACGTCGAGGTTGGCGACGTTTAGCGCGTTGTTCTGGATGAACTCGCGGCGGGGTTCCACCAGGTCGCCCATCAGCTCGCTGAACAGGCGGTCGTGGTCGTCGCTATCCTTGATCTCGACCTTGAGCAGGGTGCGGATGTTGGGATCGAGCGTGGTTTC
>Ga0134127_10002074_pt1 | contig 14617 bp, 9 predicted proteins | sample KB31753_FD_96459 | JGI IMG/M metagenome (GOLD analysis project Ga0134127, IMG submission 96459) | Terrestrial soil microbial communities with excess Nitrogen fertilizer from Kellogg Biological Station, Michigan, USA - KB3-175-3 | ecosystem: Environmental > Terrestrial > Soil > Unclassified ...
AGGTGATGCTGGGCGCCGCCATGTCCTGCACGGAGATGGTCTGGGAGCAGGTGGCGGTGTTGCCGCAATCGTCCGTGGCCGTCCAGGTGCGCTTGATGGCGTATTTGATCTTGCCGCCGGAGGCGCAGTTGCCGGGCAGGTTCTCATCCGAGTGGCTCAGGCTGACGCCACCGCACAGGTCGTTGGCGACGGGTTCCGGGAAGACCGGCATATCCGGACAATCAATGGTCGTGTTGGGCGCGCAGGAGATGCTGGGCGCCGCCATGTCCTGCACAGAGATGGTCTGGGAGCAGGTGGCGGTGTTGCCGCAATCGTCCGTGGCGGTCCAGGTGCGCTTGATGGCGAACTTGATCTTGCCGCCCATAGCACAGTTGCCGGGCAGGTTCTCGTCCGAGTGACTCAGGCTGACGCCGCCGCACAGGTCGCTGGCGACGGGTTCAGGGAAGTTGGGCATGTCCGGGCAATCAATGGTCGTGTTGGGCGCGCAGGTGATGCTGGGCGCCGCCATGTCCTGCACGGAGATGGTCTGAGAGCAGGTGGCGGTGTTGCCGCAATCGTCCGTGGCCGTCCAGGTGCGCTTGATGGCGTATTTGATCTTGCCGCCCATGGCACAGTTGCCGGGCAGGTTCTCATCCGAGTGACTCAGGATGACGCCGCCGCAGAGGTCGCTGGCGACGGGTTCCGGGAAGACCGGCATGCCCGGGCAATCAATGGTCGTGTTGGGCGCGCAGGAGATGCTGGGCGCCGCCATGTCCTGCACAGAGATGGTCTGGGAGCAAGTGGCGGTGTTGCCGCAATCGTCCGTGGCCGTCCAAGTGCGCTTGATGGCGTATTTGATCTTGCCGCCCATGGCGCAATTGCCGGGCAGGTTCTCATCCGAGTGACTCAGACTGACCCCGCCGCACACGTCGCTGGCGACTGGGTCAGGGAAGTTGGGCATGTCTGGGCAATCAATGGTCGTGTCGGGCGCGCAAGAGATGCTTGGGGCCGCGGTATCGCGGACGGAGATGGTTTGGCTGCACGTTGCAGTTTTGCCGCAATCGTCCGTGGCCGTCCAAGTCCGTTTGATGCGGTACTTAATCTTGCCGCCGGAGGCACAATTACCGGGCAGGTTCTCATCCGAATGGCCCAAGGTGACCCCGCCGCAGAGGTCGCTGGCAACCGGTTCGGGAAATGCCGGCGTGGCCGGGCAATCAATCGTGGTGTCGGGCGCACAGGTAATGCTCGGGTTCGTCGTATCCTGGACAGTGATAGTCTGGCTAACCGTGCCGGACATATTGCCGCAAGCATCCACGGCTTTCCAGGTCTTCGTCCGCGCATACGTTCCGCCGCAACCAGGAGTTGTCACGTCATCGATTTCCACGACCATCGGAGCCGGGAGGCAGTTGTCCGTCGCTGTGGGCGGCGTGAACATGGGATTGGCCGGGCATTCAATCATGGCATTAGCGCCCGGCGCACCAATCATTGGAGGCGTAGTGTCGTTGACGGTGATGCTCTGAGAGCAATCATTGGTATTGCCGCAAGCGTCGGTGGCGCGGTAGGTGCGAATGATACTGAATCGATTGACGCAATTGCTGGCGCTCAACACATCAGCCACATGCGTGACTGTGGCCATGCTGCACGTGTCTGAGGCCGTGACGCTGGCGGTGTTTGGGCCAGGAATGGCACCGGCGCACTGAACGGTCACGGGCGCCGGGCATTGAATCGAGGGCGGGGTGATGTCCTTGACGGCAAAGCTCTGGCTGCAGGTTCTCGGGCACCCATTGCTTGCGATGATCGTGAGAGTTAATGTGAAACTCGAATCGCAAGCAGTCCCTGTGACTACGTTCACGCTCGGACTATTGCTGGAGCCCGCAATTGCGCCATTCCCACTGATAGACCAGGCGTAAGAAGCCATACCGGCAGGACCATCATATGTGTGACTCGACATAGGACAGACAGGAGCCAGCCCAGTGATGGAGCAAGTCGGCAAAGGATTGACAGTCAGCGTGACATCGTCGGTTTTCACGCAACCCAACTGGTCCTTCACAGTCAGACGTAAGGTGGCCGTCGCGGTATCGCCTGTAACAACCACGACGGGCGACAAGGAATTGGTGGAGCTGATGCTTGCGGGACCCGAGAGGATGGTCCAGTTGGTGGAGATAAGAGGACTGGTCCCGGCTTGCGCAAAGCCGTTCATGGTAAAGGACGTTGTCGCGCCTTCCGTGCACTTGGTCAGGTCGGGCCCGGCATCCGAAGTGGGTCCAATTCGCAGACTCACCTGGATGGGATTAACAAAGTCCTTAATCGCCGCGTCGGCGGAGGCCGATGTCTTGGTCTTTATCAGGACTGTTTTCACTCCAATGCTCAGACAAGGGTCGAAGCCGGAAATCAGCGCCGTCAAGTCAACCGCCGCTTCGGCGAAAAGATTCGGGGCATAAGTCGTGCCGCCAAAAGCGCCATAAGGAACCGAGAGGGTAGTTGTGTTTACCGCGGCAAACACCTTGTTTGTTGGAAGCGCTTCGTCCACATAGTCAAATCCGCACGGCTGGCTGTTGGTGGCGCGCCACCTCTGAACGAAAAAGTCTGCAGTCGAGCCGCCACCAGTGAACGCGACCGTCAAAAGGAAGTCGTTCACCGTGCGTCCGCAATTTGGACCGGCCGACGTGAAGGAACCATTGGTATTGACGCTTAGCGCGACCTGCAAAAATTCAAAATCAATGTAGGCGGACCCGTTATCTGAGAGACGGTCCCCAGCGACTATTGCCCAAATGTGGCCATTGGTATCCTGACTAATGTGAAGCATGCCATGATTGATCTCATTCTTGGCTGGGGGCTGCGAACTGGTCCATGTCCATTGATTAGGATTGTCATTCACCTTCAAACCGCCGCTGAAAATATTGTCGCTGCCGCTCTCGAAGAGATCGACAATGTGGAAGGTGTTGTTGGTATTCACGGGAGCCCCGTTGGTGAACAACACGAATCCGCCACTCCCTGTGTTCGACAGCCAGTCGCCAATGCCGTTCGTGGGTGAGTTGGCCAGGAGGTTGCCGTCAATCGCAAAGCCGCCTGCGGGTGGAGTGACGGGCGCCGTACCTGTTGGGGGTGTGGCGGCCCGGACTGATTGCGCACACGTCCAAAACGCGCATCCCAGCGCCAGCGGAGCGAGCCAGTGTCGGATGATATTGGGCCTGGCTTTGCTAGGTGATCTATTCATGAAGTTTTCCTTCGTTGACTAATCGTTGTCTGTCGGTTGATTACGGGCTGTGACTAACACTGCATACTTACGGCCAAATAGCGGCGCGGATCTCGTCCGGTGGGTTCGTTCCTTGCGAACCCGAGCAATGACTTCACTTGCATTGGAGAAGCTAGAGCATTCAGACATCCTAAACGCACATGTGCTACGCCACCGCGGCTTATGGAATTCTAAGAATCTAGTAACTGATCGACCGCGCGCCTGCAAACGGGCACGCTACTTATCGCAGTACGAGGAGAACTCTTACCTGTAGCCCCTGTAGAAATACCAAGTCAGGTCCAAGGGCAGGACTGGCCGCTTTGAAGCATGGCCAACGCTTGGAGCGGGCGTAGCTTGAGTGAACGCCTGGAACCCAATTGGAAGGAGAAGCTCTAGTCCTTTGCCTTCAAATAGGCACACTTCAAGTACTGTGCTTCGGGAATCGCCGCCGGATGGTCTGGTGGGTGATGGGTCGTTGCGAATTCTTCGAACTGGCGCCCTGACTTCGTCGCCGCATGCCGCACCGCATGGAAGAATTCATCGGCACTGACATGCGCTGAACACGATGCTGCCACCAGGATCCCGCTGGGACGAAGCACCCGGACGCCGCTTTGGGCCAGCCTGCTGTATGCGCGAATCGCACCGGCCCGTTCTGCTTCGCGTTTCGCCAGCGAAGGCGGGTCGAGAATCACCAGATCAAAACGCGGCCTGATGGCGCCGGCAAGCCAGTCGAAGGCATCTGCCTGCACCGCTTCGCGCGGGCAGCGCACCACGTTGGAATGGGCCTGGTTCAGGGCGAAGTTTCGCCGTGCTGACTCCAGGGCGCGCGGACTGATGTCGATGTCCGTCACCGAAGTCGCTCCGCCTCGCGCCGCATAAAGCGAAAAGGCGCCCGAGAAACTGAACGCGTTGAGCACTCGCCGGCCGCTTGCCAGCGACTCGACGCGCCGCCGGTTCTCACGCTGATCGAGAAAGAAACCAGTCTTTTGCCCGTGCACCACGTCAGCCTCGAATTTCAATCCGGTTTCCAGGAAAGGCACAGGCGACTCAGGTTCAGCACCGGCTTTACTGCTTTTCGCCTCTTCCTCGTTGGCCAGGAAGCCCTCCTTGATTCCGGATGCACCAGCGGCTTGCTGGATGTTCCGACTCAACCGCAATACGAGCTGCTCCGGTTTGAACTCCGCGCCTATTACCTCACGGATTTCCATCAGCCTTGGCAGCCACGCGGCGCTGTATAACTTCAAAACAAATACGCTCCCGTAACGGTCCAGCACCAGTCCCGGCCAGCCGTCTCCTTCTCCGTGAATGCAGCGATATCCCGTCGTCTGGTCGTCGAACAAACCGGTGCGTCGCGCAATCGTCGCGCGCAATCGTGCCCGCCACCACTCGCGGTCGAGCGTCGCCGGCTTGCCAACGTGAAGCGCACGCATGCGAATCGGCGAGTCCGGATCGAACAACCCAATGGCCAGAAAACGGTCCTTGCGGTCGTACACCACCGCCAGTTCGCCCGCGGCGCCTTCACGATTCTGCTCGCGAATACTTTCTGAGAACAACCACGGGTGCCCACCGCGCAACGCGGACTCCGCTGCCGCGGTGACGCGCAGGCGGAGGCGGGTTTTGGCTGTCGTTCGGGTTTGCACCAATCACGATTAGACCGGGTCAACGTCCACACGGAGCCGCGTCGCGAACTCGCGGAGGCATTCGGCGTCCATTTCACGCCACTGCTCATCAAACGTCCGCAAGTCGGCAGGTTGTGTAACCGGCGCCGCGGGAATCAGCCGCGACTCGCGTCCACTGAGCAACGCGTCCAGTTCGCCGAGCCATGCTTCCATGGCATGGGTCCATCGGACCCTCCAGCGCGCCGGGGGCGCAAATCCAGATAGTTGAGTATGCACGTGAGCGACCGATAATCCTGGGTGCGACTCCAGCCAACAGCTTCGCAAAAGGGCGGCGAAGGCCGGTCGGGCGAACGTGAACGGGCCGCGAATTTCCGGCCAGTCGCGCAGGTCCTCGCCCAGGGCCAACTCCAGTGCATCGTCATGCCGCCGCCAGGCGATGAACCATCGTTTGGGCGGGCGCACGCCCGCCGTGTTGAATCGTGGTTGGAGCGCGCGAATGAGTTCGCGCTCGCGCAGAATCGCCACAGCTTCGTCCGCGCATTCGTCCCAATCGACGCGTTCCACCCGAGCCAACAAGCGGCGCATTTTGCGGGGCAACCGGTCGGAAGCCGCCGAGACGTGGCTGGCCAGGCGTCGCCGGAGGTTCTTCGCCTTCCCCACGTAAAGCACGCCGTCCCATGCCGCACTCATCAAGTAGACGCCCGGCCTCTCCGGCGCCGCACGAAAGAAATCCGCGCCGAGCCGGGCCGCCAGCGGGCGGGAAGGCGGGAAGAGGAGTAACTGGCCCTTTGAGATGTTCACGCCCATGAAATTTATTCGAAGGAATCTCGCCGCAGGCGGTCGAATTTGTCATGATGGTTCACAGTGGAACTGACTGTGTTATGAAGTTGCAATGGTGGCGAGTGCGAAGTAGGCGGACGCTGGCGGTCGCGCTCTTGCTTGGGGCGTCGTTGGCGGGGGTGGCAGCCATGCCCACGTTCCGGCAGGCGCTGGAGCGCTGGCCGGCGGCCGATTATGAGGTCGTCGTGTTCCACCGGGGCGCTCCGAACGACGACGCGCAGGAACTGATCGACCAACTGCGCGCAGGCCGCGCCAAGAAGTTCGCGAACGTGGACGTGAAGGCCGTGGACGTTTCCGGCCAGATGGACGCCGCCATGGAGGATTTATGGACCTGCCAGACCAACCCGGCGCCGCCCTGGGTGGTTGTGCGCGCGCCCAACACTTCGGCCGATGCTTCACCCGTCTGGTCCGGCCCGCTGACGGAAGCGCTGGTGGGCGCCGTGCTGGATTCACCGGCTCGGCGCAAGGTGGCCGAAGGCCTGTTGCGCGGCATGAGCGCCGTGTGGGTTTTGCTGGAATGCGGCGACGCGGCGCGCGACGAGGCCGCCGTGGACATCCTCGCCGGCGAGTTGCATCGCCTGGAGAAGAAGCTGACGCTGCCGCCGGCGACACCGGGTCTTCATTCGCCGCTGCCCATGCGCGTGGCGTTCGGGCTGGTTCGTGTGACGCGCACCGACCCGGCGGAGGAGTTCTTTGTGACGAGCCTCCAGCACGGCAAAGTGCCTTACTCGGCGCGACCGGTGGCGTTCCCCGTGTTCGGTCGCGGCCGGATGCTGGGCGGGTTGGTCGGCCGCGAGATCGTGGCGGACGAGATCGAGCAAGCCTGCGCTTCCATCGTGTCGACATCCGCCAACGAGTCGAAGGATCAAAGCCCCGGGCGCGATCTATTATTGGCGGCGAATTGGAGTTCCATCTTCGATCCTGGAGCCGCATCGTCCGTTGGGACGCCACCGGCGAAAGCGCCGTCCTTGGACGCAAGCCCTGCTTCGACTCAGGCTGCCACGCTTACCCCCCGCAGTGGGTGGCGGACTTACGGGACCGCCGGTGGTGCGCTGGCTGTCGCCATTGTCATTGTGGCTTCTGTTGCAGTCCGGCGACTGAAGTCGCGGTCGAGTTAATGCGGCGGCACGCACGCCCCTGCTATTCCAAGGGCACGAATTCATTCAAGGTGAAGGCAGGAATTCCGCGCTCCCGGCAGCTCCGATGCGCCAGGATTCGCCGGGCTGAAGAAGGCGCTGTTCCGCTAGTTCAGGTCCATGGCCGCTCAGGCGCAGGCGCACTGACAACGGCTCCGAATCTTCATTGGAGAAGGTCGCCGCCCCATTCTCGGAAAGACGTTGGAAACGCATCTCCCCACCTCGGGTCTTGATGGGCCGCGCCTGACGAGTCTCCACGCGCAGTGAGCCGTCCAACGACGCGGTGCGCTCCGTCCACTCCAGCCGCGGATGATTGCTGACCAGCCAGAATGGATACTTGCCTCGGCCCGCCGAGACATAGCGCAGTTCGTGAAGCGGCCCGTTTGTGCCGACCAGTTCCCGAATGCGTTGGTACTTGTTGGTGTCTCCGATCACGACGAACGCCGCCACCTCCCCCTTGAGCAGTTCCGCGGCGCGCTCGGGCAGGACCTGGCGCCGCATCGTGTTCAGGTAAAATTGAATTGCGAACGGACTGTCGACGTAGCTCAAGGGAAACTGCGCGCCGACGTCATCCTGAATCTTGCTGGCGAACTCCTGCACCGCGAGCGTGCGTTGGACCGAATCGCTCTTGCGCAACAGGACATAATGGTAGACGGCCTGAAACGCGATAACGAATGCCGCAACACCAGCCGCGGCGCGTACGATGGTCTGGGGTTGCCAATGCGGCTTCCAGGCAGCCAGCAGTCGGGCGAGTTCCCGGCCGGCCAGGAGCGCCGCTGCGGGCATGAGCGGGAAGACGAGCCGTGATCGCTGGTGGGCAGCGGCGCAAAAAATAACGAGCCCAACCGCGAACCAGCAGAAGAGAAACCGTTCGAACCGGCGCGTGGGCACGTCGGGCGATGGGTGTTTCAACACGCGCCAAAACCCAATGACGCTGGCAATGCTCCAAGGAAGCATGTTCGTCAAGAACGCCAGCGGGGGCTCCCAGAACTTCACGCCGATGCCTTCGCCTTCAGTTCCCTTGACGGCGTGGCGGACGAGTTCGCGATTAATGAGCTTGTCGATCAGCGGTTGCCCCATTTCCCGGTAAGCGAGCCAGAACCAGCCACCGCAGAGCACGGCGAAAAGCGCCAGGCCGAGCCAGTGCTGACCCCGCAGCGGTTGGCGGGCGCCGGAGCGCCATTCCCAGAGTCCGGCCAGCAAGCCGCTGGCACCGAGGACAACTCCCAGCGGTCCTTTCACGAGCGTCGCAAAGGCCGCCGCCAGCCAGAACCAGGTCCAGCCGCGTCCGGTTTCCCAGGCCCGGAACGCGGCCAGGGCGGCGAGGGCCACCGGCAGCGCGAACAGCCCGTCGTAGCGGGTGGTTTGCATGAGCTTGTCGCCCATGTAGGAGAGGAGGTACGCGAACGCTCCCAAGAGCCCGGCGGTCCAGCCAAAGCGCTTCCCGCCAACCTGTAGTATGAGGAGCGCAGCCAGCGTGGTCGCCAGCGCCGAGGGCAGATAAATCGCGAAGCGCGTCGGGCGGTCGAGCACCAGAGTGGGCAGCGAGGCAATCCACGTGACCATCGGTGGTTTCGACATGACCTCGCCGGTCGATTCGCGCTGGGCCAACCAGTGGCCATTGTGGACCGCGTCGAGCACATAAGCGCCGACGCGCCGCTCGTTGTCCATCAGGTTGGGGAGCCCCGTCAGTCCGATGATGAACAGGAGCACCGCGGTTCCACCCACCAAGGCAAACAACTTCGAGGCTTTCGGAGTTGCGTCACTGGGAAGCTGCTGCATGTGTGAGGGCCATTTCGCGGGCGGACCCAAAGGGTGTCAAACCGATTCTCGGGTCAGGATTCGGTTACAGTTGCGTCGGGCGAGCAGAACGGCTCCAATGCCGACTACTATGAAAGCAGCACAATTCCATCAATCCTTCGCGAGCGTTGCGCTTCGCCAGTCAGCTTTCGGCTTTTCCTGTCTCTTGGTTCTGGCCGTGATGCCCACCACGCGCGCGGCGGAAAACCAGCCGCCGGCGGGATTCGTGGCGCTGTTCAACGGGCGCGATTTCTCGAACTGGACAGTCCCCGAGGGCGACAACGCCCACTGGAAAGTGCTCGACGGCGTCATCGACTATGATGCCGAGAGTGAGTCCAAGGGTGACAAATGCCTCTGGACCGAGCGCGAGTTCGGCGACTTCGTCCTGCACGTGGATTGGCGGATCAAAGAGGCGCCTTATGTGAACCCGAACGTGTTCCACATCCTGCCCGATGGCAGCCATGGCCGGGACGTGAAGGGGAAGGAACTGCGCCTGGCGTTGCCCGACTCGGATTCCGGCATCTTCATTCGCGGCTCCGGCAAATACCAACTGAACATCTGGTGCTGGCCGATCGGTTCCGGCGAGATGTATGGCGTGCGCATGGACCGCTCGATGCCGGCTGAAGTTCGCGCCGCCGTCACGCCTCGCACCCAGGGGGACAATCCCGTGGGCGAATGGAATCATTTTGAAATCACTGTGCGGGGCAACACCGTGAGCGTCGTGTTGAACGGCAAGACGGTCATCCCGGGCGCACAGATTCCTGCATTGCCGGCGCGCGGGCGCCTGGCGCTCCAGCATCACGGCTCGAAGCGCGATGGCAAGTGGACCAGCCCTCCCGCGCTCGTGCAGTTCAAAAACATTTTCATCAAGGAACTGGATAAAGCCGAGTGAGCCCCGGCCATTGACAAGTTCGGGGGGAAGGCCGTCCCCGCTGCGGCGTGGCGGGCTAATCCTTGACCTTTTCCCAACGAACCAGAAGCGGCGTCTCCTCGTCGTCCTCGCGGAGGCCGCCGACCGTGTGGAAGACCGAGTCGCTCTCGATCCTGTAAATCGAGGAGCGGTTCTTGCCGCCGGTCAGCTCCGTCTGGCCTTCCTTGTCGCCGGACAGGAACTTGAGGTTTGAATACGTGTAAGCCTTGAACTTGCCGTGCCGTTCCAGTTTGAATTCGCACTCGAGTTTCGCGAGGTCGTCGCCGGACTTCGAGCGGATGGTGAGCGTCGCTTTGTTACCCTTGTTTTCAAGGGTCCAAAGCGTCGCGCCGTCGTCGGTGCCCACCGTCGCCTTCCATTTACCCTGCATCTTCCCAAGGTCGTCCTTGAGATCGGACTCGGCGCCGGAGAGCGGCGCAGCGGCGAGGAGCAGAAGCGTGACAGAGGCTAGAAGGGAGGGAATCGAGCGTGGCATGAGAGCCTTTCGGGTTGGGCGTCGGTCAAAGACAGTGGAGGGACTTCAACCGCCGGCCGAACAACGGTCAAGATGATTCAACACCGATTGGTAATTCGGGGAGTCTCCAAACATTATTTATGGCGCAGCGCGGAGGCTCTGTGTCCGCAGCGGCTCAACAGTTCCGAGCCTTGTTATTATTTGAGGGTTGCTAACCACTCCTCGATCTTTCGGCGTTCGCTTTGGTAGCGTTGCCGCGCCACGTTCCAATCGAAGCTCTCGTTGTCCATTTCCCAGTGGTTGAGATTTCCAGAAATCGCGGCTTCCAAACGCTGGTAAATCGGATACGGACCGGCTTCGTCACCCTTGGTTTTTTCGTACAGGTCGCCAACGATGGCCGTCCAAATATGGCCGGAGGGCGGGTCAAAGAAGAAACCATGGGAGTAAGGATCATTAGCCTCGGCCTCCATCTGTTGTCTCAGTTCTTCGATGCACCGCTCTACTCGTTCTGCTGGCCATTCCAGCACATGGGTCAAAACCTTTCTATAAATTGAAGAGTAGTGGAGCCAAAGTCCTATTTTCTGTTCTTCGTTCATCTCACGGAAGGAAGCCACGGGGTTACGCGGCGGAGGAGGCCTGCTGTGAGAGTTCCATGACTTCTTTTGCTTGTCACAGCGGCGCGCCGCAAGGAATTGCGTCGGGCACGGGCGCGAATTCCCCGATTGCTTTCCAAAGGCGCGACAGATCCTTGTTCACGTCGCCACTCAGGCAGTCGGTGATGTCGCCCGCCACTTCGGGGTATTTGTCGATCACGGCCTTGAAGCTGAAGTTGGGGTCGTAGAAGGCGTAGATCAACTTGCGCATGTTTTCGATGCCTTCGCGAAGCGCGGCACCGTACGGAGCAAACCGCTCGGGAGAGAAATCGCGGGCGGTAAGCGCTTCGTGGATGACGTCCGCAGCCATCACGCCGCTCTTGAGCGCAAGCATCAGCCCGCTGCTGAACACGGGGTCGAGGAAACAAAAGGCGTCCCCGGCCAGTAGCAATCCGGGGCGATAACAGTGTCGCGCATGGAACGTGAATTCGCCCGTGATGTAGTAGGGGCCGGTTTGATGGCCGACGGAAAGGTGGTCCTGGATCCAAAGGTTCTGCCCGACTTCGCGCTGGAAGATCGCTTCGGGCGATTTCACGCCTTCGCGGCTGAGATACTTGCCATCGGCAACGACGCCTACGCTCACGAGATCGTCGTGCATCGGGATGTGCCAGAACCAGCCTTTCTCCGGTACGAACGCGACGGTGGTCTGGCCTTCGTCCAACCCGGCCTCGCGCTTCGAACCTTTGTAGTAGGTCCAGACGGCGACCTTGTTCAGAAACGGATCGCGCAGGCGCCAACCCTCGCGCACCGCGGCGAAGCTCTCCTTGCCGGAGCAGTCGATGGTGATCGGCGCGTGATATTCCTGGTCGTCGCCGCCCTTGCTTCGCGCGCGGACGCCAATGACCCGGGAACCGTCCTTGACCAGGCGCGCGACGGTTGTCTCCTCCAGCACGCGGGCGCCGCGTTCGCGCGCGTGCTCCATGAGCATGAGGTCGAACTCGCTGCGAAGGACCTGCCATGTTTGCGCGACGGTCTCGCGGTCGTAACGCGTGAAGAAATAAAAGGGCTGGCTGGCTTTGCCATTGGGCTGGACGAATACGACGCTGTACTTCTTCTGGAAGCAGCTCTGCTTCATCCGGTCGATAAGCCCGAGACGCTCCAACGGCTGGTAGGTGAACGGGAGGAGCGATTCGCCGATGTGGTATCGGGGGAATTTCTCGCGTTCGAGCACCAGCACGCGATGGCCATGCTCCGCCAAAACCGCCGCCGCGGCGCTGCCCGCAGGTCCAGCGCCGATGATCAAGACGTCGTGAGTCGTCGTTCTCGACATAACCGCAAATTCCGGCAGGCGTCATGCCCCGCGTCGTCAGCGCAGCGGCAGCCCTGCCACTCGAATTATTAACCATTTTGGGGCCGATGCCAAATCACAAGCCGTCTCATCAGGGGCACCTTTTGGCGTAGCCAAATTAGTGGGGCAGCCGTCCCGGCTGTCGCCACGGGCGTCCCGCCCGCGAAGACCTACGCGGGCGAGACGCCCGCGGAGACAGGCGAGACGCCTGCCCCACTGACTACCCGGCAGGCGGAACGCCCGCCGTACTTTGGCTCGCGGCTGACCCGGAAGGCGGCCAAACAGACGTGCGCGCGGGTGGGATCATTCAGACAGAGGACGCCTTCTGAGATTCGCAAGATGGGTTCACCCTCAAGGTGAAGCGGGAACTGTCTTTCCAGGTGCGCGGCGTAACTGGGGAAATCGGTGAAGCCTTCGGTGCGAAGCTGCGCGCGATTGACGAGACGCAAGAGACCGTGGCTGCCGGGCGCGGTCTGCCGCATCAACTCCAGCGTGAGCCGGCCCATGGTGTAGCGAGGATTGATTTCCACGATCGGCTTGAGGCGCGGTTCGCCTTGCGCGGTGCGATACGCAAACGCGTCGATGCCGACGGGGCCGAGGTAGCCGGCGGATTTCAGTTCGGTATCCAGAAGCGAGACAATGTCCGCGTAGAGCCGATGAAGGCGGACGGCGATGTCGGCAGGCTCCCGGAAAAGGGCGCTGATGGCCGCGGGAATCCTGCGATCGAAGTTCGGCGCGGCGTGGTTGGCTTGAAACTGGCCTTTGCCATCGTTGAACAAACCCGTGTAGCCGCAGAGCCGCAATCCGCGCGCGGTCATCTCCAACTGGATTGAGAAGTCAGCTTCACGCTCCAGCCAGGGCTCGATCACGAGTTGGCAGCCGTGGTCGAGGGAGCGCTCCATCCAACGGCGGTGGACGCTGAGCAGTTCCGGTTCCCACAGCCGGATGGCGTTGCGGCCCGCCAGGCCGAGGGCTTGCTTGACCACGACCTTGTGATGGCCGCGAGCGCGAATGGCGGCGATGGCTTCCAGCGCGCCTGGGAGCGTGTCCACTGCGACGCCCACTTCGAGTCCCGTGCACAGCCAGGATTCATCCGCTCGGCGAAGGCGCGAAAGGACTTTCCCTAGAAACGCCGCGCTCCAGGCCTTCGAGTAAAGCTGTGCGATGGATTCGTCGAAGCACTGGCTCGCGGCGCGGTGCTCTGCTGATGCATTCGCGAAGAGCGGTTCGAGTAACTCGAGACTGTCCGGTCCCCAGGCCCACGGACGAAGGCAGCCCAGCTTGCGTTGAGTGAGACCCGAGATCCCTGAGCGCGGGGGTTGCCCCCTCACCCGCCCTTCGGGTCCCCTCTCCCCCTCGGAGGGGGAGAGGGCCGGGGTGAGGGGGCACCGGCTTTCCAACTCGACGAATTCGGGCAGCGCGAACCCTGCCTGCTTGATGACGCTCAGGAACTGCACCGACGGGCGATGCTCCACAAGAACGACGTCGTCCTGCCGGCAGAGGAATTGCGGCAGGTTCTCCAGGTCGCGGACGAGTTGCGCCTGGACCTTCGGCGGCGTGAACGCCTTGCCCTGCGCGATCCGGCCTTCAGCCAGCGGATTGAACACGAACACGTTTGGCGTCCGTCCCTTCGACTGCGAGAAAACATTCAGCGCATCGATGAAGTTCGCTTCGAGACCGGCGGCGCGCCGGCCCTCGACATCCAGCGTCGCGCCTTTCGCGCGCTGTGGCGACAGCGGGAACTTGAGCTGCCGGCAGAACGCCTCCCAATCGCTCTCGCTGGGATTCTTCCAGCGCCGAAACCATCTCAAGCCCGAGGCCACGTGCCCGATTTCGTCGCGATGGATTCGCTCCAGGAGCCGCGCGCTCGCTGCGTCGCCGACGGCCGCGAAGGCGCGCGCGAAGTGCCGGGCGAAATCCAGGTTCGCCTGCTCGAACGTCAGGCTCAATCCGGCCACGTAATCGAGCGGGCTTTCCATGCCGGAAATCACGCGCCAGAAGTAGCCGCTGACTGGCAGTTGGCCAAACTCGATGCCGCAGGACTTCATCCGTTCCAGGTAAAGGCGTGTGTGCTCCTGTTCGTCCTGGAGTGTCTGAAACACACCTCTCCGGAAGGCCGCCGGCGCCTCGGGAAAACGCAGAAGCACCAGGGCCATCAACTCCGTGGCGAGCAGTTCGTGATTGGCGAAGAAGTGCAGCAGGCGTCCGCGCTCGGACTGCTGTTCGAGCCGGTGCGTGCCCGGAAAATCGGCCTGGCGCGAACGCGGCTGCTTAAAGCGCAGTTCGGGCGGGCGGCCTGGAAAGGCGGGCGCCACCAGCGCCGGGCCGCGCCGTTCATCGGTGATGACTTCGGGAGCCCGCAGCTTTGCTTCCAGCGTCGTCGCAAACAGGACTTGCTCTGCAAATTCGCGCAGTTCCATTGCAATGAAGGCAAATTGCCAGCCAAACCGCCTGGTTGCGAGCCTGGTCCTCCCCGGTAATGGATTGAATCCGTGTCAATCGGTGCAGTCCGTGCCGGAGTCCGGGGTATCTTGGTTCGCCGGGGACGACAGTTAATGTTCTCACCCCTCACCCCGGCCCTCTCCCCGTTGAGGGGAGAGAATCCTCCGGACTTTGTGCGCGCATTGCGCCCCGTAACCTCACGAGAGCTCTTTTGGCCGGCTTGGACCACAAAAGGATGCC
>Ga0134127_10002075_pt1 | contig 14614 bp, 10 predicted proteins | sample KB31753_FD_96459 | JGI IMG/M metagenome (GOLD analysis project Ga0134127, IMG submission 96459) | Terrestrial soil microbial communities with excess Nitrogen fertilizer from Kellogg Biological Station, Michigan, USA - KB3-175-3 | ecosystem: Environmental > Terrestrial > Soil > Unclassified ...
CCCAGCGCGCAAGGAATACGCTCGAAGATGCACAATCTCTGGCACGCTTGCCTGCGCCGACTGGAGCAGGAAGTGCCCGCGCAGCAGTTCAGTACCTGGATCCGCCCCCTGTCGCCCGAATCCAGCGCGGCGGATTCCGGCACCCTCGTCCTGACCGCCCCAAACCGCTTTGTCCTCGACCTGGTGCGCGAGCGTTTCCTCGCCAGGATCGCGCGCCTTGCTGCGGAACTGGGTGGACGGGAAATCGACGTGAAACTGGTGCTGGCAGCGGCCCTGGCGGCTGACGCTGCGCCGCGAGCGCCGGCGGCGGGCCATCGCGCCGCGCCCCCCGTGACGCCGGATCGCGCGCGCCTCAATCGAAATTTCAATTTCGACAATTTCGTCACCGGCAAGGCCAACCAGCTCGCTCGCGCCGCCGCCTTGCAGGTCGCGGAAAACCCGGGAATATCCTACAACCCGCTGTTCATCTATGGTGGCGTGGGCCTGGGCAAGACGCACCTGGTGCAGGCCATCGGCAACCATCTGTGCAGCCTGCGGCCGCAGGCGCGGGTCCGGTACATCCACGCCGAGCAGTACGTGACCGACGTGGTGCGCGCCTACCAGCAGAAATCGTTCGAGGAATTCAAGCGCTACTACCATTCGCTCGATCTGCTCTTGATCGACGACATCCAGTTCTTCTCCAACAAGGACCGCACCCAGGAGGAGTTCTTCTACGCCTTCAACGCGCTGGTCGAGGCCCACAAGCAGATCGTGATCACCTGCGACACCTACCCGAAGGAAATCGCCGGCATGCAGGAGCGCCTGATTTCGCGCTTCGGCTGGGGCCTGACGGTCGCCATCGAACCGCCGGAGCTCGAGATGCGCGTCGCCATCGTGCTGAAGAAAGCTGAAGCCGACGCGCTGGACCTGGCCGAAGGCATCGCGTTCTTCATCGCCAAGCACATTCGCTCCAATGTGCGCGAACTCGAGGGGGCGCTGAAGAAGGTGCTCGCGTTTGCCCGGTTCACCGGGCGCGAGCTTTCGCTTGAATTGGCGCGCGAGGCGTTGCGCGACATCATCCATGTGGCAAACCGCCAGATCAACGTCGAGGGAATCCAGAAAACGGTCGCGGAATACTTCAAGATCAAGATTTCCGACATGCACTCGAAGCGCCGCAACCGGAATATCGCGCGGCCGCGGCAGGTGGCGATGGCGCTCGCCAAGGACCTCACCCAGATGAGCCTGCCGGAAATCGGCGAGGCTTTCGGCAATCGCGACCACACCACTGTGCTGCACGCCTGCCGCACGATTGCGTCCCTGCGCAAGAAGGATATCGGCCTGAACCGGGACTACCACCTTCTTGAGCAGGTACTCAAGGGATGAAGCTGTGCAAATGAAAGGGACGGTTTGTGCATAAGACCCCGTTCCTGGATTTGCTCCCGAAACGCCGCACAACGGTACACAGCCTTGCGCACAGCTTGCGCACGGCCTGGCGGCAAGGCAAGTGCCGGATTGCGGAAGCTTTTCCCTGTTATACAGACAGCGCCGTGGCTCTATTAGTTACTACTAGGTATTTATAAAGAAAAGAAGGAACAACAATGGTTCTAGTCAAAGCCAAACGCGATGAACTGCTCGGACCGTTAGCCGCCGTCAGCGGCATCATCGAGCGGCGCCACACGCTGCCGATCCTCTCGAATGTTCTCATCGAACGCGGACCCGGCGCGCTTTCCTTCCTGGCAACCGACATTGAAATCCAGATAACGTCGCGCGGCACGGTCGAGCCGGCCGGCGAAGCGCGTTCATTGACCGTGGGCGCGCGCAAGCTCGTGGATATCCTCCGGGCACTCCCAGAGGGAGCGGAAGTCACGCTGCAGCAGCAGGAAAAGAGGCTGCTGGTCAAGGCCGGCAAGAGCAAATTCATCCTGCAGACGCTGCCGGCGGAGGATTTTCCGCGCCTGGCGAAACCGGGCGGCGATGTCGCGCGCTTTTCCCTGAAACAGAAGGAATTCCGGCGGCTGCTTGGCCTGGTGCAGTATTCGATGGCGCAGCAGGATATCCGCTACTACCTCAACGGGCTGTTGATGGTGGTCGAGGAAAAGACATTGAAGCTCATCGCGACCGACGGACACCGGCTGGCGTTCACGTCGATGGCCCTCGACGCGAAATTGCCGCGCCAGGAGGTCATCGTGCCGCGCAAGACGGTCCTGGAACTCGGCAAGCTCCTGTCCGACAGCGACGCCGAGGTGCGCATCGAACTCTCGGCGACCCAGGCCTCGTTCTCCTTCGGTACGGTGGAACTGGTGTCGAAGCTGGTCGATGGGAAATTTCCGGATTACACGCGCGTGATCCCCGTCGGCCACAAGAACCAGCTCTCGATCGGGCGGGAGGTCCTGCGCCAGGCGCTGATGCGCGCCGCGATCCTGTCGAACGAGAAATTCCGCGGCGTGCGGTGGGTCCTGACCGACGGCAGCCTGAAGATCGTATCCTCGAATACCGAGCAGGAAGAAGCGGAGGAGGTACTCGAGGTCGGCTACAAGGGGGATGCGCTCGACATAGGTTTCAATGTCAATTATCTGCTTGATGTACTGAACAACGTGGCGGGCAGCGAGGTCGAATGCAGGTTCGGCGATGCCGCCTCCAGCGCGCTGCTCAGCTTTCCATCCGAAGCCGATTTCAAGTACGTCGTCATGCCGATGAGGATCTAACGGTGGGTGAGTCCGAAAAACAGGCGCCGGATCCCGGCAAGGAACCCGCCGATCCGGCTGGCGGCTACGAAGCCGACAGCATCAAGGTCCTGAAAGGCCTGGAGGCGGTGCGCAAGCGCCCCGGGATGTACATCGGGGACACGTCGGATGGCACGGGGCTGCACCACATGGTGTTTGAAGTGGTCGACAACGCGGTGGATGAAGCCCTTGCCGGGCACTGCGACGAGATCGTGCTGACCATTCATACGGACAATTCCGTCTCGGTGCTGGACAACGGCCGCGGCATTCCTACCGGCACCATGGAGGACGACGAAGGCAAGCGCACCGCGGCCGAGATCGTGATGACCGAATTGCATGCGGGCGGAAAATTCGACTCCAATTCCTACAAGGTGTCCGGCGGGCTCCACGGCGTCGGCGTCTCGGTCGTAAATGCGCTTTCGGGATGGTTGCGGCTCACCATCTGGCGCGACGGCAAAGTCCACCAGATGGAATTCGCCGATGGCGCGGCGACGGGCCCGCTGCGCGTCACGGGCACCTCGGAGAAACGCGGCACGGAGGTGCACTTCCTCGCGTCGCGCAGCATTTTCGGCGTCGTCGACTATCACTACGACATCCTGGCGCGCCGGCTGCGCGAACTCTCGTTCCTGAACAACGGCGTCAAGATCCTGCTGGTCGACCAGCGGGCCGGCAAGCAGGAAGACTTCGCGTTCTCCGGCGGCGTGCAGGCGTTTGTCGAATACATGAACCGTTCGAAGTCCGTGCTGCACCCGACCGTGTTCCTGGGCCGCGGCGAAAAAGAGGGCATCACGGTCGAAGTGGCGATGCAGTGGAACGACTCCTACCAGGAAAGCGTGCTGCCATTCACCAACAACATTCCGCAAAAGGACGGCGGCACGCACGTGACCGGCCTGCGCGCGGCGATGACGCGGGTGCTGAACAAGTACATCGAGGAGCATGAGCTCGCGAAGAAAGCGAAGGTCGAGACCACGGGGGACGACATGCGCGAGGGACTCGCCTGCGTGCTGTCGGTGAAGGTGCCGGAACCGAAGTTCTCGTCGCAGACCAAGGAAAAGCTCGTGTCCTCCGAAGTGCGCCCGGTGGTCGAGGAAGTGGTCGCCGAGAAGCTGCGCGAGTTCCTGGAGGAGCGTCCCGCGGATGCGCGCGTGATCACCGGCAAGATCGTGGACGCGGCACGCGCGCGCGAAGCCGCGCGCAAGGCGCGCGACATGACGCGGCGCAAGGGGGTCCTGGACGGGCTCGGGCTTCCGGGCAAGCTGGCCGACTGCCAGGAAAAGGACCCCGCGCAGTGCGAGTTGTACCTCGTCGAGGGCGATTCAGCCGGCGGCTCGGCGAAGCAGGGCCGCGACCGCAAGTTCCAGGCGATCCTGCCGTTGAAGGGCAAGATCCTGAACGTCGAAAAGGCGCGCTTCGACAAGCTGCTCGGATCGGCGGAGATCGCGACCCTGATCACGGTCCTAGGCTGCGGCATCGGCAAGGAGGAGTACAGCCCCGAAAAGCTGCGCTACCACCGCATCATCATCATGACCGACGCCGACGTGGACGGCTCGCACATCCGCACCCTGCTGCTGACTTTTTTCTACCGCCAGATGCCGGAACTGGTCGAGCGCGGCCACATCTACATCGCGCAGCCGCCGCTCTACAAGGCGAAGCTCGGCAAGGATGAGCGCTACCTGAAGGACGAGCACGAATTGAACGAGTTCATGCTGCGCCTGGCGCTGGTGGATGCGGCGCTGCACCCGGCGGCGCGGCGCGATGCAATTACCGGCGACACGCTGGCCGAGCTCTCGAAAGCGTATTTGCTCGCCGAAGCGGTCATCGACCGCGTCTCGCGCTGGATCGACCGCGAAGTACTGCTGGCGATGCTGCGCGGCGTGCAGGTCGACCTCGGGCGCCGCGAAACAGCCCAGGCTTCAGCCGAAGCCCTAGCCGCCGCGCTGCCCGGCGGCGGAATCCGGGTCTCGGCGCACTTTGACCCGAAGACGGAGCGCTATCAGGCGCGTATCGAGCGCACGCGCCACGGCAACATGCGGGTGACCACGATCGACTCGGAGTTCGTGCACTCCGGGGACTACGCGCAGATCCGGCAGACGGCGGAGATGCTGCGGGGACTCGTCGGGGTCGGGGCCTACGTGCAACGCGGCGAGAAGAAGTACCCGGTGAAGGATTTCGGCGAAGCGATGCGCTGGCTGCTGGCCGAGGTGCAGAAGTCTATGACCCTGCAGCGCTACAAAGGCCTGGGGGAGATGAACCCGTCGCAGCTCTGGGAGACCACCATGGACCCGCAGATCCGCAGGTTGCTCAAGGTGCAGATCGATGACGGCATCGCGGCCGACGAAATATTCACCAAGCTGATGGGCGACGAAGTCGAGCCGCGCCGGGCGTTCATCGAGCTGAATGCCCTCGGCGTTCGCAACCTGGACGTCTAGCCAGGTTTTTTCTTCCTTGCGGGCGCGTTTCTTCGGGACGCGGTTTTCGGCACCTGCTTCTCGGCCGCCGCCTTCTTCAACGGTTTTTCCACGACAGCTTCCTTTGGCGCGGGCGGCTTGCCGGGCTTCTCGGCGCGCGGCAGGAATTCGAATCCCACCTTGCCCTGCGGCGTCTTGACGAGGAACGCCTTGAATTTGCGATTCTTCTTCGACATGAAGCCCGCGAGCAGGTCGGTGCGGCCCGAGGCAAGCAGCTTTTCCATCTGTGCGCGTTCGATCGGCTGCTGCAGGATCATCCGCCCGGAGCGGAAATCGCAGGACTTGCCCGCGCCCACGGCTTTTTCGCAGGTATAGGCCATGCCATGCTCGAAGACGCGTGCGCCGCATTTCGGGCAGGGACCCAACGGCGTCTGGCCGGTGAAATCGGGCGGCGCCTCGTTTTCGTCACCCTGGCCGAAATCGAATTCCACCTTGAACTCGTCCGACAGGCGAAGCACGGCGCTGAAGGGCTTGCCCATGCGGCTGCGAAAGCCGGTGAGAGGTCCTATCTTGCGCTGGGTGATCAGTTCAGCGATCTCCTCGGGGGACCATTCGCGCCCCGAAGTGACCTTCCAGATCGCGAAGTCGCATTTCTGGCACTTGAACTTGCGGTAGTTCTCCTGCACCACGCCGCCGCACTTCGGGCAGGGCGTCGTGACCGTCGCGTATACGACGTCCGGGATCTCGCCGTGCTTGATGATGTTGACGGTGTTCTTTACCAGGGCCTGGATCTCGGCCATGAAGTCGTCGCGCGTCAGCTTGCCCTGCTCCATCAGGCGCAGCTTGTGTTCCCATTCGCCGGTCAGCTCCGGGGAAGCCAGCTCGACGATGCCGAGCATGTGCAACGCGAACATGAGTGAAAAGGCCTTGGGCGTGGGAACCAGCTCCCTGCCGTTGCGGTGCAGGTACTCCTCGCGGATCAGGCCCTCGATCGTGGCTGCGCGCGTGGCCGGCGTGCCCAGGCCCTTGGCCGCCATCGCCTCGCGCAGCTCTTCATCCTCGACCATCTTGCCGGCGCCTTCCATGGCGGACAGCAGCGTCGCCTCGTTGAAGCGGGCCGGCGGCCGCGTCTGGTTGGCCGTGGCCGTGGCTTCCAGGGTCTTTACTTTTTCGCCCTGCGTGATCGCGGGTAGCGTTACCGTGTCGTCCTGCAGGCTCTTGCCGTAGACCGCCAGCCAGCCGGCGCTCTGCATGACGCGGCCGTCGGTCCGGAACTGATCCTCGCCCACCATGGTGATGCGCGTGGTCTGCAGGAACTCCGCGGACGGGAAGAACACCGCGAGAAAGCGGCGCACCACCAGGTCGTAGAGTTTCGCCTCCGGCTCGCTCAGGTGGCCGGGCTTCTGCAGCGTCGGAATGATCGCGAAGTGGTCCGAAATCTTGCTGTTGTCGAAGATGCGCTTGTTCGGCTTCACCCAGCCTGACTTGAGCACCTGCCTGGCGAAGGGCGCGAATTCTTTCGCATCCGTGAGCGCCTCCATCGTCTTCTTGACCGTGGCGAGGTAGTCCTCGGGCAGCGCGCGCGCATCGGTGCGTGGATAGGTCAGCACTTTGTGGCGTTCGTAGAGCGACTGCGCGAGCGCCAGGGTGCCCCTGGCGGAAAATCCGAAGCGGCCGTTGGCTTCGCGCTGCAGGCTGGTCAGGTCATAGAGCAGCGGCGCCGCCTGGGTCGAGGGCTTGGTTTCCTCGGTCGCTGTGCCCTGCTTGCCGGTGCAGGCCGCGGCAATCGCTTCCGCGCGCTTCGCCTGCCAGATGCGCTCGGGTTTGCGCTCGGGATCGTCGTCCTTCTTGAACGCGGGGTCGAGCCAGCGGCCGGCATACTCGCCACCCTTCGCCTCGAAACGCGCGTGCACTTCCCAGTAATCGCGCGGCACGAAGGCGCGGATCTTCTCCTCGCGCTCGACCAGGATCGCGAGCGTGGGCGTCTGCACGCGGCCGACCGTGGTGAGGTAGAAGCCGCCCTCCTTGGAATTGAAAGCGGTCATCGCCCGCGTGCCGTTGATGCCGACGAGCCAGTCGGCCTCCGAGCGCGACTTCGCGGCGTCGGCCAGCGGCAGCAGGTCGCGGTCCTTGCGCAGCGCGTCGAAACCTTCGCGGATCGCGTTTTGCGTCATCGACTGCAGCCACAGGCGCTCGATCGGCTTCTTCGTTTTCGCGTACTGCGCGATGTAGCGGAAGATCAGCTCGCCCTCGCGGCCCGCGTCGCAGGCGTTGATGATGCCCCCCACGTCCTTGCGTTTGAGCAGCTTGAGCAGGACGTTGAGCCGCTTTTCGCTTTTCTCGATCGGCGCCAGCTCGAAATGCGGCGGGATCACCGGCAGCTTGGCGAAGGACCACTTGCCTTTCTTGACGTCATGCTCCGGCGGCAGCGTGAGCTCGAGCAGATGCCCGACCGCAGACGACAGCACGTAGTCGCTGCTTTCAAGGTACTCGCCCTTCTTCGTGAAGCCGCCCAGCGCGCGCGCGATGTCGGTGGTGACCGAGGGCTTCTCTGCGATGATCAGCTTTTTGGACATGCGGGGGCGCGAAGGATACCCGCAAAGAGAGCGGCGCATCAACCCCGCGGAACTATTGCGCACCCCGGGTGCGCAATTTCGGCGCGCCGCGCGCGCGGTTTATCAGCTCGGCAGCCGCGCGCCTACGGGGGACAGAAGGTCTTCGGCGATCAGCCGGCTGCTGGGGGTCTGCTGCTTCCAGAGCACCATCAGCACGACCAGCTTGAGTTGCTCGATGGTCAGGCCTTCGCCCGTCGCCGCGAGCGCCCGGTCGATCACGGTTTCGCGCGATTGCGGGTTGAGGATCCCCGACTGCTCGAAGTAGATCAGCAGGCCGCGGCAATCGGCATCCAGTTTCGCGAGTTCCTTCGGCGCATAGGCGCGGAAAGCGGCGCCGCTTGCGGGCAGCGGCGCGAAGGAGCGGTGGGGGCCGCGCGCCACCCCCGCCAGCCAGGTAAGGGCCTCGCTTATGTCGGATTCTTCAAACCCGGCTGCAGACAGCTTTTTTGCGACCCGTTCCTTTTCGTCCGACACTTCGTGCTGCTGGCAGTTCTCGAACAGGTAGACGAGGATGTCGTACATTTTTTTCTCTCCCCAGTAGGAACTCGGTCAAATGTTCAGCCTGGTTCAGTTTAGCCTCTGGTATAGGCCGCCAGGCAAAACGGTTACGCGGCCCGCAAGCTCCAGCCGCAGCAATTCGGCCGACACCCTTTCCGCAGGCAGTCCGGCGCGCGTGCACAGCGAGTCCACATCCGCCGGATCGAAGCCCATGCAGGCAAGCAACGGCTCCTCGGTGCTCGCCGTCGACGCGGACGACGTTGTTGTGCTGCTGCTGGATGCAAATCCGCTGCGCCGAAAGGCGGAAAGTTCCGACAGGACGTCTTCCGCCGATTCGGCGAGCTTGGCGCCGGACTTGATCAGCGCATGACAGCCCTTGGACAGCGGTGAATGGATCGAGCCCGGCACGGCGAACACCTCGCGGCCCTGTTCGGCTGCCGCGCGCGCCGTGATGAGCGAACCGGAAGCGAGCGCGGCCTCTACCACCAGGCAGCCCTGCGCCAGCCCGCTGATGAGTCGATTGCGGCGCGGGAAGTTGTGCGCCAGCGCCTTGGTTCCCAGCGGGAACTCGGACAGCAGCAACCCGCCGGCTGCGATTTCGGCCGCCAAGGCGGCGTTGGCCTGCGGGTAGATCAGGTCGACCCCGGTGCCCAGCACCGCGATGGTCGAGCCCGGCCCCGACAATCCGCCCCTGTGCGCGGCCGCGTCTATGCCCTGGGCCAAGCCGGAAACGATGGTGAGGCCGGCATTGCTGAAACTGCGCGCAAACAGCTCGGCGTTGCTGTTCCCTTGCGCGGTGGCGTTCCTGCTGCCGACCACGGCAAGCGCGCTACGGTTCAGCAGATCCGTGCGTCCGCGGCAGTAGAGGACGGCAGGCGGATCCGCGATTTCAAGCAGGAGACGCGGGTAGGCGGCGTCCGCGAGCGTAACGACCGCGTTTTCCGGCTGCTCAAGCCAGGCAAGAGTGTGCGCCACGGCACGCGCCACGGCCTCCGAATGCAGGGCGCGCAGCGCTTCGGCGCTCGCGTGGCGCGCCAGGTCGGCGCGGTTTGCGGCAATGACTTTGTCAGGCAGCCCGAACTGCGAGAGCAGCTTGCGCAGCGTTGCGGAACCGAGGCCCGGCGTGAGGGTGAGTTGCAGCCAACTCGCCAGCGCCGGATCGGACGTCATGCCGGCGGGCCGCTCCGGCAGAAAACGCCGCTTCGTCCCGGCCCCCGCAGGCAATGCCAGGGAGCCGAGTATGCAGACCGGATGCCGCGATTAAGGATTCTGTACAAGATCCAGTTTAAAGACCGGCTTCGTCATGTTCATTACTAACGCATAGGATACCCGGTCGAATACACGAAACACGAGGGCGACGCCATATCGCTCATCGGGCAACACGAGCGGTCCCCCGGGAATGTTCTTGGCTCGTGACGCCTCCGCCACGGTAGCGCCTGGGCGCAGCAGCGCAACCACATGTCCTACCTCGATGCCCTGCGCCTTGCCCACGTTGATGGCAACGACGGCATGGTCCCCATACTCACCCAGGCGCGATTGCCTGCCATACAGGGAGATGACGCGGCCCTGTACCGGCGCCGACGGGGCGTGCGGCGCGTAGGTCGGTATCTCCGGCCTTCCCACGGGCAGCAGCCTGTCGCCCACCACGACTTCCTGCGTGACGGAGGACAGCTGAACCACGGCTGGATCACCGGGGCGGACTACCTTGGCGACTCCGAGGTAGATCGCTTCGTATCCGAGCGTTACCTTGGTGTCCGGATCAACCAGCGGTCCGCCGCGTCGATAGATGAACCAGCTGGCTTCGTTGGAGGTCCCCATGCCGCGGACAAAAGCACGGCTCCCGGCCTCCAGGATGACGCGCGACTCCTCGGTGGCCACGATGCTTGGCGCATTGACCAGGCCGTCGGCCTCGATGACCAGGGGGCGTGTCAGAAACGGTTCGATGATCGACGGCGGAATGCTCGGAATTGCCACTTGCGCAGTCGATTCGGCGCGCACTTTTGGACTTAGCCTTACCGTGTCCGACGACAGCGCGAGACGGCCACGCGCCCGATCGAGCACGATCACGTTGCCCGGGTAGAGGCGGTGGGGATTCTTGATTTCGTCCTTGTTCAGATCCCAGAGTTCGGACCAGCGCCAGGGAGAGTCGGTATAGCGTTGCGCAATCGACCAAAGCGTGTCGCCCCGCACGACGACATAACGCTCCGGTGCATCCGGCTTCATCGCCAAAGGCGTTTTGGGGGCCTGCGCCGAGGCCCCCGCGGAGGCCAGCCCGATGAGGACAAAAGCCAGCGTTGTGATAGACTTACGCCATTGTTGGTGCATAGAGCCCCCGATCGGTGGCTGACGTTTCGGGCCGGTTGAGATTGCGGTTTGCGTACCCAAATGTAGCATAAAGACCCGACTGTTTAACTTTAGCCTGAGATACTGCACGTAATCGATTCAATTTGCAAGCAAATTACTGATTTATGGCGCTCCTGAACATCCTTCGATACCCCGACGCCCGGCTGCACAAGCTTGCGGTCCCGGTAACCGTTTTCGACGACCAGCTGAAGCAGCTGGTCGCGGACATGGCGCAGACCATGTACGAGGCGCCGGGGATCGGGCTTGCCGCAACCCAGGTCGACATACACAAGCAGCTGATCGTGATCGACGTCTCCGAGCGGCGCGATTCGCTGGTCGTGCTGATCAATCCGGAGATCGTCGACGCGAGCGGCGTCTCGGATATCGAGGAGGGCTGCCTTTCGGTGCCTGGCATCTACGACACGCTGGAGCGCGCCGAACGCGTCAAGGTGCGCGCCTACGACCAGAACGGAAAATTGTTCACGCTGGAGGCACAGGGGCTGCTCGCGGTGTGCATCCAGCACGAGATGGATCACCTCAAGGGAAAAGTTTTCGTCGAAAGCCTCTCGCAGCTCAAGCAGCAGCGCATCCGCGCACGGCTCGCAAAGCAGCTTCGCAAGAGCGCCTAATACTTTCCTGCGTCTAGTCTTTGCCGGCACTCCAGAGTTCGCGGCGCACGCCTTGGCGGCGCTGCTCGATGCCGGCCATGACGTCCCGCTCGTGCTCACCCAGCCTGACCGGCCCGCCGGCCGTGGCCTGCATCCGGCGCAGAGCGCCGTCAAGCGCCTCGCCGAAGCCCGTGGCATCGAGGTATTCCAGCCGCTGAAACTGAATGACGGCGAGGTGCTTGCGCGTCTTGGCGCCGCGCGGCCGGATGTGCTCGTCGTCGCGGCGTACGGCTTGATCCTGCCGCAGCGCGCACTCGACATTGCGCCGCATGGTGCAATCAATGTCCATGCATCGCTGCTGCCGCGATGGCGCGGCGCCGCGCCGATTCAGAGAGCGTTGCTTGCCGGTGATCGAGAAACCGGCATCACGATCATGAAAATGGACGCAGGTCTGGACACCGGCGCGATGCTGCCGCCGCACCGCTTGCCGATTGCGCAGGACGACGACGCGCAGTCCCTGCATGACCGGTTGGCGGCGCTGGGCGCCAAAGCGATCGTTGCCGCGCTCGCAGACATCGTGGCCGGACATGCCAGGTTCGAGCCGCAGCCCGGTTCCGGCTCGACCTATGCCCGGAAAATCGGCAAGGAAGAGGCTGAGCTGGACTGGACCAGGTCCGGCGTTGAACTCGAACGCGCAGTGCGCGCCTTGCGTCCCGCGCCTGGGGCGCGATCGCGGTTGCGCGGCGAAATGGTAAAGATCTGGCGCGCCCGGCTTGTTGCGCGCTCCGGAACGCCCGGCATGGTGCTGCAGTGCGGCGCCGAAGGCATTCTGATCGGCTGCCGCGAGGGCGCGTTACTGGCCACGGAACTGCAGCGTGCTGGCGGCACGCGCCTTGCGGCAGCCGACTTCCTGCGCGGCTTTCCGCTTTCCTGCGGCGAATGCTTTGGCGCCGCTCGCTGAAGCGCTGGCCGCGGCGGCGGCTATGGTCGCGCGGGTGGCTGCGGGCCGCAGCCTGTCGGCTGAGTTGCAGCGCGCTGAACAGGATCCGGGCTCGCACGCAGCGCAAGCGGACCTGTGTTACGGCACGCTGCGGCGCTACGGCCGGTCGCAGGCGATTGTCGCTGCACTTTCGCGCCGCGCCGGCACGACGGATCGGCTGGTCGAAGCGCTGTTGTGGTGTTCCTTCTACGCGCTTGAATCCGGCCGCTACGCCGACTATACCGTCGTCGACCAGGCCGCGCGCGCCTGCGTCGCCATACAGCGCAGCGGCGCCAAGGGTTACGTCAACGCGCTGCTGCGAAATTTCCTGCGCGCGCGTGGTGGAATCGAGACGCGGTTGGGAGCCGACGACGTGGCGCACCATTGGCATCCGCAATGGTGGATAGACCGCGTGCGAATCGCGTATCCATCGGCCTGGGAGCAGGTGCTGGCGGCCGGCAACACGCACCCGCCGATGTGCCTGCGAGTCAATGCGCGCCGCACTTCGCCCCAGGCCTACGCCGCGCGGCTTGCTGCGGAAGGGATCGCCGCAAGTCCTGTCGGTGCCCTCGCTTTGCTGCTCGACAAGCCTGTGCCGGTCGATCGACTTCCGGGTTTCGCCCAAGGAGAAGTTTCGGTGCAGGACGCCGGAGCGCAACGCGCGGCAGGACTGCTGCAGCTGCAGGCGGGCCAGCGCGTACTCGACGCCTGTGCCGCACCGGGCGGCAAATCCTCCCATATTCTCGAAACGGCAGACGTAGAGTTGACGGCGCTGGATGTCGATGCGGCCCGCTGCGCCGGTATCACGCGCGACCAGGAGCGGCTCGGGCTCCGTGCGCAGATACGCGCCGCGGATTGCACGGCGCCGGACACATGGTGGGACGGCGCAGCCTTCGACCGGATACTCGCAGACGTGCCCTGCTCCGCATCCGGCGTGGCACGGCGCCACCCCGACATCAAGTGGCTGCGGCGGGACGCCGATATCGCGGCTTTCGCGACGCGCCAGGCGCAGATTCTGGATGCGCTTTGGCGCACGCTCGCGCCGGGTGGTAAATTGCTGTATGTCAGCTGTTCGGTTTTCACGGAGGAGAACGACGCGGTGGTCGGGGCATTCGCCGCGCGCACGCCGGGCGCGCGGCGCGCGGCCCTGCCGGATGGTGGCGCCGCGCAGCTCCTGCCCGGCCCCGGACACGATGGATTCTTTTTCGCGCTGCTAGAGAAGCCGGCGTAGGAAAAACCAGAGGCGACGCGCGATGCGAGGCTTCGCTCTCCTGAAGACGCTGTTGGCGGCGCTTGCGCTGGGCGCCGCGCTTGCTGCTCCACCTGCGGCACGCGCTGACGAAATCGAAGTGACCGATGTGCGCCTTGCGGCGACCGAGGACGGCGTGGTGCTGGCCGCGGACTTTGCGTTCGAATTGAATCCGCGCCTCGCCGAGGCGGTCACCAACGGCGTGCCGCTGTATTTCGCGGTGGAGTTCGAACTCACCCGGCCGCGCTGGTACTGGTTCGACGAAAAGGCGGCCGCCAGGCGCCTGCAGTTGCGCTTGTCCTATCACGCCCTGTCCCGGTACTACCGGCTCTCCACCGGCGTCCTGCAGCAGAACTACGCCACGCTGGAGGAAGCCCTGAACGTCCTGCGTCGCGTGCGCAATTGGCAGGTGGTGGATCGCGGCACTGCGCTCGCCGATGCGACTTACGACGCCGCGGTGCGCATGCGGCTCGATGTGACGCTGTTGCCGAAACCGTTCCAGTTGAGCGCGCTCACGAGCCGCGACCTGAATCTCGAGTCTCCGTGGAAGCGCTTCAATTTCCGGCCGCCGCCGCCCACCCCTGCGCCGGTCGAAAGCCGCGAGCCGAAAGAGGTGGACACGCGATGAGGCTGCTGATCCTTCTCGGCGCCGCATTGGCCGGCGTATTGCTGTTTCTGCTTGCCACGGCAAGCGGCAACACGACGGTGTTCGCAAGCCACTATTCGTTGCTGCTGGGGCTGAATGCCGTGCTTGCGGCGCTCCTTGCGGCCCTGGTGGCATGGCAAATCCGTACCCTCTGGCGCAAATACCGCGAGAGGGCCTTCGGCTCGCGGCTGACCGTGCGCTTGCTGCTGCTGCTAGCGCTGATGGCCGTGGTTCCCGGGGCGCTCGTCTACACGGTATCCGTCCAATTTCTCTCCAAGAGCATCGAGTCCTGGTTCGATGTGAAGGTGGACGCGGCCCTCGAGGGCGGCATCAATCTTGGCCAATCGGCGATCGACCGGATGCAGGGCGAGTTGCTGGCCAAGGCGCGCAGTATTGCGCTCGAGCTCGCCGATCGCCCCGCTGGGCAGCAGGTGCTGCTGCTCAGCCGGTTGCGCGATCAGGCCGGCGTGCAGGAAGCGGTGATCGTCAACGCGGCGGGGCGCGTCCTCGCCGAAGCGAGCGAAAATATCGCGCGGCTGGTCCCGGACGAGTTGCCGACGCAACAG
>Ga0134127_10002078_pt1 | contig 14602 bp, 13 predicted proteins | sample KB31753_FD_96459 | JGI IMG/M metagenome (GOLD analysis project Ga0134127, IMG submission 96459) | Terrestrial soil microbial communities with excess Nitrogen fertilizer from Kellogg Biological Station, Michigan, USA - KB3-175-3 | ecosystem: Environmental > Terrestrial > Soil > Unclassified ...
CTCACCTTTGCTGAACTGCATCTCGTTTTGCTGAATGATAGAAGCGTTCAATTGCGATGGTCAACAAAGGCCACGTTTAGTTTGTGTCTATCTTGTGTGCATTCGGCAGGAACGAAAGCGCGAGCTATACTCAAATCAGTAGCTCGAGGAAGTGGTTTTCATTCACATGCAGCAGGAAAATCTCATCACTGAAATACTGAACACCTACGAAAAGTATGGATGGCAGTTACGGCAAGCGCTCCTTCGTCCAGAAACACGCGCCGGAATTACAGATGATTTGCTTGGTCAGGAAAAAGTGATAGACGCTGAAATTGACGCGTTATGGTTTTCGCGACCGTCACACGACAAGCGCGAAGCTTGGGAGCTAAGGCTGCTCTCTACAACTCAATACGCGCTGTTCGAAACCTTTGAAGCTGATGAAAGCGAAGAAGCTCGTGAGGAGGTTCGGCGAGAAATGGAGGCGCGCATGCGCGATAAAGTGACAAGTGATGAGTGACAAGTGATTAGAGACGACTGCTAACGTTCGCAATTCTTGTCTTGTCACTTGTCACTCATCACTTGTCTCTTATCGGGTCTTTCCCATCTTCACCGGAATCTCGAGTTGTTCTGTGCCGCGAAGCACGACGATCTTGATAGTACTGTAGGGAATAGCGCGTCTGACGCGCGAAGCCATTTCGCCCGGAGTTCTGATCGGGATTCCATCAAACTCAGTAACAATGTCGCCTACCTTAATGCCCGCCATATCGGCCGGTAAACTAGGTTCAATCTCATTCAGCCGGACACCGAACATCTTGGTTCCAGGAATCGGGACGCGTTCCGTGTTGTCATCGTCGAAACCAAAACGGCCGAAGCCCTCGGGACGTTTGCTGAACTCGCGCTCCAGCCGTTGGTATTCGGGGCGATCAATTGGCGAGAGCTTCGTAGTCTTAGTCTCGCCGTCGCGAACATAAATCACATCGACAGTCTTACCGATTGGCGTGTTACCCAGCAGCTCCGTCATCTCGTCTTCCGAAGTGACAGGGTGACCGTCGAAGCTGGTGATAACGTCGCCACCCACCAACCCGGCCTTGTCGGCAGGTGATCCGGGCGGCTCGACGTTGTCGAATGTGGCACCGCCGCCTTCAGCGTCTTCGAAAGAATCGACTCCAAAAAACGGCCGCGGTCTTTCAATGGAAACAGTCGGACCTCCTGCACCTCTGCGAGGTGTGACGATCGCTGTGAAAGCTGCGGCGGCGAGGAAGAAAACAAGCAGACCGATAAACATCCAACTCACGCCACCCATTCGTTTGCGACGTTTTCCAACCGCTCCGCCAGTAGCCTGAGCGAGGGGCGCCGCATAGTTCGCGCCAAACGGCGCGTTTGCCCCGCCCATGCCATCCTGAAAGCGAACCGTTTCCGTGTATTCGGCGGTTCCCTCGCCCAGCCGAAAACCGCAGTTGCGACAAAACCGTAAACCGCCTGGCATGGGCGTGCGGCAATTGGCGCAAGTGGTTATGCTTGGGTCGAGTTCGGGATTTAGCGGGATTCCTGGGTTCTGCGACATGTCGATTTCACCAGTCAGGGGTTGGAACCAGTTAGCTCCGGATGGCTATACGCGCAAAGAGGCTCTCCGGTTGCATCGCGACAGGGCTTCATTGCCATCATAGTAAGCCGAAAACGGCCTGGAATGAAGATACTCTATAGCGGAAAAGTACAAAGTCGTGGCGGGGGCGAGTAGGGGCTGAAACCGCTCGAATAGACATCCGCAATTCATAAGTGCAGAATCCCAAGATGTTTCCTGAGTTCTATCCTCAGGGGAACTCGGGGGAGGACAAGAAGCTGTGGAAGTAACAAAAGCTCTAGCGGCACTCCAGCCGCTTTATGGCAAAGACAATGTCGAGGTGGTTACGGTTGATGGACGCCGCGTTCGCGGCATCGTCCGCAGCATGAAGACCACTCAAGCACTAACCACACCCAGCGTAAAGATCGAATGCTCAAACGGAGATATCGTCAAGATACCGTTTCCAGCCATCGCTGAAATAAGAGATCACAATTGAAGCGCATCAGGAGCCAATTTAGGGAGGTACGCCACCGCTCCTTCCGTTCTGGCTCCCGTCTCGCGTTTCCTGCCCCCTTCGCGTATAGTACGCCGTTCGTAATTGGAGCATTATAGTAATTGGGAGATATCAAAGGCTTTGTCATTAATGATTGAAGATTTTGGCGGGCGCGTGGCAACGGTTTGGTCGGAGTTGCGCCCAACGACGCGGGGACTCGTGGAGAGGGCCCTGCAGGTCTCCAGTACTACCTCACCTCAGGCGCGCATCCCCTACGATCCGCGTGCGGATCTGGAACTCAGTCGCCTCCTGGCGGCGCTCGATGATCGGGCTGCAGACACTTCGGCAGCTCTCGACGACGAACAACGCGAACAACTCCGGCATGTCGCCAAGACCTGTGCCACGGTGTTACAGGAGAAGACACAGTCAGCCGAAGTATTTGCTCAACTGGTGCGGCGGGCCGATCAGCAACACGACTACAAACTCATCGACATCCTGGCTGACGCACTTAACTCGCGTTTCGCTCCCAGCGAGATTTGTGAGTTGGCGCGTTCGGAGGATGTGATCGTACGCGCTTTAGCGAACGAAGCGTTGGCACAATTCCCGACTTCAGTGCTGGTGGGATTGTTGAGCGATCCGGTGGATTCCGAGATTGCACGCGACGCGCTGCGTCGCCAGGCAGTGGACTACGGATCGGAAGAAGCGCGACAGATCATCAACGCCCTGGATCAGGTGGAAGAACTCTAATTCCGCTTTCTCTCTTCTTTGACACTTACCGCCAAGTCGCCAAGACGCAAAGTACGCCAAGAATCAGAACGGGGAAGTTGAATTAGGAACCCTCAAGACAGGACAACCCTCTTCACACCATCCTTCAACAGCGGCACGTTAAAATTGATCAGTAGTCCCAGTTTCTTACCCGTTAGTCTTAGGTAACAAATCAACTGAGCCGTATGCACTGGCGCCAACGCCGCCACTGACTTCAGTTCAACAATCAAACGCTTATCAACAACGAGGTCGACGCGTCTGAAGCCAAGCGAATGTCCTTTGTAACTTACCGGCAGGAATAGTTCCGTATCAAACGGGATTCCACGAAGACCGAACTCAATATGAAGGGCGGGCGCATAGAGTGGCTCCTGAAGCCCGGGACCGAGTTGTCGATGCACTTCGATTGCCGCTCCGATAACGGATCGAGCCAGCTTGTCGAGTTCCTTATCAGGTTCTTGAGTTTTAGAGAGCAGAATGTCGAGAGGTCGTGAGGAGAAGTTGTCGCTCATGTGAGCCTCCGATTCAGTGAGGTAATCGGTCTTACAATCCCTTGTATGTCTTTCTTGGCGTTCTCTGCGCCTTGGCGACTTGGCGGTAAATTAAGGGTTAGGACATGGCTTGAGGTTGCCTATCACCAATCTCATTCAATCGCGCTACAACCTGCTTAATTAACCAGTCTGGTGTGGAAGCACCTGCCGTCACGCCTACTCGTCCCACTCCCTCAAGATCGCCTGCGTTAATCTCTGCCGGCGTCTCAATCAGAAAACTCTTTTCACACTGTTCCTGACAGACGGCAAGTAGTTTGACGCTGTTTGAGGAGTGGCGGCCGCCGATTACATAGAAAGCATCTACTTCACCGGCAAGCGCGCGCGCTGCATCCTGACGATCGCGGGTCGCGGAGCAGATTGTATTGATGACCTGCGGCTCGGCGTCCGCCTTCTCACGCACAGCTTCCGCCACCTCGAGAAATGTTTTCAACTTAATCGTCGTTTGTGAAACAACAAGCGGGGAACGGAGTGTCGGCAATGACGCAACTTCAGTTGCGTCGCGAACGACGTAAGTATTGTTAGGCGCGTAGCCCACGACACCGATCATCTCCGGGTGATCTGGGTTCCCGGCAACCACAACATCGCGTCCTTGTTCGGCGGCTCGTTCGGCCAGATGCTGAACGCGGGTAACAAACGGACAGGTCGCATCAATCACCTTGGCCGCCCGGTGTTCGAGTTCATGCTGAACCTGGGGCGTGACACCATGAGCGCGAATAACGGCTACAGAGCCATCGGCCTCGGCCGGTGAATCGATAGTCGAAACACCTTTGCCGCCCAGTCGTTCCATTTCCTGCGCGTTGTGAATGAGTGGACCGAGCGAGCGGATTGGTCCGCCACCTTCATCGACGGCGTCCTCGACCATTTCGACAGCGCGCTCTACGCCGAAACAGAATCCGTATTCGTCAGCCAGTAAGACTTCCATGGGTTCCTTAAAAGGTTGGGGAGAATTTATTCCTAGCTTGCAGGCTCGGGCTCGCCAGTCGTGTTTGTCTCGTCCTGCGAGCAGGCTCGCTTCCATTCCTCTCGTAAGCGATCGCCGCCCGCCACTCGCGCGTCCACCCACTCGATATCCTTCTCGACGAGATATCGCACATTGTTCAAAAACGATTTTTTGAATTCCCCGAGACTATGAGCCATGTCGCGCGGCAGGACCGCGTAAGACGCGTCGCCAAGATATCGAGCGGCGTCACAAATGGCCTTGGAAACGGAATTGATAGGATCTTTCTCTTCTTCCATGATCGATAACCTCCAGTACAACAGGACAAAGGCCGCAATAACTCACGGCCAGATGATTCTAGCACCAACTCCTTTACGACCGCACGGCGCGACTCGTTCCGCAATTCGCAGCTGTGCTCGAATCCAGCCGATTGTGCAGGAAGATGCGTAAATGATTGCCAGAATCACTTGTGAGTGGTCGGCTTGCCGTTCGGGCCGGCGGAAAGTTTTCCTGTCGTGCGTTGAATCCGTTCAGGAGGAGGGCCGACGGTGTCCAGCGACTCGACGTTGACCAGGAAGCGGAAGTTTCCACTCTTCGCAACGCTTAGGAGGAATTGCAGGTCAATGGATGCGCCAGGCACGAGCGCTCCACCGGGCAGAAAGACAACAGCACTGGTATTCAGCCCACCACCTAGATTCTGTGCTGGAGGTTCTTCCACCACAGTCCCATGTACCGTCAAAGCGCCCAGGCTTGTTGTGATCGCAAAGTCGTCCGAAGTAATCAAGCGCACATCTGCCTGTGAAGAGACGCTGATGGGTGTGCCTAAGGTTGTGATGTTCACGACGCGGAAACGCAGGCGAGTGACTGGCCCTCCGGTGACGTTGTGAAAACGACGCCGCAGTGAAAGCGTGCCTGAGTCGCCGCTGCCTTCTCGCAAGCGGTTCGGTGCAGTGTTTGAATTAACCAGAGGTTCAATTAGAGACGCCTTGATTGAGGAGTTGTGCTGAATAGGACTAAATGAGTTCTCAGGACCGGGCGATCCCAATTGCGCCGTCGGCAGAGTCAAGTTTCCATCGGTCGCGACGAGTGCGAAGTCTGCCAGGTTGTTATCGCTGTCCTGCGGCAACCCAGTAGTGAGCTTGCGGACAAAACTATGTTCGACGTCACTCATCACAGGCACTCCCAAACCATTGCCTTCGCGATAAACGGGATCGATTACGGAGCTAAAGCCGACCGCGTCGAACCGATTGGCCGCGCTGAAGAACGAGGAATTGGCGGTGCGAAACAGTGCGATGCCTACGCTGTCAGGAATGTCTACAGTGTAGGTGATATCGCCTACCGCATTCACGTCAGTGCCAGCCGGATATCCATTCAAACTGTAACCATTCGAATTCACGGCGAGGATGTGTCCCCGCGCCGGAATAGTTGTTCCCGACGGGATTACAAACTTGGGTGTCCCCGGATTATCAGAGGAAACAACGGCCCAACCTCCAGCGACTCCAGGGCCGTTCTGACCTGAAGTCGATCCGTCGTTAGATCCAAATGCGTCAGTGACGATCAGCGCCGCATCGGTGTTGTTGTAGATCTCGATGAATTCGTCGGCCGATGCTGTGACCGGGGTACTGGTCGGCGTTGGCCCGCGAAAACGAAATTCACTGATGAGCACATCACCGGGAAAAGGTCCCACTATGGTCGTGGTGAACGTAGCGGAGTTGTTTTCAAGATCAGGATCTGCGGTATCGGAGGTGGCATTTGCGGTATTGCTAATGACTGTGTCCCGAGGCGTGTCGTTGTTCACTCTAATCGTCAGCGACAGACCGCCGCTTTCAAATACCGCAATATTTCCAAAGTTGGCCGTTATTGTCGTGCCATCAAAGCTTACCGACCCCTGGCTAACTGACGCATTAACAAACTGCGTATGCGCAGGAATCTGATCAGTAAGCACAACGTTATCGGCAGTGTCTGGCCCGCTGTTAGTCGCTGTAATGCTGTAAGTGATTAGACCGCCAAACGGGGCAGTCTTATCACCAGACTTGGTGACAACGATGTCTGCAGTCGTACCTCCGCTGCCTGCAGCGGCAGGCCTGGTCGCCAGTCCAACCACAATTGAGAGAACCAAAATAAGAAGTATTAGTGCTTTGGATCGGAAGGATTTCTTTCTATCAACTTCTGACCAAACACGACTAGACAATTTGACAAGGTATTCCATTTCCCTATCCTCCTGGGCCGAGAACAGACATCTGGATATCTGGATTGATTAGCGATACGCCGCATTCTATTCCTGAGGACACCCTGTGTAAACAACTTCTTGGGCTGCGATGGTGAGTGATGAGCGCTTAGTCAGTGAGAGTTCAATGCTTTGAGACAGGCGTGAAAAGCAGGTCCTGAAAGTCGTAACTGAAATCAGTTAGCGGCGAAACAGGTTTCATCTTCATTTGTTCGATAGAGCCATCGGGATTCAGAGAAAAGTAAACAAAAGCATCAGCGGCGAGACTGCGATCGCGCCAGCGCGCGACAAACGTATCAAACTGCCAGTGTTCAAGGTCGCCGACAAGAGTGGGGGAATGGCTGAAGCGTAAAACCAATTTGCCTTCTTCAAACGCAATCGTAACTTCGCCATACCAGGCATCCTTGTAACGTCCAGCATATTTGTCGAGCGGAAGCGAGGGTTTTGAATTAGTCGCGCGCGCTGACTGCTGCTTCTGCTCCTCAGCTTTTGCCGCCGCATTTGTCCGTTCGACAATTGTTTTGAACCCTCCAATCCAATCGAACGGCGCAGCCTTCAAATAATGATCGAGAATGTGAAGCGTTATCGCATTGAAGGCGGCTCCTGATTCTTGGTTCGTTAAGACGACAACTCCGAGATTTAGTTCAGGCAGGAGGGTAACGCGCGAAACCATGCCCGCGAGACCACCTGTGTGTGATACGACTTTGCGCCCGCGGTAATCGTTCAACCCCCAACCCAAGCCGTATCCGGCGAAGTTTGCGCGCAAGGCCGACAACTCAGTGGGTGGTTCGGAAGGGTTTTGTGGCGTTTGCACCGACCACATCATTCGCGACTGTCCCTCGCTAAACAATCGCTGCTTGCCATCGCTCGAGGTGCGAACCAACCCCCTGTCGAGCTGGACTAGAATCCACTTGCTCATGTCCGATACATTCGAATTGATTGCGCCCGCCGGGGCAGTGTTGTCGAGATCCACAAATGGTATGGCTGTGAGTTTGCCGTCGATCTTTGTATGTGGGGAAACGACATTCATGCCGGGTTTGATCGCCTTGGCGCTCAGGTTACTTTCAGACATACCCAGCTTCCCGAAAATCCGCTTGGCCACGAAATCGTCCCACGACTCCCCGGTCACTGCCGGAATGATCTGACCGGCGACGAGATACAGAACGTTGTCGTATGCATAGCGACTACGAAAACTCGACGCGGGTTTGAGAAAGCGAACGCGTTGAACAATCTCGTCGCGCGTAAACGTAGTGCCCGGCCAAAACATCAAGTCACCTGAACCCAAACCCAAACCACTGCGATGCGTTAACAGGTCGCGAATCGTCATCTCGCGAGTGACGTAGGGATCGTACATTTGGAAGTTCGGCAGATGTTTTGTGACCGGATCGTCCCAACTCAATTTCCCTTCGTCTACGAGGATGGCTAGGGCTGCCGCGGTAAAGGCTTTCGTGTTTGATGCGATACCGAAGAGCGTGTGGTCATCCACAGGAGTTTGTTCACCGATGCGACGAACTCCGTAGCCTTTGCTGAGGACAACCTTGCCGTCTTTAACGATTGCGACGGCAACACCTGGCACTTCAAACTCCTTGAGAGTCCGAGCGACATAAGTGTCCAAATCGGTCGGTGGCGAGTTCGGGTCCTGCCCCGGAGAAACGGCCGCGGTTGAAAGGAGAACCAATAGAGCTAACAGGAATGAATAGTAACGACGCGTCATTGAAACGTCCTTTCTTAGTGTTTGGAGGTGCTCATTGGATAAAGAAGACGACCTTGGTGCTTTGGTCTTTGGTCTTTGTGCTTTGAACCAAGCTCAAAGCTCGTTGCTTCTTGGCGTCACCGCTCGGCGTCTCCGTGTCCCCGTGTCCCTGTCTCTCCGTGTCTCCCTGTCTCCGCGTCTCCCTTTCTCCTTGTCCCCGTGTCCCCGTGTCTTCCCGACTTGGCTCACTTGATACCCACAACCATTGAATCAGGTCCGGCTAGATGCTCCACCCTCGTTTCGCGGAAGCCGACATCGCGCATCCACCCTGAACAGTCTTTTCCTGTGTAGTCAAAACCGCCTGGCGTTTCGATCAACATATTCAGGCTCATGATCAGTCCAAACGCATTCTGGCGGCGTTCATCATCTATAAGAGCCTCGAACACAATCAAAGCGCCGCCTTCCGGGAGGGCGCGGTAAGCCTTGTCGAGCAGCATGCGCTTCTGTTCAAGATCCCAGTCATGGAGGATGTGGCCCATCGTGATCACATCGGCTTGCGGCAGCGCCTCATTGAAGAAGTCGCCCGGTTGAAACTTGAGCCGGTCGCTCAGGCCATTCGTTTCCACATACTCTTCGAAGATTGGCCCAACGAGGGCTAGATCAAAATTTGTTCCCTTGAGATGCGGATGGGCAAGGCAAAGCTGAACGAGGAGTCCGCCCTGCGCGCCGCCGACGTCAACCACCGTTTGATGGTTTGACCACGGAAACTTTTGCGCGATTGCCATAGAAGCTCCCATGCTGAGACCGGTCATGGCGCTGAGGAACAGTTTGAGTCGTTCGGGATCGCCATAGAGCGCCTCAAAGAGGCCAGCGCCACCAGTCTTCACCTCATTCTGTGGAAGGCCGGTGCGCAGTCCCTCGGTTAACGAGCCCCAAAATGGATACAAACGCTCGTTCGCCATTTCGAGGATGCCGCCGATATAACTGAGTTTGTCGCGCACCAGAAACTGCTCGCTCTCCTCCGTGTTTCGATAGAGCTCGCCATCGCGATCGAGAATGCCCAACGCAACGAGAGCGTCGAAGAAGTCGCGGGCACTGCGCGGATGAAGGGCAAGACGTTCGCGCAACTGTTCGGCGTTGAGGGGGCCTTTCGCCAGTTCAGTGAATAGTCCCAGTTCAATAGCACTCAAAAGCGTCTTCGAACCACAGAACGCAAAACCGAGCTCCATGATGCTCGCAGGGGTGACGGCCATCTTTGTCGACATGTTTATGAGTATCCTTTCCGATTAAGCGGCCCGCAAAGCGGGCGTTAGCATAAAGCCTGGAACGTGAGCCCCAGGTAACGTTTCAACCACTAATAGAGCCCGCGAAGTGGGTGAGAGATTTTTCCCAACCTACTCGAGCAATGGTTATTACTCTGTCGCCCGCCCCGCGTTCGATCCGTTTTTCGCGGCGCACGGCATCTACTGCTGTTCGTCGCCCTCCGTTGTCGCAGGTCTTGCACGGGGCGGCGGTAGTGCACGCTCAGTGTTGAGCGAATCAAAGTTCAGAGCAGCATTGAACAAAAGGAAGAAGCTGCCCTGCGTTTGGTGACGCCACATCGGATTGTTTGCAAACATCAAAACATGTCCGCTCCCGACAGGAACGTCAATCACCGCCGGAGCATTCGCCAGCTCAGACCCTCCGGAAAGCATGCCGCTAATCAGAAGCTTCTTTTCATCCGAGGCGAATCGCATCACAACACGCGGTCGCTGGGCCAATGGCGTGTAGAAGGCTCCGAGCTGAAGTCGTTGTTCCTCTGTCAATTCTTCCTCGCCCGGCCGTTCCGGCGAACGTGATGGCGCTGGTGCTGGTTGCGGCATTCCCTGAATTACATCAGCATCCGTAACGCTGCCACGTCCCGTCGCCCGCTGCCCACCTCCGGCACCTGGAGCTCCGCCGCCGCCACCTACCTGCGTGGCCACCTGAAACAGCGGCGCCTGGTTGAAATAAATCGGAAGCGTCTCATCGTAGCCGTAAGCAATCGGACTCTTGCGGTCGGTAAACTGCGCATTGAAAACTGACCCACGCGCCTGCAGGTTCCGCGGCTCCTGAATGCTCACGCCAGAAGTCATCCCATACTCGATTGGAATTCGAGCGTTGTTTGTAATCACTACGAACAACCCGCCGGCTTCGACAAACTTTTGCAGATTCATCACGCCCGCCAAGCCCATCCCACCGCGCATATCGTCCGTCTGATCCGGTGAGTGGCCCAAATTCGGTGTCAGCTGCGACTCCTTCCAGGGAATCGCATCGCCGCGCATCGGTATGCCGTTGACGATCTGCGGCCCCGAGCCTCCGAGCGGCGGAAAGATGATCACGTCAAACTTCTCGCGCAGGTTTGGTGTATTGCGGACCAATTGATCGGAGATGTAAGAATACGGCACCTTCAACCGATCAAATTCGATTCGATACCAGCCCTCGTTCTGTGTGTTCGTCCAGGTGTGAAGGATGGCAATTCGCGGCGTTGCGAGGTCGTGCGTCTTCACCGCAGGTAACTTATCAACCGCTTGTGTTGTCAGGCCCAGTTATCTAACCGCAGTTTCCAAGCGTTGACGAACATCAGCCGGATTACCGTCAGCCTTGATCACAAACGACCCGGCGTTAAATTGCGTCTCGCCTATTTTGAACGCTTCCTCAGCAGCGCCGATCCGAACGTCTTTCAAACGATAACGCAACGTGGCTAGCGTGTTCTCAGCGTTGTGGTTGATAACGTATCCGGCGGCAGCCGTAGGCCCGGTTAGCTTGCCTGTAACGCGCGCGTCAGCGGTCAGCAAACTCATCGATGAATTGAGCACCGCTTTGTCGGTGACTCGAGCTGTCTTCACGTTCCGCAAAGCGCCGAGCGTCCAGCCTGTGTCATCGTATGGACGCGGATCATTCACGTTGTAGTACTGCGTGTCGAGCAACATGTCTGCCATGCGCGAGTACGGTTGATCCATGCGGATCACATAAGAACCCGCCGGGAACTTCTGGTCTTTGACGCTGATCTCCTTTGTGGCCTTGTGTACCTCGACGCCCATCTGCCGCAATAGATTGACCATGTCAGCGGCTTCCACGAGTCGCGATTGGTCTCCAGGAACAACCCAAGCAGCCGGCCCTTCGTTAGTCGCTTTGGCGATCGAGCGTTTGCTCTTGATGTAGAAATTCTGCAGGAAGCGATCCTTATTGTTGGCGACAAAGTTCATCGCCAGCAGCACTCCCGACTGCTGCATGTTGACGTTGTTTCGCAACGACCACTTCACGCGCGAGTGGGGCGGGTTCGGACGAAACCAATCGCGCTGGGCCTGCTGCGTGACTGTGCGATCCATCGTGTCCGCGCCGCCATTGCCAAATGTTTCGTAGAAACGGCCGATCGAGTTGTGACCATTCGCAACGTAGAACATGTAATTAGGCGCCCACCCGTCATAGAAACCGTGCGTCCAAACGCCGGGCACACCGCGCTTAGTCAACTCTTCAATCTCGTGGTAAGCGAGCAACTGCCATTCATCGATTGTGATTGGATCAAGCCAGGCGTTATAGGGACCGGTACCGGTGGACGTGTAGAGAAACGGGACTGACTCATGTAAGTCGTGCAGGATTGCGGGATGATACTCAAGAAACGTCGCCATCATGTTTCGAGTGAGCGCGAGCGCCATACCGAGCCCGTCGCGGTTATTATCATGGGCGACATATTTGCCCCAGTAGATTAGTGACGGCGCATTCTTGTTTGGATTTGCTTTGCGATAGTTATAGATATCAACCATTCGATCGCGGCCATCCACTTCCAACACCGGCGTGATCAGGACAATGACATTCTTCCTTATCGCCTGGATGAAAGGGCTTTCCTCAACCGCAAGCCGATAAGCCAACTCCATCAACATCTCCGGCGAGCCTGTTTCTGGGGAATGAATCGAGCCTGACAACCAATACAAAGCTTTGCCTTCACCGATTAGCTTTTGCGCTTCGTCGTCGTTCGTGTGCCTTGGGTCAGCCAACTTCGAGGTGATCTCTTTGTAACGATCGAGCTTCGCGAGGGCAGCTTCGTCGCCAACGGCAATCAGAAGTTGCTCGCGTCCCTCTTCGCTGCGTTCGGGCGCGCTGAAGATTCGTACGCGTGGCGAATTCTTCGCCAGCTCGCGGTAGTAGCGATACAGATCTTTGGTATACGTGAGCTTGTTTGGAGTGCCGACTACGTAACCGAGCACCTTGTCTGGGGATGGGACCTTATCAGACATCGGTAGATGATCCACGAGTTCAGTCCGGAAGTAGGGCTCGGTTGTGTATTCGCGAATCTTCTTTGAGTAATCGTTATCGCTGTTCTGAACGGCGCGTTGTGCGAAGGCGTGCTCGCCTGTCGCAACCAGCAAGAGCAAGAGAGCGCAAGGGAAGACTATTGCGCGAGCGTAACTGCTCGCTGGAAACAGAGGTTCTCGGTTCATGATTGACTCCATCCGGAATTTCTATTGAATTGAACAGGCGTGCGCGGGCATCTTACGAGCGTAAGCCCACGTGAGTAAAGGTTGTTTGATTATTCGGGCTGCGGACGAGATGCGCGCGACTTGAATGGATGCTGGGAGTGGACGTACGAGGGCAACGACTTTGCCATCGGAACGATGTCTTAACCCGCTAGATTAAGTTCCTCCCGGTTGGGATTTCAGTTGCGTCCATTGAACGCACGTACCGTTCGAATTGGGGTAGGTCCTCATCGCCAAAAACCATTCCTGGGATGTCGCGAAGCATTATGTATTTCGGACTGGCAGTCTGTAATCCCTGGCTGACGACTGTTCCGCGGTTGCAGTTGTTGGGGCAACGCCAGAACTCGAGTTTTGCGGTGGGAGAGTTGTCTCCGATAGCTTCGTTGAATGGTTGCCACACCTCTTTACAATCGTCACACTCCAGGGACACCCAGCCTTTAAAACTGACGTGCGCTTTCTTGAGTTCTTTTTCGAGAATTGATCGATTCATATCAACAGGCCTCCTGATGGAATTGCGGGAACCTGGTGCCGCGGGTCGTTACGTGGGCTGCATGACCCGCTCAAACAAGACATTAGGGCGAGCCGTGATGTTACGAGCGTTGGGGCAGTGAGTAAAGAGCTGACGGGCGTAACGTACGTCATAGACCAATAGTTCGTTTCATCACGGGCCACATTTCATCTGCCCACAACTCATAGCCCGCATCAGAAGGATGAAAGCCATCACTCGAAAAGAATTCAGGATGGGCTGGCAACTGCTCGTGAGTAATCTTCTGCACATCAAACACAATGACGTCGTAACGGGCCGCAATTGCTTCGAGTCGTTGGTTGAATGCCGCGATCATCTGCTGATACTGGCCTCGAGCAAACTCGGGAACACGAGGTGCGCTGGAAATGTCCGGAAGATTGGAGACAACAATTCTGGCGTGGGTCTCATTTTTCAGACGGCTAACTAGCGCTTCAAAGTTCTTCGCAAAGTCCTCAATACTCACGCCGTGACCAATGTCGTTAATTCCAATTCCCAAAGTGATCAGGTTTGGTTTTGTCGCCAGACCCTGCTCTAGTTGGTAACGCAGCACATCATCAGTGGTGGCTCCGCTTACGCAAAGGTTCGTCAGTTTTGAATCTGGACGGGCGGCAACGATGCGCTTGAAGAGACGCGCAACGTAACCACCGTTTCGCGCGCCCACCCCAACGCCGGTCGAATCTCCCAAGGCAAGATAATTGATCGGTTCGGTAATTGGTGTATCAGACATTGGTTGGGAAGTTTGAGGTGTTACGACTGAACTAGTGTAGTTGCAGCTGGTCAGTAGTATTAGAACCACTGCAACTGTCGGGCGGAAAACATGAATTCCGATAATTCCCATTTTGACGTTGGACTTAAGACTTGAAACGTGAGACTTGAAGACTTGGGACCCCGGGGTTAGGCCCGCCCGGCGACCTCGCCCGTCTGAGTGTTCACACGCACGATCTCGCCCTCTTTGATGAATAGCGGCACGCGCGCTTCGAGTCCGGTTTCAAGCGTAGCCATTTTGGTCGCGCCACCAGCCGCCGTGTCACCACGCATTCCCAGCTCAGTGGAGACAACAGCGAGTTCGACATACTGTGGCAGTTGCAACGAGACCGGCGCGCCGTTGTATTTCAACACCTGCAGCGACACGCCTTCTTTCAAATAGTTCCGATCGCTGCCAACCTCCTCGGTTGAAAACGCGAACTGTTCGTAACTCTTCTCTTCCATGAAATGACAACCGTCGGCGTCGCTGTAGAGATACGACGCCGGGGCAAATTCAACATCAGGCTCCTCAAATTTTTCGCTCGAGCGGAAGTTCTTTTCCATCACTGCACTCGTCAACAAATGTCTCAGCTTTGTGCGCACCATCGTCGCCGCACCGCGCGCTGTGGGTGA
>Ga0134127_10002081_pt1 | contig 14585 bp, 15 predicted proteins | sample KB31753_FD_96459 | JGI IMG/M metagenome (GOLD analysis project Ga0134127, IMG submission 96459) | Terrestrial soil microbial communities with excess Nitrogen fertilizer from Kellogg Biological Station, Michigan, USA - KB3-175-3 | ecosystem: Environmental > Terrestrial > Soil > Unclassified ...
CGAGAACTTCGTGGTGATCAACAAGCAGGGCATCGTCCGTTACCACGCCGCCGAGGCCTACGACTACGGCAATCGTTTCCACCCGGACGAGATCCTCGGCACGATCGATTCGCTGGTGACGCACGGGCTGGACGCGGGCGGCACGCGCGCGAACGCCTGGTCGTTCGCGGCGTCACCGAACCCGGCGCACGGGCTGGTGACCCTCGTGCTCGCGAATCCCACAACCGGCGATGCGTCCGCACGCGTGCGCGTGCTCGACTTGAGCGGCCGGCTGGTCGTGGAGCTGCCACCCACGGTGGCACACAGCGGGTTCACGCGCGTGTTCTGGGATACGCGAGGGGGGCGCGGCGAGCGACTGGCACCGGGCGTCTATCTCGTGCAGGCCGAGCTCAACGGCCAGCGCCTCACGCGACGCGTGGCGCTCACCCGGTGAGGTTGGACAGCGCTCGCATGCGGCTTGCGCGCACGGGTCCCGGTCGCACGCCGTTCGTGCGCCGCTTTGCGCTCGTGCTCGCGGGTGCTCTCGGGATAGTCGCTCACGCGGTCGCGGCGCCCTCGCTCGAGCGTGCGCCGGCGCCGGAGTTCAACGCGCGCTCGCTCGACGGGCGCGACCTCCGGCTCGCCGTGCTGCGCCTCCACGGCCCGGTGATCGTGGAGTTCTGGGCGACGTGGTGCGAGCCCTGCCGCGAAGCGCTCACCGAGCTGGAAGGCTGGCGCAAGCAGTACGGTCCGCGCGGGCTCGAGATCGTCGCCGTGTCCGTGGACGGGCCGCGCAACATCTCCAAGGTGCGGCCCTACGTGGCGCGGCTCCACCTCCAGTTCCCGGTGGTGATCGACGAAGACCAGCGCATTCAGAAGTGCTACCAGGCGAACCAGATGCCGACGGCGTTCCTCGTGGACCGTGCCGGGAACATCGCGTCGATCCGCGTCGGCTACCGTCGCGGCGACACGTCGTTCGCCACGCGTCTCGAGTCGCTCTTCCGCGCCGACTCCACGGCGGCCTCCAGCCCGCGTTGAACGCCACGGCACGGGCGGGCGGCCTCGTTGTGGCGCTGGCGCTCGCGTGTGCGGCGTGCGCGACGCCGGTGCAGGCGCAGCTCGCGGGCTCGAACCTGCTCCTGTTCCAGCTCGGCAACTGGCCGCCGTCGATGCCCGACCGGGGCACACCCGACCGCGAGAGCTTCTACGACCGCCTGGACGTGCAGTACGTCTCCGCGACCGTGCTCGCCGGCCTGCGCTTCGAGACCGATCGGAACAGCGACCTCGAGAACGAGTACGCGGGCTTCACGCAGCGCTTCGTCGACTGGCACGACGCCACGGGCTTCCGCCTGCGCGTGGGCAACTGCACGACGATCCTTGGCCGTGGGCTCGTCCACCGCTCGTTCGAGCTGCCCGGCGTGGTGCTCGAGGAGACCGGCTTCCGCACGCGGTTCACCCCTGTGCGCGACGTGGATGGATTCCTCGCGGAGTTCGAGCGCGGCCCCGTGGCGCTGCGCGCGATCGGCGGCGCGCCGAGCGAGGGCGGCGTCTCGCTGGCGCACGAGGAGATCCTCGGCGTGCCGCGGCACCATGGCCACATCGCCGGCGGGCAGGGCGTGCTCGCGCTGCCGCGACAGTCGCACGTGGGCGCGATCGTCATGCGCAGCCCGGCCGGGATCGATCCGGCGACGAGCCTGCCGCGGCAGCACACGCTCGGCTCCGGGTTCGTGGACCTGGACCCGCTGCGCATCCTCGGGCTCGAGGGTCCGGCGCTGCCGACGTACTTCGAGTACGCGCAGCAGGACCGCACGTTCGGCGAGTGGTGGGCGTTCGACACCCGTGACCCCACGCCTCACGCGCTCTACGCCGGGACCAACCTGCTGTGGAGCACGTTCACGCTGTCACTCGAGTGGAAGGACTACTCGCACTTCCGGCTCGGCACGAACGACCCGCCGTCGCTCGTGCCCGAGCACACGGAGGTGCTCCTGAACCGCACCACGCACGTGCTCGTGGCCGACGACGAGGAGGGCTACCAGGCCGAGGCGTCGTGGTCACCAGTGCCCTGGGGCTCGGTCGTCCTCAATCGCTCGCGCGCCGACGGGGCGAACGGCGACCGCTACGAGGAATGGTACGCGGCGCTGCGCGCGCTGCCGCGCGGCGGCGCGCGCGTGGACGGCGGCGTGTTCTACGACCGCGGCGCCGACAGCACCACCGGCATCACGCGGCGCGACACGTACGGCTTCGACGTCACCGCGAGGTGGCGCACACGCTGGTCGGCGAAGCTCGACGTCGAGCGCCAGTCCTCGGAGCGGAAGAGCTTCATCCCCGCGACGCTGAGCATCGGGCTCACGCAGTTCGAGGACGTGCACGTGTCGCTGGCGGGGACACTCGCGGACGTGGGCAGCGTCGGGTTCGCGTGGGACCGCACCACCGACGAGCTGGATCCGTCGTGGGACGCCGGCCGCACGACCGCGCTCCACCTCTTCAGCTGGAACGCGAGCGCGCGCATCAGCGACGGGAACGAAGCCGTGCTGTTCCTCGGCAGACGCCGCGGCGGCCTCGCCTGCACGGCGGGCACCTGCTACTTCGTCCAGCCGTTCGAGGGCTTCGAAGCGCGGCTGGTGAGCCGGTTCTGACGGCTGGGCGCGGTACGTGCCCGGGGCGGCAGCGCGAGCCGTCACGTCGGCGCCGAGTCCCCGACAGCTGGGCGGGGTCTCCGGATCCCCGGTGCCGTGCGGGTCGGAGGAGCTCCGGTCGCCGCCGCGCCGGTCCACCCGCGTCGATGGACGACGGGGCCAACAGGAGAGTGGAACGTGAAGCCCATCTGGACAGGAGCCGTCTCGCTGGCGTTGCTCGTTGCGCTCGCCGCCCTCGCATCATGCTCCCGCTCCGACCGCATCACGGGGCCTGCGGAATCCCGGACGCCGAGCGGGCAGGTCGCGCAGCGGTCTTCCGGGGAGGCGGTCACCGCCAGGGCGAGTGAGCTGGCGATGGCCCCAGCCAGGGCGCAGGGCCTCGATCGCGCACTCGCCGCCCAGGACGAGGTCAGCCGGTCGCTCATCGGCGTGCATGGCGACGTGGTCGGGACCGCCGTCTCCATCTATCAGGGCGAGCCGGTCGTGCTCGCGCTCACGCGCAGAGCCACTTCCGGCGTCCCGGCGACGATCGCGGGTGTCCGCGTCGTCCAGTACGTCGTCGATGATCTCCACGCCCAGGCGTACTACTGCGGTACGTCCACGAGCCGGACGGACCAATGCGCGGCGGGGACGCTTGGCGCCATCGTCACCGACGGCGTCCGCAACTACTGGCTCTCCAACTGGCACGTGTTCGTCGAGAGTGCCGGCGCCGTGGGCGACGCCGTCGATTCGCCCGGTCGCGTCGACGCGGGTTGCTCGACCACGCCCGTGGTGGGGGCGGTCTCGCGCTTCACCGCCGTCCGCTTCGACGGCTCGGCGAACACGGTCGATTGCGCGATCGCCAAGATCACGGCGTCCAGCGTGTCGGCGATCGAATCTGCCGGTTCGCGCAGCTTCCTGCCCAGTGCCCAGGTCGTGGCCCCCGCGGTCGGCCAGACGCTCAAGAAGGTCGGCCGCACGACGGGCTTCACCACCGGTACGGTCGTCGGCGTCAACGCCACGGTGTACGTGAAGTACGGGACTCGCGTCGCCAAGTTCGTGAACTGTGTGATCACCGGCTCCATGAGCCAGCCCGGTGATTCTGGCTCGCTCATGTGCACCGCATCGGGCAACAACCCCGTCGCGCTGCTGTTCGCGGGAAGCTCCACGACCTCGGTCGGCTGCCCCATCGGGGCGGTGTTCTCGGCCATGGGAGCGCACATCGCGAACTAGCCATGCAGCCCGGCGGCGCCGACCTCGGCGGCGCCGCCGGCGCATGGTTCGACGACGGCAGCGGACGAGACTAGGGAACCGTGGCGCCCCGCTCCTGAAACGCCTTGTAGCTTTCGATGCGGTGGCGCATCGCCGTGACCTGCGTCGGCGAGTAGAGCCTGCGCGCCACCTGCCGGCGGAGTCCGCTCAGCGTCGTGCGCGCGCCGCGGCGGGTGAAGTAGTTCACGATCCACTTGGGTACCCAGCCGCTCGGATCGATGAAGACCAGCGCCACGACCTCGACCTGTCCTCCGGCCTGCGTCATCTGGAACGTACTGGTGTGCACCTGGGCGCGGACCAGCTTCGGCAATCGGTCCGCAAGATGCGACTCCACGGACTCGCCCGCGATCGTCGCCCGGTGGAGGTCGTCGCTCACCGTGACCCGGACGCGGACGATCGCGGTGCGGTCGGACGCCGGCCACGGCAGGTCCACGCGCAGGTACTCGGTCTGGTCGTAGTCGTTCGGTCGCTCGAGCACGACGCTCTGCTCGAAGTTGCTGATCCAGTCGCCGCGCCGCGAGATGTCCTCGAGGACCAGCGCCACGTCGGCGATCGTCCCCGGGATCGTCATCACCGCCTTGACCGGGACCACCCGCGCCTCGGGCACCGTGCCCGAATAGAGCGAGATGCCGTCCGAGGACGACTCCAGGTGCCAGGACGGATCGTCCACGGTGATGCGGTCCCGTGGTGGGGCCGCGGGCGCGGCCCGCAGTGGATTCGCGACGCCGGCGAGCGCCAGCACGAAGACGGCCACGAGGGCCCGATTCGGCGCGCAGCGCACGGGGAGGTCCACCATGCGCGCATCCTACGCCAGCGCGTCCCGGACCTGCCGGCCGGCCGCCACCCGCGGGAGTGGTCGCCGTCCCGCCGCCCCGCCGGACGAACCGGACGTGCCAACCGCCGCGAATCGCCTATCATGCCGCGCTTCACGCCGGCCACCGAGGCGCCGGCCCAAGGCTGCGTCCCGCGAGGAGCGTTCGCACATGGATTTCATTTTCAACCTGCCGCTGTTCGTCTCCGGACCCGGCATCATCCTGCTGCTCGTCGCCTTCGCCCTCGGTGGCCTGACGCTCTACCGCAAGTATCTGCTGCCGAAACTGCGGTACGGCCACGGCGACTCGGACTTCAGTGCCGGCATGGTCGCCGCGATCATGGTGTTCTACGGCCTCGCGCTCGCGCTCACCGCCGTGCACCTCTGGGAGATGCACCAGGACGTGGCGAAGATCACGGCACGGGAGTCCGCCTGCCTCGCGGCACTCTGGCGCGACGTGAGCGAGTACCCCGAGCCCACGCGTTCATTGCTCCAGGCCGGGCTCAAGGACTACGTGGACTACACGATCCACGAGGCGTGGCCGCTGCAGCGGAAGGGCAAGGTGCCCATGCAGGGCATCCAGCGGATCGATCGCTTCCAGACCACGCTGATGCAGTTCGAGCCCAAGACGGAAGGCCAGAAGCTGCTCATGGGCCAGGCGCTGCGTTCGTACGACACCATGATCGAGGTGCGGCGCATGCGCCTCGACGCGGTGGAGATGCACCTGCCGGGCGTGATGTGGCTCGTGATCTTCTTCGGCGCGGTGATCAGCCTGATGTCGTCGTACTACTTCCCGGTCGAAGACTACCGCGTCCACGCCACGCAGGTCGCGCTGCTCGCCTCGCTCATCGGCGTGGTGCTCATCATGATCGTGGCCCTCGACCGCCCGTTCCACGGCGACATGGGGCTGACCGCGGCGCCGTACGAGCTGATCTACGACCAGCTGATGCGGTAGCGCGTCGTGCGCGCCGCGCGGCGCTCAGGGTTCGTAGTCGGGGGCGACCGAGTACTCGAACTCCTGCCCGCCGAGCTCGGCGGGCGCGCGCAGCGTGAGCTGGTGGGCGGGGAGCTTGCGCGGCGACGGCGCGGTGACGCTCAGCTCGCTCGCGGAGGCTCCCGGTTCGATCGCCTTCATCACTGGCTTGGCCGGCAGCCACAGGTCACCGCGCACGGACGCGCCGGGGGCGAGCGCGACGCGCTGCAGAAGTCGGGCGACGTACCGCTCACGGGCCCCGTCTGGATCCGGCGGCGGGGGCGCCACGGGCGGCGGGGCGACACACGGTTCCGTTCCCCCGGTCACCTCGATCTGCGATGGGATCAGACTGCTCGCCGTGGTCACGGCCGACTCGATCGTGTCGACGTTGATGAGGTCGAGCGCGATCGCCGCGACGACCACCGCGCCGGCGAGCACGGCGAGAACGGCACCCTCATTCCTCCGCCCGTACTCCCGTTTGACCCGCGCGCCCTCCTTGTCGAGCCGCGCAACGACCGTCGCCGGCGACGCTGCGGCGACGCTGCGCCGGAGCCTGGCCGGGAGATCGTGGCCGGAACTGGAGAGCACGTAGGAGAAACGCTCGGGGTCGACGACGAGCGTCGAGTCAGTCTGGTTCACGACCTCGACGTCGAAGACCATGTGATCGGCGAGGGTGTGGACGAACGACGTGCTGACAGTCGCCCGACTGGACTCGGTCCGCACCCAGCGCGTCCCCGTGAGCCAAGGTGACTCGGGGTCGCGCGAGACGAGGTCGAACGCCGGTGCCGCACAGCCGCCGACCAGGAGCGCCAGGATGCTGATGATCAGGAGTGCCCGCATGGCCCGTCCCTCAGTCCGGCGGGAGGGGCATACAAGCGGCGTGCCACGGGAGGAGATGTCCCGTGGCACCCGATTCCACCCCGGAAGCGCCCGGCGCCGGGCTGCGGCCCGCGACGGTTGTCGCGCATTCGCGACAACCGACTCGTGCTGTTCGGTGGCGCGAACCGCTTCCGGCGAGCGACAGCGCCCAGACCCGGTGACTGGGGGCGCCGGCACGGGACAACCCGCCTATCTTAAGCCCGCGGGGACCCGCCAGTAGGTAGGCAATTCCACCGCCTGGCACCCGCGTTTGGGCGTGGCAGCGGCCAGCCGGCCGGCGTAGCATGGGGAGCCCGGCACTGGGGCCGCCGGAGGTCCCACATGCGCTCCGCGCTGTTCGCCACGCTCATGCTGCTCGCGCTCCCGGCCTGCCGGGCGGTGAACTCGCCGAAAGAGTCCACCGCGCTTCAGCCCCTGAGCGTGTCGCTCGTTTCCATGTACGTCGACGTGGACGGCGTCAATCTGGTGTGGTCGGTGAAGGGCGCCGACGGCCGGCAGTTCGAGATCATGCGCCAGAACCGCTCCGAGCCCTGGAAGCACTTCGCGACGCGCGTGCCGGTGAACGACATGATCGCGTACCAGGACGCCGGCGTCGTGCCGGGGCAGACCTATCGCTACCGGCTCAGGATCCTGGGCTCGGCGCGGGACAAGTTCCTCAACGAAGTGGAGGTCCAGGTCCCGATCCTGCCGCCGGATTGACCGACGTCGCGATCACGCCCGCGGCGAAGCACGCCGCAGCAGCAGCATCGTCGCGTCGTCTTCGAGCCCACGGGCGCCCGCCAGCCCCCGTGCCTCGACCACCACGTGCTCGACGAGCTCGCGCGCGCGCCGACCACGATGTGCGGTGACGAGACTGGCGAGTCGTTCCGTCCCGAACCACACGCCCGCAGGACTGCGCGCTTCGACGATCCCGTCGGTGAAGAGGACGAGCTGATCGTCGGGGGCGAGTTGGATCTCGCCGATCTCGAAGCTCGCGCCCGGGATCAACCCGAGCAGCGGACCACCTCCAGGGAGCCATTGCGGGGCCTGCCCCAGACGGTCGAGCAGCGGCGGATGGTGACCACAGTTCACATAGCGCAGCAGCCCACTCGCGGGGTCGTACATCGCGAGCACGGCGGTCACGAATTCCCTGCCCGCCGTGGTGTCGGGCAGCTCGCGATCGAGCGTCTCGGCCACCTTGTCCAGCGTCTGGCCCGAGCGCAGGCCGGTGCGGGCGAGCGCGCGGAACGCCGACATGATGATCGCGGCCGACAGTCCGTGACCGGAGACGTCGGCCACGACGAGGCCGATCTGCCCGCCCGGGATCGGAACGAAGTCGAAGTAGTCCCCGCCGACGCGCGCGCTGGGGACGCAGACGCCCGCCAGCTCGTGGCCGGGGACGTCGGGCAGCGTGGTGGGGAGCAGCCGCTCCTGCACGCGCTGCGCGGTGCGAAGCTGGCGATCGAGCTCATCGGCGCTCGTCAAGCGCTGGTGCAGCATCGCCTTCTCGACGGCGATCGCCGTGGCCTCCGCGAAGAAACTGAGGATCTCGACGTCCTTCACGCGGAACGCGGCGGTCGTGTCGCTCTCCAGGTTGAACGCGCCGATCGTGCGGCCATCGAGCTGGATCGGCACCGCGACCTCGGACCGCGTGGCTTCGCGGCCCTGGATGTACCGCGGATCGAGGCGTACGTCGGTCGCGCACACGACCTCTCCGGTGCGGATCACGTGGCCCACGATGCCCTTGCCCTCACGAAGCATCGGGTCCGTGAGCGGCGAGCGCGGGGGGAATCCGCGCCAGCTCACGCCGGCGATCTGTTCGCCGAGCGCACCCGAGCGCGCCGGCTGCACTTCCTCGCGCAGCACGAAGATGCCCGCGGCGTCGAACGGCACGAGGAGCTGCAGCGCGTCCAGCAGGCGGTCGAGCGTCTCGTGCAGGTCGAGCGTGCCCCGCGTGCTGTGGAAGACCTCGAGCAGCAGGCGGTAGCGCGCATCGGACGTGAGCGTGCTGCGTCCGTTCCGGTTCACATCGAAGGGTATGTGGGCAGAGGATGCGGCGCGCAGCTCGGTCATGGGCAGGATCCTTCCTCGGGCTCGGCCGTTCTCCTGACTATGACGCTTGGCGGCCGAGGAAGGTGTCAGCTTTTTTTCACAAGGTCTGCCGAAAGCGGGCAAGGAGCGACGAGCGCGGAGGGCCTCCCGCGTCGCGAACACTGTTCGGTGGCGGCGTTGATTGGGACCCGGCGTTCCCCTAGCGTCCCGCACCATGAGCGCCCCACTCCTGGTCTCGTGTGAATGGCTCGCGGATCATGTGAGCGACCCTGATGTCCGCGTCGCGGACGTGCGCTGGTCGCTGGTCGAGAAGGACAAGGGACGCACGGCGTACGGCCAGGCGCACATCCCGGGCGCCGTCTTCCTCGACGTCGACACCGACCTCGCGGCCCCACGGGGTCAGGGTCCGGGGCGCCATCCACTTCCGAATCCCGAGACGTTCTCTGCGGCGATGTCGCGTGCCGGCATCGGTGCAAGGACACACGTCGTCGCCTACGATTTCGGCGACGGCTCGACCGCGGCGCGCCTGTGGTGGCTGCTGCGCTACTTCGGCCACGAGCGCGCGTCGGTGCTCGATGGTGGCATGGCGCGCTGGGTTGCGGAGAACCGCGCGGTCGAGAGCCATCTGCCCACACACGCGCCGACCACGTTCGTCCCCGTGCCGCGGCCGAAGCTGGTCGTGGACGCCGCGACCGTCGATCGGCTGCGCGCGGACCCGAGCGCGCTCGTGATCGACGTGCGCATGCCGGAGCGCTACCAGGGCCTGCGCGAGCCGATCGATCCGGTCGCGGGCCACATCCCGGGCGCCAGGAACCGTCCTTATCCAACGAACGTGCGATCGGCGGACGACCCGCGCCTGCTGCCCGCCGCGGACCTGCGCGCGGAGTTCGAGCGGCTCGGCGCGGGAAGCAGCGAGCGCGTCGTGTGCTACTGCGGCAGCGGGGTCAACGCCTGCCAGACGGTGTTCGCGCTCGAGCTGGCAGGCATACGGAACGCCCTGCTCTACGAAGGCTCGTGGAGCGACTGGTGCAGCGTACCGACGCGCACGGTGGCGACCGGATCGAACCCGTAGGCCGGCCGGTGCTCCGCCCTCGCTAGCGAGCCGCCTGACGCAACAGCGCCGCGAACGCCGTGCGGTCGATGCCGGCGACGGAACGCACCTTGATGTGGCGCACGTACTGGCCCTTGCCCTCGAGCAGGCCCTTCTTGTCCTCGAGCGCCGCGCCGCGGAAGAAGCCGAACTGAACGAAGCCCTTGTCCGAGTAGACGTAGGCGACGGGGGCCTTGCCGTTCACCCAGCAGCCGTTGCCCCACTTCACCGACTCTTCGAGCTTCGGCGCGGTGCGCTTCACGAACGCGCGCAGCGCCTTGATGATCGTCTTGTTCTTCGGCGGCTGGTCGGCGAGATAGAGATCGAACGTCTCGTACGCCTTCATCTTGGGCATCGCGTCACTCCTTACAGGGCCGCGTCACCAGCTTGCGGGAAGCTTCTCGATGACGCGACGCGCGTCCGCCGAGAATCGCGGCAGCGACGCGTTCGCCACGCTGAGCTGGAGATAGTCGCGGAAGAAACGGGTCGGCGGCCCCACGAACAACTCCGCAAAGTAGCCGGCGCCCTTCGCCGCGGCCAGCGCGCGGCCCATTTCCAGGCCGACGAAGTAGAAGCGCGAGTCCGCATCGCCGGAGAAACCCCTGCGATAGGCGGTGGCCCAGTCGAGCTTCCCGTTGTTCAGCTCGACGACGACGGAATCGAAGACCTGGAAACTCGCGCGCAGCTTCTCCGGCGTGAGATTCCGTTCGTAGCGCGCGCGCCACATGGACGCATAGGGCCCGCTCCCGGCCGTCTCGCGCGCATCCGCGGCCAGGTTCGCCGTGCCCTCCCACAGCGTGGTGGCGAGCAGTTGCTGGAGCGGAGGTTGTTTGTCGAGCGTGGCGGCGAACTTCACCGCCGCCGGCGTCTTCGCCGCGGAGGCCTTCTGGAGCACGTGGTAGAGCTCATGGGTGATGTTCTGCTCGACGCCCGCACGGTCGCCGCTCGCCTTCTCCAGCGCCACGAACAGCGCCAGCTCGGGATCCCCGTCGAGGACGAAGCCGTCGGACATGCCACCCGCCACGTAATAGACCTTGATCGTGACCGATCCGGTGCGCGGCGCGTAGCGCGTGAGCCGCGCGGTGATGCGGCCGCGCATGGAGTCCTCGTCCGCGCGCAGCTCGCGCACCAGCGTCCGGACCTGGTCGCGGTACTTGTAGACCCAGTCGAGCGCGAAATCGCCAGTGGGATACTTGTGCGTGGCGACGAAGCTCTGCATGTCGGCGACGAAGCCCTGCGGCGTGCTCCCGGGCGAGAACACGCCGGTCTTCGTGACCATGGCCGCGATGCCGCGGTTCTCGAGCAGCCCCTTCGCTTCTGCCTCGCTGAGCGTCGGGCGGGAGATCGCGTCGGCCATGCTCTCCGCGGCGCTGTAGTCGAATGCGATGCGGATCACGCCGGAGGCGGGAGCTGCGGCCGCGGTGAGCAGGGGCAATGCCAGGAACGCAAGGACAGCACGGAAGAACCCCGCGGCCAGTGGCATCCGGTCAATCTACATGATTCGCGGGGCGGCTCGAGCGTACACTCGCCCCGCTCGTCGTTCGCCTCTCACCCGGGAAGCCCGAAGCTCAGGAGCCACCATGCCCGTCCAGAAAGATCCATCCGGCCGCCGTTTCGTTGCCGTCGAGGCCGAAGTGCCCGGAACTCCCGAAGAAGTCTGGCAGGCCATCGCGACCGGACCGGGGATCACCGCGTGGTTCGTTCCGGCCAAAGTCGATGGGCGCGCGAAGGGATCGATGGTCCTGACCTTCGGACCCGGCATGGAGTCGGAGGGGGAGATCCAGACGTGGGATTCACCGCGCCGCTTCACCGTCGAGAACAAGGAGGGCATGGGCCCGGGTTCACCCACGGTGACGGACGAGTGGACGATCGAGGCGAAGCCCGGCGGCACCTGTCGCGTGCGTGTCGTTCATGCCTGGTCCGCGAGTGGGGACGAGTGGAACAAGCATTTCGAGAGCGTCGAGAAGGGATGGCCGGCGTTCTTCCTCATCCTCAAGCGCTACCTCGCGCGCTTCCGCGGCCAGCCGTGCGCGCAGATCCAGCTCATGGCCTTCGCGCCCGGGCCGAAGGACAAGACCTGGGCCGCGATCACCCACCCGCTCGGCCTCGTCGAAGCGAACGTCGGCCAGTCCGTGACCTCAGCGGGCGACGCACCGCGCCTCGCGGCCGTCGTCGAGCACGCGGAGCCGCAGGCCACGGCCGATCTCGTGCTCCGTCTCGAGCAGCCGGCGCCGGGCAGCGCACGCCTCATGGCGGTGTCGATGGGTGGCCAGGTGTGCGTGTCCGTTCAGCTCTACCTGTACGGGAACGGGGCACAGGACGTCGCCGCGCGCGAAGAGCCGGTGTGGCAGGCGTGGCTCGATCGGCTCTTCCCCGCGCCGGTCGGCCAACCGGGGGCCTGACCGGCGCGCCGCTCGCCGACGTGTCAGGGTGAGGACGCCAGCTTCCGCGCGACGCCCAAGCGTCGACCGAACTCGTAGTAGACGAAGTGGCTGACGTTGCCCTGGCGATCGCGACGGAAGCGTCCCTCGCCGTCGAACTCGGTCGGTACCAGCGTGTCCCGCTTCCGTCCGGCGATCACGTTCCGCTGGCCGCCGGCATAGCCCACGAGCAGGTGTCGTTCGCGCCGGATCACGACCTTGTGGTCCGGGCGCTCGTCGAACCGGTACTCGCCCACGTACTCGTCGAGCATCCCGCCTTCCAGGAGTCGCGTGAACGACGGTGAGACCGGCGCGTTCAGGAACGGCTCGGTGACGCCGCGGGGAAGCAGGCGGCGCAGGTGCAGGCGGGCATCGTGAACACGCTTGCCCGCGGCGCCGGCGCTCACGCCCAGTGCGCGGGCCACGCCGTTCAGCGGCTCGCCGAGGAAGTAGAACAGCAGGATTGCCTCGCGTTCCTTGGCGGGCAGTCGCTGGATGGTGCGTCGGATCAGATCCTGTGTTTCGTGGCGGCTCACCTGATATGAGGCATCGCCCGCACCGTCCGCGACGTTCTCGGCGTCGGCGATGCCCGGTCGTTCGGCGGTCACGCTGCGCCGGCGGCGGGCGCGCGCACATTGGGTCCGGACCAGGCGCTTGATCCACGCCCCGAACGCCGATGCCTCGCGAAGCGTGGAGAGCTTCCGCCAGGCGATCAGGAACGCCTCCTGGCAGGCGTCCCGCGCCGACTCGGTGTCGCGGCATGCGCGCAGCGCGGTCGCGAACGCCATCTCCTCGAAGCGGGCGACCAGCGCGGAGAACGCCGCGTGCTGCTCGTGGATCGGCAAGCGTGCACTGCGCGCGCGGGCCACGAGCTCGGCCACGCTTCGGCGGCGGTCAACTGCGCGATTCACGATCCACCCACCACGTTCGGAGATGGCGCAACCGTCCGAGCCCGACGATGAGAGACATCGTGAGCGGCACGACCTCGCTCGTCACCTGGCCCGGATGACCTTTGTAGATGTGGGTCCCCATGGCGCCCAGCATGACCACGGCGATCATCGCGGCGCCAATCGGCGCCGTTCGCCGGGTCACGAGCAGGAGTGCGCCGCCGATCTCCACGCATCCGATCAGGACCCGGAACCACACCGGAAAATGCCAGAAGGCGAACGCTTTGGCCCAGCCGCTGGTGTCCGAGAACTTGGCGCTCCCTTGCTGCAGGAATACCCACATCAGGAACGCGGTGGGGAGCCACAGGGCGAGGTCCGCCCAACGTTTGGCCGTCATGGTGCCCTCCCGGGGGATGACCTATCCCTGAAGGAGCCGGAAGGGCGTCGAAACTTTACCTGCCCGGGCAAGGCCGCGTGCGTCAGCCCTTTGTCGCGGCGGCCCGTCGCGGGACGAGAAACGTGATCGCCACCCCCACCAGCGTCAGTGCCGCTCCGGCGTAGGCGCGCTGGCCGAGACGGATCTCGCGCTCCCAGAGGGCATCGATGAGCAGCGCGAGCACCGGCTCCACGAACAGCAGCGTCGAGACGGCGGTCAGTGTCATGTGACGCAGGAGATAGAAGTAGAGCGCGAACGCCACCACCGAGCCGAAGATCGCCAGGTAGAGAAGCGCCAACGTCGGTTGCAACGGCGGCGGCCAGGGGACGGGTTGCCGCTCCAACGTCAGTGCGAACACGCCCAGTGGCACCGCTGCAGCCGCCAGGAACGGGAGGTTCGTCGCCAGCGGATTCGAGCCGCCGGCCCGTTGCTTGAGGACGATGTTGTAGAGGACCGAGACCCAGACCGACGCGAATACCAACGCCACGCCCACGCCCTGGCTCGACGACGCATGCAGCCGATCCCCATAGAGAAGCGCGATGCCCGCCAGCGCCACCACCGACCCGGCCACGAACGAAGCCCGGGGCCGCTCCACACCCGTGACGAACGTGGTCAGCGCCATGACCAGGGGCAGCGTGCCGAAGATCACGGCCGCGACACCGCCGGTGATACGGGTCTCGCTGGCGTACACGAGCGCGTAGGCGAGACCGCACAGCACGCCTGCCGCCGCCACCCAGCTCAACGCTCGCCAACCCGTCGGACCTCGCCCCACGAGCTTGAGCCCGGTGAGCACGCCCAGCGCGACGACCGCGATGAGGAACCGGATCGCCGCGCCCGCGAACGGCGGATATCCACCCGGCGCGATGCAGACTCGGATCGCGAACCAGGTGGTGCTCCAGATCAGCGCGCAGCCGATGTACGCGAGCACCGTCAGGCTGGCGGCGGATAGGGGAGCGGGTCTTGAGATTCGCGGTTCGCTGGCCATGGGCTCGATCCTCGCTCGCATGGAGCCAGCCGCAGACGCTAAGGTCAATTCCGCATGGCGCGCGGCACCACGAAAAGGGTGCACTTGGCTCGTGTAGAATCGTACAGTTCCTCGAACAATTGAGGTGGTCGCCGTGAGTCTCCGCTCCAGGCTGTGGTGCGCGGCACTGGCCGCGACCCTGCAGCTCGCCATGCTCTCCGCACCGTC